>DSLFC04102__coassemble_1211_pt1 | contig 16668 bp, 13 predicted proteins | sample DSLFC04102__metabat2_low_PE_037 | metagenome-assembled genome bin DSLFC04102
GGCGAAGCCCCGTAGAATTCTCCATCCAGCTCCGCTGGAGAGGTGTTGCCGCACCAATGGCTTCCCGCAGAGTTTCGGCGTGTGCAGAGGGCGCTTTCGCGCCGCCGCCGCTGCGCGGCGGCACACCTCTCCGTCACGCTTCGCGTGCCACCTCCCCTCAAGGGGAGGCTTTGGGGCCCGTCGCCTGTGAGGGAAGGCTCCCCTTGAGGGGAGCTGGCAGCCGTAGGCTGACTGAGAGGTGTTGCCGCACCAATGGCTTCCCGCAGAGTTTCGGCCTGTGCTGAGGGCGCTCCCTTGCGGGCCTCCCCTCAAGGAGAGGCTTTAATGGCCTTCTCCAGATACGGCAGAAACAGCCGCAGGGCTGGGTTCAGGCGGCTTTTGTTCCACACGGCGGCGTAGACCATCAGGCCCTCGGTGTCGGGGATGGGACGGCCCAGGGGGCCCGCCTGGGATGTGGGCAGGATGCTCACCCCGAGGCCCGCCGACACCGACAGCCGCACCGCCTCCACGTCGTCGGATTGGCTCGCCACCTGGGGCTGGAACCGGTGGGCCCGGCAGAGGTCCAGCACCTGCATATACAAAATCGGGTTCTCCGCCTCGGTCACCAGAATGAACCGCGCCCGGCTCAGACTCGTCAGCTCCGTCTCCGGCGCGTCCGGCGGCAGAACCAGGCTCAGTCCCTCCTCCCCCAGGGTCAAGGTCTCCAGACCCTCGGCCTCGGGCAGCAGGTCCTTGGGCAGCAGCTGCAAATCATAGGGGACCTGGTCCTCATCCATCAGGCAGCGGCCGCAGCTGGTGCGGGTCAGCTCCACCACCACCTGGGGATAGTCCTTGCAAAACGACCGCAGACACCGCTCCAGCAGCCCCGCCGGAGCCGCCGACACCGCCAGACTCAGCCGTCCCTGGGCGCCGTCCCGGAGCTGCCGCACCGCATAGGTTCCCTTCCGCGCCGCCTCCAGGATCTCCCCGGCATAAGGCAGAAAGGTCTGGCCCTCCTGGGTCAGCTGTACGTCCCGCTTGGTCCGGTAGAACAGCCGGACCCCCAGCTGGGACTCCAGATCGTTGATCTGACGGCTCACCGTGGACTGGGGTATCCCCAGCCGCCGGGCCGTCCCGGTGAAGCTCAGCGTCTGCGCCACCGATTGAAAACAGGTCAGTTGATTGAGATCCATGGACGCCTCCCGCCGGTTTCGTTGACATGCTTTGGCTTCTTTGGTATAATGTAATGAAGCCCGGCTTGTCATGCGAAAACCGGTGTTTTTCTCTGTAATAATCCGTATTTGCTATTATATAAGGAAGCAGGACATCTGTAAAGAGAAATCGGAGGATACCATGGCGGAACGTATTGTAGTCACGGCCATGGGCGCGGTGACGCCCATGGGATTGGGCGTGGAGACCCTATGGCAGGGCCTGCTGGCCGGGACCTGCGCCGTGGGACCCATTACGCGGTTCGACCCGTCGGACCTGGCGGTGCGCATCGCGGCCCAGGTGCCCGATGTGGACCTGGGGCTGCCGGGCAAGCTGCTGCGGGACACCGACGCCTTTACCCAGTACGCGCTGGCCGCCGCGGCCGAGGCGCTTCGAGGGGGCCTGCCCGCCGCGCCCGACCGTATGGGCATCGTCATGGGCACCGCCATGGCCGGCATTGCCACCACCGCCGCCACCCAGGAGAGTCTCACCACCGCGGTCCATAAAAATGTAGGGCCGCGGTTTGTGCCGCGCATTCTCGGCAACATCGCCGCCGCTCAAATCGCCATGGTCCACAATCTCCACGGTCCCAGCATTACCCTCTCCACGGCCTGTGCCTCCGGCGGCGACGCCGTGGCCGGGGCCGCCATGCTGCTGCTGGCCGGGGAGGCCGACGCCGTATTGGCCGTGGGGGCCGAGTCCATCCTCTGTCCCCTGGTACTCTACTCTCTGGCCAATGCCCGGGCCCTGTCCCGCCGGAACGACGATCCGGCCCACGCCTGCCGTCCCTTCGACGCGGCGGCCTCGGGCTTCGTCATCGGCGAGGGCGGCGCGGCCCTGGTGCTGGAGACGGCCTCCCACGCCGAGGCCCGGGGCGCGGCCATTCTGGCCGAGCTGGCCGGATGGGCCAACAACACCGACGGCTACCATGTGACGGCTCCCCGGCCCGACGGCAGCCGGGCCGCGGCCTGTATGGCCCGGGCGCTCCAGCGGGCCGGGATGGAACCCGGAGACGTCGGCTACATCAACGCCCACGGCACCGGTACTCCCGACGGCGACCGGGCCGAGGCGGCGGCACTGCGGACGGTATTTGGAGACAGCTGCCCGCCGGTCAGCTCCACCAAGGGCCTCACCGGCCATATGATGGGAGCCGGCGGCATCGCCGAGGCCATCGCCTGCATCCGGGCCCTGAACACCGGCCTGCTGCCGGGCAATTACAATCTGTCAACCCCCGGCGTAGATCTCCCGCTGCTGCGGGAGACCGAGACCAGGACCATCCGCGCCGCCATGACCAACGCCTTCGGCTTCGGCGGCCAGAATTCCAGCCTCGTCCTCCGCCGGTGGAGCTGAAACAACGGACAAAGAAAAAGGAGAAACAACGAACCACTATGAAACGAGAAACCTTTGGCTCCCGGCTGGGCTTCCTGCTGGTGAGCGCTGGCTGTGCCGTCGGCATCGGCAACGTCTGGAAGTTCCCCTATGTCACCGGGGAAAACGGCGGCGGCGTGTTCGTACTGTTCTATATCATCGCCCTGCTGGCCATGGGTCTGCCGGTGCTGACCATGGAGCTGGCCGTGGGCCGCGCCAGCCGCAAGAGCGCCTACCGAGCCTACAGGACCTTGGAGAAGCCCGGCAGCAAGTGGCATATCCACGGCTGGTTCTGCCTGGCGGGCTGCTATCTTCTGATGATGTTCTACACCACGGTGTCCGGCTGGATGCTGGATTACTTCTTCAAATTCGCCGCCGGCACCTTTGAGGGCCTCGACACCGCCGGCGTGGCCGACGTCTACAGCGCCATGCTGGCCAATCCGGGCGAGATGTCCATCTGGATGGTCGTGACGGTGGTAGCGGGCTTCGGCGTATGCAGCTTCGGCGTCCAGAAGGGCCTGGAGCGCATCAGCAAGTGGATGATGACCGGCCTGCTGGCGCTGATCGTGGTGCTGGTGGTGCGGAGCGTCACCCTGCCCGGCGCGGGCGAGGGTCTGGCCTTCTATCTGCTGCCGGACTTCGGCCGGGCCGTGGACCAGGGACTGGGCCAGGTTATCACCGCCGCCATGAATCAGGCCTTCTTCACCCTGAGCCTGGGCATCGCGGGTATGGAGATCTTCGGCAGCTTTATGTCCCGGGAGCACACCCTGGGCGGCGAGGCGCTGCGGATCTGCGCGCTGGACACCTTTGTGGCCGTCAGCGCGGGCCTGATTATCTTCCCGGCCTGCTTCAGCTTCGGCATCCAGCCCGACTCCGGCCCGAATCTGATCTTCCTGACGCTGCCCAACCTCTTCGTCACCATGCCCGGCGGACGGCTGTGGGGCGCGCTGTTCTTCCTGTTTATGACCTTTGCCAGCTTCACCACGGTGATCACGGTCTTTGAGAACATTCTCAGCAGCTGCATGGACAATTTCGGCTGGGACAGAAAGAAGTCGGTGATCGTCAACTTTATTATCATTCTGCTGGCCAGCTTCCCCTGCCTGCTGGGCTTTAACCTCTGGAGCGGCGTCCATCCTCTGCCCGGCAAGAGCATCATGGACACCGAGGATTTCCTGGTGAGCAATCTGCTGCTGCCCGGCGGCTCGCTGATATTCCTGCTGTTCTGCGTCTCCAAATGGGGCTGGGGCTTCGACAAGTACCTGGCCGAAACCAACCACGGCAGCGGCCTCCAGCTGCCCCGGTGGTTCAAGCCCTATCTCCAGTTCGTCCTCCCCATCCTGATCCTGGTCATCATGCTCCAGGGCCTGCTGTAATTGCCGGAATCCTGCACCAAAAAGCAGGGAAAATCGGGACAGCGCCGGTTTGGCGGCGTATGATAGATAGGACCTCACGAAGCGCGTTGCTTGCTGGCGACGCGCTTCATTTTCAAACAACCAGACAGGAGGACCGAATTATGGACTGGGTCACAGCCGTACAGACCGCCATTGACTACATTGAAGAACATCTCACCGAACCGATGCGCTACGAGGCCATCGCCCAGCAGGGCTGTGCGTCCGTGTTTCACTTTCAGCGGATGTTTCACATTCTCTGCGGATACACCCTGGGCGAATATATCCGCAGCCGCCGTCTGTCCCAGGCCGCGGCGGAACTGGCGGCCGGGCACGGCCGGGTCGTGGATATTGCGGCCAAGTACGGCTATGAGAGTCCGGACAGCTTTGCGCGGGCCTTTCAGCGGTTTCACGGCGCAACGCCGTCCCAGGTGCGGGACAACGGCGTTCCGCCGCGGCAGTTCGCCCCGCTGCGCATCAAGATGACCGTAGAGGGCGGCTGTACCCTCCCCTGCCGTGTGGAAGAAAAGCAGGAACTGCTGCTCACCGGCTACAAGCGGCGCTTCTCCGGGGACCGCAGCGACAAGCAGGCCCAGGACCATGACTTTGCCTGTGAAACCCGGGTGCTGCAATATCTCCTGGAGGGCATCTCCCGGGAGCACGAAATCACCTACCAGGTCCTGACCCATTTCGACGCCGACGGCTACGACTTCTACTTTGCCTCCCAGCTTCCCCCCTGGGCCTTGGCTGCCTTTGACGAGGACCTGGGCGATATGGCCCGGCACTTTGAGCATCTCCGCATCCCCGCGGGAACCTATCTGGTATGCGAGACGGCGCGGTGTGAGTTTCCGACGGCGCAGATGGACGCTCTGCGGCGCACCATGGTCACCGATGTGCTGCCCCGTTCCGGCTATCTTCTGCGGGACGCGCCGGAGATCGGGGTCATCCACTGGTTTTTCGAGGACGGCAACGACCGGGTGAATACCGCCCGGTACTGCGAGCTCTGGCTGCCCATCGTCAAAGCGGATCAGGTGGGGTGAATGCCATGGTCCGCTATCTGTTCCGGAAAAACCCCGGGATTTTACTGTATTTGTTGCTGGCGCCGCTGCGGGCGCTGAGCGCGGTGGCGGTGGCCGGAGCGCTGGCCCTCGCCATTGATTTCGCCAACAACGGCGATCTGGCCGATGTGTGGAACTATGTGCTGGCGTTCGGCGTGTATATCCTGCTGGACCTGCTGATCGACGCGGCAGATCAGGCCGTGCGGCTGCGAATCACAAAGAAAACCATGCTTGCCCTTCGGTCCGACGTGTACCACAAGCTCTCCCATATGTGCTGTGAGCGCTTCTTCCGGCGCAGCTCCGCGGAGTATCTGTCCAACCTGACGGCGGATGCAGAGGTGCTCCGCGACAGCTACTTCTATATTCTTTTGAATATGTACGCTGATTTTCTGCGCTGCGCCGTGGCTCTGGGCCTATTGCTCTGGATCAGCCCGGCCCTGGGGCTGTTTGTTCTGGTGACGTCGCTTTTGCAGACGACGGTGCCGGTTCTCTATGCCAACAAGCTGAAACGGCTGGGCAAGGCGTACTCCGACGCCCAGGAACGCCATATGCAGGCACTCAAGGAAAACCTCTCTGCGTTCCTCACGGCCAAACTCTTTCACATGGAGGGACATCTGGAGGCGCGCTATGCCCGGGCCCTGGAGGACGCGGAGGAGAGCCGTCGGAAATCGAAATTTACCAAGGAATGGACCAGTTCCCTCTCCTATGTCTTCAACCAGCTGGCCCATCTGGGGGTGTTTCTGTTCGGCGCGGTGCTCGTCATCCAGAACAGAATCAGCGTATCGGAAATCGTGGCGGCGTCGGAGCTGATCGTCTATATCAGCTACCCCATTCTGTGGCTGAACGGGGATCTGGTGGAATTGAGAACGGCTGCCATCTCCGCGCAGAAGCTCCAGGCGCTGCTGGACGAGCCGGAGGACCGGGGCGGCAGCCAATGCCTTCCGCAGCCCACCGGGACCATCGCCCTGCGGGATCTGACGTTTCGCTACGGCACCCGCGACATCCTGTCGCATCTCACCTACACCTTTGAGCAGGGAAAGAAATATCTGATCCTCGGCGGCAGCGGGTCGGGGAAATCCACCCTGCTCCATCTGATCGCCGGACTGCGTGGCGGCTACACCGGCGGGATCTTTCTCGGCGATACGGAAATCCGCAGTCTCAGCCGGCAGAGTCTGACCGGCAATCTCTGCGCCCTGCAGCAGGAGCCGTTTCTCTTTGACGATACGCTGTATCACAATATCTGCCTCGATGAAGCCATGGATGAGGCCCAGGTGTGGCAGGCGCTGGAGCGCGTGGAGCTGCTGCCCCGGGTCAAGGCCCACCCCGACGGGCTCCATATGCACCTGGGGGAAAACGCCGCCGCCCTGTCCGGCGGGGAAAAGCAGCGCGTTGTCATAGCCCGGGCCCTGGTCCGCCGGACGCCGGTGCTGCTGCTGGATGAGAGCACCTCCCACCTGGACCCGGCCACCGCCGCCGAAATCGAGGCGCTGGTCCTGCGCCTGGACGGGGTCACGGTGCTGCTGGTCTCCCATAATCCGACGCAGACGGTTCTGAACCGCGCCGACGCGGTCTTGGAACTGTCCGATGGTCAGCTGCGGCAGATTTCTTCCGAAAGTTCGCATGGAAAAAATCCCTTGGCCATGGTACAATACAAAGCATAAAGGCACGTGCGCGCATCCCAGACGCTGCGCCACAGGAAAGGGAACTCCAATGACCAAAATCATGTTCGTCTGTTTGGGAAATATCTGCCGCAGTCCCATGGCGGAGTTTGTGCTCAAGGACCTGGTGAAGAAGGCCGGGCGGGAGGCGGAGTTTGAGATTGCCTCGGCGGCCACCAGCACCGAGGAGCTGGGCAATCCGGTCTATCCTCCGGCCCGGCGGGAGCTGAAGACCCACGGCATCGACTGCGCCGGAAAGACCGCCCGGCAGCTCAGCTGGGCCGATTATAACCGCTATGATCTCTTTATCGGCATGGACCGGGGCAATCTCCGGGCCATGGACCGGATTTTGCGCGGCGATCCGGATCGGAAAATCCGCCGCCTGCTGGACTACACCGACCGCCCCGGCGACGTGGCCGACCCCTGGTATACCGGGGAATTCGGCGTCACCTGGCGGGACGTGGTCGAGGGCTGTCAGGGCCTGCTGCGGGCGCTGGACCAAGGGACCGCCTGAGAAAGGGAGGATTGTTATGTTCTATTCCGCCGTGGAAGCCTCCATCGGCCATACGCCTCTGGTGGAGCTCCACCGCTTCGCCCAGGCGGCCGGAGCCTACGGGACCATTCTCGCCAAGCTGGAGGGCCGGAATCCCGCCGGTTCCGCCAAGGACCGGGCGGCGTACTATATGCTTCGGGCCGCCGAACAGGCCGGAACTCTTCGGCCCGGCGGCACGGTGATCGAGCCCACCAGCGGCAACACGGGCATTGCCATCGCGGCGCTGTGTACGGCTCTGGGCTACCGGGCCGTTCTGACCATGCCGGACACCATGAGCGCCGAGCGCCGGAATTTACTCCAGGCCTACGGCGCCCAGCTGGTGCTGACGCCCGGCAGTCAGGGCATGGCCGGAGCCATCGCCAAAGCCGAGGCGCTGGCGGCAGAGACCCCCGGCGCGGTGATTTTGGATCAATTCAACAACCCGGCCAATGCAAAAGCCCACTATGAGACCACCGGCCCGGAGCTCTGGACCGACGCCGGCGGCAATCTGGACGCCCTGGTCGCCGGCGTGGGCACCGGCGGCACCCTCTGCGGCACGGCCCGGTATTTGAAAAAGCAGTGCCCCACAATCCATATTCTGGCGGTGGAGCCCAAGACCTCGGCGGTGCTCTCCGGCGGAAAGCCGGGCGTCCACGGGCTCCAGGGCATCGGCGCAGGCTTTGTCCCGGGGAACTACGACCAAACCGTGGTGGATGAGGTTTTGCCCGTGACCGACGACGAGGGCTGCGGCACCGCCAATCTCCTGTCCCGGACCGAGGGCATTCTCACCGGCCCCTCGGGCGGCGCGGCCCTGTTCGCCGCCGTCCAGCTCTCCCGCCGCCCCGAGTTCCAGGGCCAGCGCCTGGCCGTCATCCTCCCCGACAACGGCGAGCGCTACCTGTCCACCGGCATTTTCGGATAACCCCACCGACCGCACCGCACGTAGGGGCCGATGCCCACATCAGCCCGCTAGCCCACGTGTGCAAGGCAGTGCGCCGACCCCTGGGGCCAAAGCCTCTCCTTGAGGAGAGGTGGCACGCGAAGCGTGACGGAGAGGTGTGCCGCCCATCGGGCGGCGGCGCGGAAGCGCCCTGATGCACCCGCCGATGCCCTGCGGCAAACCTTCGGTGCGGTAACACCTCTCAGTCATGGCTTGCGCCATGACAGCTCCCCTCAAGGGGAGCCTTTCCTCTCAGGTATTCAGCCCTGTGCGTTCGCCGTTGGTGCGCTGCACACGGCGGCTGGCGGGCCGATGTGGGCATCGGCCCCTACGAGGGGAAGCATCGATCCCATAGCAATAAAAATCCCTCTGGCGGTATTTCGTCAGAGGGATCTTTATATGCTTTATTTGTTTTTATCGGGCGTCCTCAAAAATGGCCTTCATGCAGCGGTAGGTCATATAGCAATCCAGCTTGGCCACGGTCTCGTAGGGGGCGTGCATGCTCAGCACCGGCACGCCGGCGTCCAGGGTGTCGATATTCCGCTGGGCCATGAACTTGGCCACGGTGCCGCCGCCGCCGGCGTCGGTCTTGCCCAGCTCGGCCATCTGCCAGATAACGCCGTTGGCATTGAGCAGGTTGCGGACATAGCCCACCACCTCCGCCGAGGCGTCGGACGCGCCGCCCTTGCCGCCGGAGCCGGTGTACTTGCACAGGCCCACGCCGTAGTTCACATAGGCGCTGTTGCGCTTCTCATAGACCTCGGGGAAGTTGGGATCGTAGGCCGCGGTCACGTCGGCGGAGAGGCAGAAGGACTTGCTGTAGCAGGTCCGCAGATCTACGCCCTGGGTCCGGCACATGGACTCCATAAAGTAATCGAAGGCCTCGCTCATCATGCCGCTGACGCCCTCGGAGCCGATCTCCTCCTTGTCGGCGAAGATGCACACGGCGGTCTTCTCCGGCACGTCCAGCTCCAGCAGGGCGTGGAGCTCGGCATAGGCGCAGACCCGGTCGTCGTGGCCGTAGGCGCCGATAAGGCTCCGGTCGAAGCCCAGCTCCCGGGCCTTGGCGGCGGGCACGGCCTCCAGCTCGGCGGAGATAAAGTCCTCCTCGGTGATGCCGTAGACATCATGGAGATACGCCAGCACCGCCAGCTTCACCCGGTCGGAGCCGTCGTCATCCTTCAGGGGCGCGGTGCCGATGAGAATGTTCAGGCTCTCGGAGGGAATGGCCTCGCCCAGGGGCTTTTTGCTCTGCTCCCGGCCCAGGTGGGGCAGCAGATCGTTGATGATAAACTGGGGGTCCTCGGGCTTGTCGCCGATGGTGATTTTCACGGTCTCGCCGTCGGCCTTGACCACCACGCCGTGGAGCTCCAGGGGCACGGTGACCCATTGATACTTCCGGATGCCGCCGTAGTGGTGGGTTTTGAAGTAGGCCAGCTCCGTATCCTCATAGAGGGGATTGGGCTTCAGATCCAGCCGGGGGGCGTCGGTGTGGGCCGCGCCGATGTGGGCGCCCTCGGAGAGAGGCTGCTTGCCGATGACGGCCAGCATGATCCCCTTGCCCCGATTGTTGACATAGACCTTCTTGCCGGGGGCCAAGTCCATGCCGGGCACATAGGGCACAAAGCCCTTGGCCTCGGCCAGCGCAATGGCCGTATCCACACAGTCCCGCTCGGTCTTGCCGTTGTCCAGGAAGGACATGTAGGCCTTGCTGTAGGCCTCCATCTCGGCCTGCTCGGCCTCGCTGACGCGGTCCAGACCGTGCTTGGGTTTGTAGAGCAGTTTGTCACGCAGTTCGCTCATATGAATTCCTCCTATCGTGCATCATGTTGCGTCGTTGGAACTTGATTGTATCGGGCCAGACGCCGGATTCTGCGGCAGCAGCGCCATCAGCTTGTCCCGGCAATAGGCTTCGAATTCCGCCCGGGTGGGAAAGTCGTTGACCAGGACCAGATCGCACTGCCGGGCAAAATACGCGTCGTCGGGCTGGGCGGCGATACGCTTGCGGGCGTATTCCTCGCTGATGCCCTCCCGGGCCATGAGCCGGGCGGCCCGGACCTCCGGCGGCGCGGTGACCGCGATGGTATAGCCGCACCGGGCGGCCAAGCCGCTCTCCAGCAGCCGGATGGCGTCCACCGCCACAGGGCCCTGTGCACATTCTATCACCGCCTGCACCCGTTTGTCCACAGCCTCGTCGGTAATTGCACTGAGCCGCGCCAGGGCGTCCGGATCTCCAAACACTATATTTCCCAACCTTTTGCGGTGCAATACGCCATTTTCTACGGTACCCGGAAAGAGTTCTCCGATTTTCTCCACAAATTTGCCGCCCTCCTCCAGCATCTGATGGTAGAGGGCGTCACAGTCGATTGTGGAAAAACCCATGGCTTGCAGCACAGTGAGGACCGTGGTTTTTCCACAGCCCGTGCCGCCGGTGATGCCGACCACGGTCCTCATGGCAATGCCTCCACAATATGGAACCCGGCGGCCTTTTTCAGCCGGTTGCCCACGGCCAGCCCCAGGCCCTCGCTGCCGGGGCACTGGGCCCAGATCTCGGGGACCGGCGTCTCGTCGAACCGGCGCAGGGCGTCGAAGACCCGCCGGGCCTGCTCGGAGAGGTCGGCCATGGGACCCAGATCGTGGACCTCATGCCCGGCGAACAGCGGCAGAAATTCGGAAAAGCAGATGATCCCGGCCTCTTTTTTACAGTGGGCGGCGATGTAGGCGGCGCTCTGTCCGGCGTCGCCAGTGACCACGGTGACCGGGGCCTTGGGGGCGTAGTGGCGGTACTTCATGCCCGGGGCCTTGGGCCGCTCGCCGTCGGCCAGCTTGCTGACCACGGCCTTGTCCACAGCCACCTCGCCCAAGACTTCTTCCAGCGCCTCCAGGGGCAGCCCGCCGGGCCGGAGCAGCCGGGGCGGCGTCACGGTCAGATCAATGATGGTGCTCTCCACGCCGACGCCGCAGGGACCGCCGTCCACAATGCCGTCGATCTTGCCCCACATGTCCTCCACCATATGTCCGGCGGTGGTGGGGCTGGGACGGCCCGAGGTATTGCCCGAGGGGGCGGCAATGGGAACCCCGGCCCGGCGAATGATCTCCAGGGTCAGGGGATGGTCGGGGCAGCGGACGCCCACGGTCTCCAGACCGCCGGTGGTCCGCAGCGGTACGATGTCCCACCGGGGCAGGATCATGGTCAGAGGCCCGGGCCAGAACCGCCGGGCCAGGGCGTAGGCCGCATGGGGGATGTCCCGGCAGAATTTCGGCAGCCAGCCGGCGTCGGGAACATGGAGAATCAGAGGGTTGTCCTGGGGACGGCCCTTGGCCTCGAAGATATGGAGCACCGCGGTCTCATTGAGCCCGTCGGCCCCGAGGCCATAGACGGTCTCCGTGGGAATCCCCAGCAGCCCGCCGCCGCGAATGATGGCCGCCGCCCGGTCCAAATCAGCGTCAGACAGCGGCTGAGAAAATAAAATCGTGTCCATGGGATGCTTCTTTCTTGTAAACTATCCGTGTTTTCGTAGGGGCCGATGCCCACATCGCCCGACCGCCCCCGTGTGCATGGCACTCCGCCGACCGCTGTGGCCGTAGGGCGGCATGCCCACATGCCGCCACGGTACCAGGTACGTTGTGTTCCAAACCCCGGTGGTTGCAGGGGCCGGGCAAGGGCGGATATGCAATCCGCCCCTACATACACACAGCCCATTCCACCGCACCCGTAGGGGCGGATTATATATCCGCCCAAACCCGGTGCGTTGTGTTCCGGACCCCGGTGGTTCCGCCAGTCTGGCAACGGCGGGGTGTGGGCACCCCGCCCTACGATGCGATTGCAACCCCCTCGTAGGGGCCGATGCCCACATCGGCCCCTACGAATTGGCGTGTTTCAGCTTTTCCGCCTGGTCGGCGGTAATCAGGGCGTCGATAATGGGGTCCAGGTCGCCGTCCATGATGCTGTCGATTTGGTAGAGGGTCAGGCCGATGCGGTGGTCGGTGACGCGGCCCTGGGGGAAATTGTAGGTGCGGATACGCTCGTTGCGCATGCCGGTGCCCACCTGACTGCGGCGTTCGCTGGTGACCTGGTCGTTGATCCGGGTCTGCTCGATCTCGTAGAGCTTGCTGGCCAGCATCTGCATGCACTTCTCCCGGTTCTGGACCTGGCTGCGCTCCTCCTGGCAGGAGACCACAATGCCCGTGGGCTTGTGGATCAGCCGGACCGCCGAGGAGGTCTTGTTGATATGCTGGCCGCCGGCGCCGCTGGAGCGGAACACCTGCATTTCGATATCCTCGGGGCGCAGATCCACGTCCACGGCCTCCATTTCCGGCAGCACCGCCACCGTGGCCGTGGAGGTGTGGACCCGTCCGCCGGACTCGGTCTCCGGGACCCGCTGGACCCGGTGGACGCCGGACTCAAATTTCAGCCGGGAATAGGCCCCGTCGCCGGAGATCACAAAGTCCGCCTCCTTGACGCCGCCCAGCTCGGTCTCGTTGTAGTTGAGCAAACTCACCTTCCAGCCCCGGCGGTCGGCGTACATGGAGTACATGCGGAACAGAGAGTGGGCGAAGAGGGCGCTCTCCTCGCCGCCGACGCCGCCGCGGATTTCCACGATGACGTCCTTGTCGTCGTTGGGGTCCCGGGGCAGCAGCAGGATTTTCAGCTCCTCCTCCAGCTGCTCCAGGTCCTTTTTGGCCTGGGTAAATTCCTCCTGGCACAGATCCCGCATGTCCTCGTCCAGCTGGCCGTCCAGCATCTCCCGGAGATCCTTGGCCTCCTGGGCAGTCTTGACATAGCGGCGATAGGCGCTGACGATGGGCTCCAGCTGCCGCTGCTCCCGCAGAAGCTTGGCCGCGGCCTGGGGGTCGGCGTAAAAATCGGGCTGGGCCGCCCGTTCCGCCATTTCGTTGTAGCGGTCTTCCACCGCCTTGAGTTTATCCAGCATGGCTACTCCTTGCAGTAAAGATTAAAAATCACCTGGGCGGTGTCGGTCAGGGTTTCCGCAAGCCTTCAGCGATCCCGAGGTGCGGTCCGGGCGGGCATAAAGCCCGCCCCTACAAGCAGGCCGGAGGCGGGTCCGTAGGGGCGGATTGTATATCCGCCCTTGCTGCCGCGTCGGATGCACCCTCGCCGAACGCAGCCAGCCCCGATGCCTGAGAGGGCAGGCTCCCTTGTGTAAAGGGAGCTGTCACGCGCAGCGTGACTGAGGGATTGTAGGCTTCCGGTCCCTGCCGGTTCTGATCCCCTCCGTCAGGCCTTCGGCCTGCCACCTCCCCTTGGTCACCAAGGGGAGGCTTTACGCCCTACGAGATGGCCGGAGGCGGGTCCGTAGGGCCTGGATATTACGCCACCGGGTTCGGGCGGATATATAATCCGCCCCTACAGGCGTTGCAGCACCAGGTTCAGAACTTCCGGCTCTCCGCCACGGCCAGCTGGTCGCAGCGGTTGTTTTCCTCGGTCTCGGCGTGGCCCTTGATCCAGTGGTAGACCATTTCATGCTTCTCCACCAGGGGGAGCAGCCGCTCCCAGAGGTCCCGGTTCAGGGCGGGCTTTTTGTCGGACTTGATCCAGCCCCTGGTCTTCCAGCCCCAGACCCACCGCTTCTGCAAGGCGTCGATGACATATTTGGAGTCGGAGTACAGCTCCACCCGGCAGGGCTCCTTCAGGGCCTCCAGGGCGGAGATGACCCCCAGCAGCTCCATGCGGTTGTTGGTGGTCTGGGCCTCGCCGCCGCTCAGGACCTTCTCTGCCCCGTTGTACTGGAGAATGGCCGCCCAGCCGCCGGGGCCGGGATTGCCCGAACAGGCTCCGTCGGTGTAGACGGTGACGGTCTTCATGCCTCTTCGTCCTCCTGCTCGGCGCTCTGGAGGGCGATGACCTGGTTGCCCTCCTCCACCCGCATCAGAATGACGCCCTGGGTATCGCGGCCGTAGGTGTTGATCTCCGAGGCCGCCATGCGAATAATCACGCCGCTGGACTCAATGACCAGCACGTCGTCGCCGTCGTCCACCACCAGCACCCCGGCCACAAGACCGGTCTTGTCGGTGAGATGGTAGTTCTTCAGGCCCTTGCCGCCCCGGTTCTGGGCCTCGCCGTCCCGGAGATAGGCGGAGAGCGCCGTCCGCTTGCCGTAGCCGTTCTGCGTCACGGTCAGCAGGTCTTTGCCGTTTTCGGCCACAGCCGCGCCGACCACCCGGTCGCCGGGTTCCAGGCGGATGCCCCGGACGCCCGCCGCATCCCGGCCCATGGGCCGGACGTCGGTCTCGTCAAAGCAGATGGCCATGCCCTGCTCCGTGGCCAAAATTACCCGGTCCTCGCCGGTGGTCTTGAAGGCCGCGATGAGCTCGTCGCCCTCGTCCAGCGTCAGCGCCTTGATCCCGGCCTTGCGGTTGGTGTTGATGGCCGACAGGGCCAGCCGCTTCACGGTGCCGCCCCGGGTGACCATCATCAGGAAGCCTTCCTCCATGTCCCGGGTATGGAGCATGGCGGTGACGGTCTCGCCGGCCTCCAGGGGCAGCACGTTGACAATGGCCGTACCCCGGGCCGTGCGGCCCGCCTCGGGAATGCGGTAGCCCTTGCGGCGATGGACCTTGCCGATGTTGGAGAAGAACAGCAGATAGTCGTGGGTGGAGGCCACAAAGAGGCTTTTCACGTAGTCCTCTTCCTTGAGCGTCTGGGCCGTGACGCCCCGGCCGCCGCGCTTCTGGCTGCGGTAGGTGGAGGTGGGCAGCCGCTTGATATAGCCCAGGCTGGAGAGGGTGTAGCAGCACTCCTCCTCCTCGATTAGGTCCTCGATATCGATGTCGTCCTCCACGTCCTGGATCTCGGTCAGGCGGTCGTCGCCGTACTTCTCCCGGATCTCCAGCAGCTCGTCCTTGAGAACGGCCTTGACCTTGTTCTCGTCGGACAAAATCTCCTGATAATAGGCGATTTTCCGCTCCAGCTCCTGGTATTCGGCCTCCAGCTTCTCTTTTTCGAGGCCCTGGAGCCGTTTGAGCTGCATGTCCAGAATGGCCTGGGCCTGGATCTCCGAGAGGCCGAACCGGGCCATCAGATTTTCCTTGGCGTTGTCATAGCTCTCGCGGATGATGCGGATGACCTCGTCGATGTTGTCCTGGGCGATGAGCAGGCCCTCCAGCAGGTGGGCGCGCTCCTGGGCCTTCTTGAGATCGTACCGGGTCCGCCGGACGATGACCTCCTCCTGAAAGGCCAGATATTCGTCCAGAATATGCCGCAGACTGAGAATGCGCGGCTGCCGCTGGTTGTTGACCAGCGCCAGCATATTAATGGCAAAGGTGGTCTGGAGCTGGGTCTGGCTGAACAGGCGGTTCAGCACCACCTGGGGATTGGCGTCCTTTTTGAGCTCGATGACGATGCGCATACCCTTGCGGTCGCTCTCGTCCCGGAGGCCGGAGATGCCCTCCAGCCGCTTGTCGTGGACCTGGTCGGCGATGGTCTCGATCAGGACCTTTTTGTTGACCTGGTAGGGCAGCTCCGTGACGATGATCCGCAGGCGGTTCTGGCCGAACTCCTCGATCTCGGTCCGGGCCCGGAGGGTCAGACGGCCGCGGCCGGTGGCGTAGGCAGCGCGAATGCCGCTGCGGCCCATGATAATGCCCTTGGTGGGGAAGTCGGGGCCGTGGAGATACTCCATCAGGTCGGACAGGGTCGCCTCGGGGTCGTCCAGGACGCAGACTGCCGCGTCGATGACCTCCCGGAGGTTGTGGGGCGGGATATTGGTGGCCATGCCCACGGCGATGCCCGCCGAGCCGTTGACCAGCAGATTGGGGAAGCGGCTGGGCAGCACCCGGGGCTCCTTGCGGGTCTCGTCGAAGTTGGGGTCCCAGTCCACGGTGTCCTTTTCGATCTCCCGGAGCATTTCGTTGGCCATCTTGGCCATACGGGCCTCGGTGTACCGGTAGGCCGCCGGGGGGTCGCCGTCGATGGAGCCGAAGTTGCCGTGGCCGTCGATCAGGGGATAGCGCATGGAGAAATCCTGGGCCAGACGCACCAGGGCGTCATAGACCGAGGCGTCGCCATGGGGATGGTACCGGCCCAGCACGTCGCCGACGGCGGTGGCGCACTTGCGGAAGGGCTTGTCCTGGGTCAGACCGTCCTCATACATGGCGTAGAGGATGCGCCGGTGGACGGGCTTCAAGCCGTCCCGCACATCCGGCAGCGCCCGGCCCACGATGACCGACATGGCGTAATCGATGTAGGAGTTCTCCATCTCCTCCACCAGCTCGGATTTTACAATCGTCTGGTCCGGAAATCGGAGATCCTCGGGGTTGTAATCTTTTGACATAGTAACCTCCATTTGAGGTGGATTGACGGATCGAAACGTGTCCTAAAGCCTCCCCTCGAGGGGCGGCAGCGCGTCAGCGCCCTTTGCACACGCCGAGACTCTGCGGGAAGCTTTCGGTGCGGTAACACCTCTCAGTCATGGCTACGCCATGACAGCTCTCCTCAAGGAGAGCCTGCCCTCTCACGCAACGCACCCCAAAGCCTCTCCTTGAGGAGAGGTGGCACGCGAAGCGTGACGGAGAG
>DSLFC04102__coassemble_1265_pt1 | contig 15818 bp, 11 predicted proteins | sample DSLFC04102__metabat2_low_PE_037 | metagenome-assembled genome bin DSLFC04102
TAAATATCCGCCCGAGCAGGGCTGCGATTCCCGCCGCACCCCCGCCGAGCCTCGTGGGGCGGCATGCCCACATGCCGCCATGGCCGGGCCGCGATGACCGGGGCCTTGGTGGTTGCGGGGGCCTGGTTTGGCGGGGTGTGGGCACCCCGCTCTACGGACCGGGTCAGCGGGCGAAGATACGGATATTGACGCCGCCGTCGGGCCGGGGCTCTAAGACCCCCCGGAGGGAGGCGGTTTCCAGCCAGCGGAGGGCGGGACTGTCGGTATAGAGCACCGGCGCGGTCACCATGGGCGCGGCGGGATCGTCGGTCTCGCCGTTGTTTTCAATGAAGATCCGGCAGGGCCTGCCGTCCCGGTCGATTCCCTCCAGCATATACCGGGCCGAGAGGGTCAGATGCCCCTGCGTCATCCGCTGGGTATCCACGCCGCCGGGGAGAATGACGCCGTGGAAATTGGGACAGTCCACGACGCCGGTAAAGGCCACCATGCCGGCCTCGCCGGTTCCGCCCTGGACCCGGGTCTCGCCGGTGATGGTCACCTGTATGACCAGTACTTCCTGCTCCATCTCAGCCATCTCCCTCCGGGCTCAGGCCGTGGAGCGCCAGCCACTCCGTGCACAGCCGGCCCCAGTGGTGGATATGGGGCACGTCGGCCTCCAGGTCGTTCTCGCCGTCGGCCATGGCCAGACCGTGGACGCCGCCCTCGAAAATATGCAGCTCGTAGGGCACGCCCGCGTCCTGGAGGGCCTTGGCCAGGCAGAGGCCGTGGCGGCCGTCGTCGCTGAGGGTCTGCCAGATAAAGAACGGCGGGGTATCGGGAGTGATGTGCTTCTCGGTGGCCAGATAGTACCGGTCGGCGGCGTTGACGCCGAAGAGGTCCGGCTCGTTGGGATCGGCCATAAAGGGGCCGGGGAAGGAGACGCTGGACATGGCGCCGTAGCCCACCACGCAGGCGTCCAGCCGGGAGGAAAGGCGCTCCACGGGGTCAGACGCGGCGGGGTCGCCGCCGTCGGCGTAGACCGCGCAGTTGCCGCTGAGCATGCCGCCGGCGGAGAAGCCCATGGCAATGATCCGCCGGCCGGGGCCCAGGTCCCCGGTCCGCAGCAGGCGAATGGCCCGCTGCATGTCGGCGATGGCGGCGTGGCGGTCGTAGGGCAGCAGCCGGTAGCTCAAAATGGCGGTGTGATATCCGGCCCGGTGGAAGTACCAGGCCACATTGGGCCCCTCGCAGCCGGTGCGCCAATGGAAACCGCCGCCGTGGGCCACCAGGATGGTGGGGGCGTTTTCATGGCCGGCGGGGGCGGGGATGTAGACCAGGCAGGGCTCCCCCTGGAGCGGGTCGCGGCCGTCCCAGCCGGGGGCGCCCTCGGGCCAGAGAGGCGTCTTGACGAAGGCTTCCATGGCCCTGTTCCAGAGCGTCAGGTTGCCGTCCCGATCCAGCGTGCCGTCGGGCAGCCGGTGCAGGGCGATGGGGCGGAGAAAGGCATGGGCAGCCACGGCCTGCTCCAGGGCCGCGATATTGGCGGTGTAGTCCATGGCTCAGACCTCCTTCAGAAATTCCAGCGCTTCCTCCAGATGGGCGCTGACAAACTGGAAATCATGGACGCCGGGCCCCTCCGCGTACCGGTAGTTTACGCCCCGGTCGGACAAAAAGCGGAGAAAGCTCTGATTGTCCTCGTATAGGAAATCGCTGAAGCCGACGGCTAAGAACAGCTGGGGCAGAGGCGTGCCCCGGGCCAGCAGGGCGTCCGTCAGATACTCGGGATTGTTGACGCTGGCGGGCAGGTTGGCAGGCTCCTGGAAGATATGGCGGTAATAGGCATAGTTGGCGATGGGGTCCTGGGTCTCGGGGGTCATGGCGGCCACGCGGCGGTGGATCAGGGCGGCGGAGAAGGAAATCACCTTGGAAAACCGCTCCGGATATTGCAGAGCCGTGTGGATCGCGCCGAAGCCGCCCATGGAGAAGCCGCCGATGAAGGTATCGGCCCGGTCCCGGGAGAGGCCGAAGAGCCGGGCGGCATAGTCCGGCAGCTCCTCGCCGACAAAAGCGCCGTACTGCCGCCCGGTCTCGGGGCCGTCCAGATAGAAGCTGTTGCCGCCGTTGGGGCAGAGAATGGCCAGATTGTACCGTCCGGCCAGCGCGGAGATTTGGGTGTTGTAGAGCCAGTCGGTCTCGCTGCCGGAGTAGCCGTGGAGCAGAATCAGCGTCTGCATGGGCCGCTGGAAGTGGGGATTTCCCGCGGCCATCTCCGGCGGCAGGTCGTTGGGCAGGATGGCTTTGAATTTTGTAAATTGTCGTAAATTGTTGGAAAAATATTCAATTGTACAGATTGCCATGGATTTTCCTCCTGTTTTTCTGCTATAATCTCAGCGGGCGGTCTCCTCGGTGCAGACGATTCCGATGTCATCCAGGGCCAGCCGGCGGAAGGTTCCGAAGGGCGTCTCATAGGGCTGCAGGGGAGCGCCGTCCAGCACCTGCCGGGCCGCCCGGGCAAACTGGTCCAGAATGGACGGCTCCACGGGCACGGCGTGGTGGCTGGGCCAAGTGCAGTCGAAGGCATCGCGCCGGGCCTGGAGCTTGGCAATGGAGGCGGCATACTCCGTAACGGTGCCGCTGTACTCCAGGCACAGCAGGACGTCGGCCTTGCAGCAGGTGTCGCCGGTGAAGAGCCAGCGGCGTTCCCGGTCCAGCAGGCACACCGAGCCCGGCGAATGGCCCGGTACATGGAGGACCTCCAGAGTCCGGCCGCCCAGGTCGAAGAGCTGGCCGTCGGTCAGGTCCAGCACCCGGGCCGACCCCGGCTGGGACAGGCGGGCCCGATGGAGGTCATAGAGGGGCCGGTCCGCCGGATGGAGATAGACGGCCTCGAAGCTGCGGTCGCCGCCGATGTGGTCGAAGTGGCCGTGGCTGTGGACCACGGTCAGAGGCAGGCAGGTCAGCGCGGTCACGGCCGCCGGCACGTCGATCTGGCCGAAGCCGGTGTCCAGCAGCAGGGCGCTGCGGCCGCCGGCCAATAGATAGAGATAGACGCTGTCCTTGGCGTCAAATTCCTCGATGCGCCAGGTCTGGTCATCGAGGGAGACGATTCTGCATTCCATGGGTTATTCCTCCTGTGCGAGATCCCGGAACCGGACCGGCGTCAGGGACGCCAATCGGGCGTGCCAGGCCGCGTCCAGCGCCGAACGGTATTCCAGCTCCCGCTCCCAGGCGACGACGCCGGGCGGGAAGCTGCCGTTGGAGAAGGCACAGGTCTCGTGGCTGAGCTTTGCGGGATGGATGATGTAAAGTGTGACCGGCGCGGCCAGCGCCCGGAGCCAGCGGTCGGTGGCCTGGGAGAAGGCGGCGTAGGTGGGGCCGAAGGCCGGGCCGCCGGCGTAGAACCGGTCGAAGGGCGCGGCGTAGAGCAGTCCCTTTTCCCGGCACCACCGGCGCAGGGCCGCGTCCAGCCCCGGCAGGAAGCGGTAGGGGAACATATGGCCGTCCAGATAGGTGATGGGCAGCCCCAGACCGGTCAGCCGGTCCAGCTGGGCTGACGCCTCCCGGAGCACCGCCTCCACCGGCGGCGCGGCGGCGGCCAGGGCTTCGCCGGTCTGATAAAAACGGCCCCGCCGGTCCAGCAGGGGCGCGGCGGCCGCCGGCGGCCCGCAGGGCGTCCAGGCCACCGTATCCCACTCGGAATTGACCGTGAGATGCAGGCCCAGATCCACCCGGGCGGCAAAGGCCCGCAGCGCTTCGGCGTCCCGGGCGATATGGGGCCCCGGGGCCATGCACGAGACGTTGCGGATGAGACAGCCCTGCGTCAGGGCCTCGAGAATGGCGGCATTGGCCGCCTGGGCCGAGCCGAAATCGTCGGCCCGGGCAATAAACGTGCGTTTCATGGACATTCCCCTCCTGCATTGTATCATAGTATACCAGAGCCGGGACCGGGGGATTTTCAATTTTAAGAACGATATTTCCAAAAAAAAGAGGACCTGCGGACAAGACCTCGTTCCGGGGCGGAAAAAAAGGTATACTATATTTAAATGCCGTGCAAAACGGACGGGAGCTGGGAGCGGTTCATGAAGAAAAAGTCGTTTTTACATATCCTGAGCGTGCTGATGCGCATTCAAATGGCGATGCTGGCGGTGGTACTGGCGGTATTTCTGGTGATGGCCTACCGCACGGCCGAGGACAAGCAGCGCACCGCCCTGGGCAACTACACATCCATCTACAAGAGCCAGATTGAAAACCGCCTGAACCGGTGCACGGACGTGCTCTCGGAGCTGGTGTACGGCAACACGGACCTGGATATGCTGCGGAGCAGCAGCGAGGCGGAGCGGCAGTACGCGGCGGTGAATCTGTCCAACGACATGGTCAGCCTGATGCGGATCACCGAGGGGCCGGAGCTGCTGCTGGTGGCCGAGGCCAGCCAGGATCTGCTGGTTTCGGTCAAGGACGGCGGCGTGACGCTGGCAGAGGAGCAGGAGCTCAAGGAGCTGGCGATGCTGACTGCCACCACCGGCAATCAGCTCTGGGAGTGGCAGGTCTACCAGGGGACGGCGCGGGTATACCTCTACCGGGCGCTGGTCCAGGAGAGCCGGGCCGTGCTGGCGGTGGTGTCGGCGGAGGCGCTGCTGAGCGATTTCCCCGCGGAGGCCCTGTCGCAGACCTCTTTTTATTTAAAGGACGCCGCCGGACAGGTGCTCGGGCAGACCGGCGAGGGAGCGGACAAGCCGGCGCGGACCATGCTCAGCTGGGGCACGCCCCTGGAGAACGGCGTCTTTGAGCTCTACGGCAGCCAGAGCCGCCTGGACTTCTTTCAGCAGATCAGCAGCTACGCGGTGCTGCTCTTTGGGGTGCTGCTGGTGCTGGTGGGCTTCGGCCTGTACTATGCCCGCCGGACCCGGCAGGAGCTGCTGCTGCCCATGAGCCAGATGACCCGGGATATGGAGGCCATTCAGAACGGCAGGCTGGATCTGCGCATCTCCACCGAGAGCGACAGCGTGGAATTTCAGACGCTGGTGGACGGCTTCAACCGCCTGGTGGAGGAAGTGGTCAACCTGAAAATCGAGTCCTATGAAAAGCAGCTGGCCCTGCTGGACACGGAGCAGAAATACATCCGCCTGCAAATCAAGCCCCACTTTTTCCTCAACGCCATGAGTACCATCGTGGGCCTAAGCCGCAGCGGGAAAAATGCGGAGATCGAGACCTATATCAACGCCCTGTCGAAAAATATCCGCTATATGTTTGCCTCGGGCCTCCACACCGTGCCGTTGCAGGAGGAGATCCGCCATGTGGAGAACTATTTTGAAATGCAGGAGCTCAAATATCCCGACGGGGTGCTCTACTTTGTGGATATGGACGAGTCGGTCCGGGATTGGCCGGTGCCGCAGATGCTGATTCACACCCTGGTGGAGAATGAATACAAATATGCCGTGACGGCGGGCGGTCAGATCATGGTGCTGATTAAGCTCTGTCCGGCCCGGTGGCAGGGAGAGGAGATGCTCCTGGTCCAGGTGGAGGACGACGGCAAGGGCTATCCCGCCCAGGTGCTGCAATCCATCAACGGCGGCGACGCCGCGCCCCGGGCCGACGGCACCCGGGTGGGGCTGGCCAGCATCAAGCGGCTGCTGGAGCTGATGTACGACCGGGAGGGCCTGCTGGTCCTCTCCAACGTCCAGCCCCACGGCGCGATGAGTCAGGTCTATATCCCGGCCCGGCCGGTCCGGGAGCGGCTTCAGATGACCATTCAGGAATCCGACCTCTGAGGGGCCGCACCTGATGTCCAGCGTGTCGAAAAAGTCTTTTCGCCACGCTGTGCGTATTTTTAAACTTTAGAAAAAGTTTAAAAATACGTGTTGATTGAACGCGCAAGGGGTCTTAACCCCTTGCACACATTCCCCGCTGCTCTGTCACAGACATCTTCAGCGAGGTTTTTCGACAGTCTGATGTCCTGTGGGAGGAATTGCTATGCGAATTTTACTGGTTGACGACGACGCGGTGATCCTGGAGGATCTTCGCCGCAGCATAAACTGGGAGAAGCTGGGGATCGACCGGGTGGACGTGGCGCCGGACCCGGCCGCGGCCCGGGAGATTCTCAGCCGCGAGGCCGTGGATATCGTCATCAGCGACATTGAAATGCCCCGGGAGACGGGGCTGGATCTGCTGCGGTGGTACCGGGAGCAGGGGCTGAAGGGGAAATTCCTGCTGCTGACCTGCCATGAGAGCTTCCGCTATGCCTCCACGGCGGTGAAGCTCCACGCGGAGGAGTATCTGATGAAGCCCTTCAACGTGGAAATGATGGAGCTGGTGCTGCAGAAGTTCGTCCAGGAGCTGCACCAGGAGCGGGAGCAGGAGACGGCCAGCATCCTGGGCCAGTGGATGGTCAGCAACCTCCGGGAGGCCCGGCTGGCCATGTGGAGCCAGCTGCTGGCGGGCCAGTCCCAGACCAGCTGGGAGGAGCTGAGCAAGGAGGCCCGGGACCCGGTGCTGAAAATTGACCAGGCGGGGCTGTACCGGCTGGTGGTGGCCAAGGCCACCAATTTGGAACAGGATTACGACAGCTATGGCCGGAGCCTGGTGTCCTTTATCCTGACCAATATCCAGTCGGAGCTGTTCTACGGCACGCCGGAGAACAGCAACATCGTCACCTATGAGCACCCCGACCACACCATTCTGGCGGCTGTCTGCACCGAAGCCGACGAGGTCCGGCTCCGGTCTCAGTGCAGCCTGACCCAGCAGCACTGCGCCAAGCTCCTCTCCGCCACGGTGACCTACTGCATCATGGACCCCTGCCCGGTGCAGGAGCTCCACCGGGCGCTGGAGACGGGAGAGCAGCTGCTGAACCGCTGCGTCGCCTTCTACGGCGAGGTGTTCACCGAGAATCAGGTGCAGACCCATCCGCCGGAGGAAGAGACCGTATTGGATATGGCGCAGCTGGAGCAGATGCTCGCCGCCAAGGACAAAAAGGGCTTCCTGCTCTATCTCAAGCGGGAGCTGGAGCTCCGGGTCAAGGCCAAGGCCCTGGACAACAAAATGCTCCGGACCATGCTCTGGGAGGGAAATCAGGTGGTCTATGCCCATCTGGCCGGTCAGGGCATCCAGATCTCCCTGCTGCTCAACGACGAGGCCTCCCAGCGCATGGCCGCCAGAGCCGAGCAGTCCGCCGCCGATATGCTGCGGTACGTGAATTATCTCCTGGACAAGGTCTTCGCCTACGAGGAGGAGCTGGCCAAGTCCAAGGGCCTGATTCAGCAGATCAACGACTACATCCACCAGCACTACGCCGAGGATATCACCCGCAGCGAAATCGGCGCGGAGTTCTACCTGGTGCCCGAATATCTGGCCCGGATGTATAAGAAAAAAACCGGCGTCAGCCTCAAGGACTATATCAACGACTATCGCATCCAGCAGGCCAAGCTTCTGCTCCAGCAGAGCGACAAGCAGGTGGGCGAGGTGGCCGCCGACGTGGGCTTCAGCAATCTCTCCTACTTTTCCACCCTGTTCAAAAAGAGCACCGGTCTGACGCCCGTGGAGTACCGCAGGCGATCCCAATAATCGGTTCTCTAGTCGGAATCTCCCATAATTACCTGGATTTTCCGGTAATTGTGGGATTTTTTCGCGCTTTTCTGCACTTGTTTTTGAATATTGCCATCTTGTTTTTGAAAGAAGTCGAAACGGGAGAACGGTATAATGAACGTGGATCACCCGGATTGCCGGGCGTATCCGCGCGGTGCCGGCGGCTGGGACGCGCCGATTCTGGAGGAGAGGGCAAGTCGTTCGGGCCTGCGGCTCCGCGGCAGCGATTTATAACAAGAGGAGGAAGCAACATGAAGAAAATCAGCAGAACGCTAGTGGCGCTCCTACTGGCTGTCGCGATGCTCGTGCCCGGCTATGCCGGGAGCCTGCGGGCGGCGGCGGCCGGCGGGGCCGTGGACCCCACGGCCGGTATGGTGGGCAACGACACCGCCCGGATCGATGAGATCACCGTGGCGGGCCGGACCTGCTATATGTATGTGCCCGAGAGCAACCGGGTGGGCAATTTCCTGGCCCTGACCCCCGTGGTGGTGGTCTTCGGCGATGGAAAGTTCACCGCGGAGACCGCCGCGCAGACAGCCCGGGAGGGCGGCTTCGCCGCGCTGGCGGAGCGGGACGGCCTGTGCATTCTCTTTGCCAACCCCAAGGAGAGCTGGGATTCCGAGGCCGACGCCAATGCCGCCGCGGAGCTCTATGCCGGTATTTACAACACCTATTCCAGCCGGCCCAGCCTGAACTTTGTGGACGGCAAGGCCACGCTGACCGATGATAACGGCACCCGGACCGTGTATCCCGGTTCCCTCCACGGCCTGCAGTTCTACGGCCTGGGCAAGGGCGCGGACTACATCGCCGCCCATTACCTGGAGAACAACACCTATGACGCCAACTATGCCGAGCAGTGGTTCGCCGGTCTGGCCGGCACCCCCTCCGGCGTGGCGCTCTTCGCCCCCAGCACCCTGACCGAGAACGCCGGCAGCTACGTCATCCCCATGGCCGTCGTCAACGGCCCCGCCAACGCCGAGGCCGTGGCCAAGTCCTACAATGTGGGCGCGGGCGTCTGCAAGGTCATCGATGACAGCGCCGTGCAGGGCTTCGAGGCCGAACTGGTGGTGGAGCTCTACGACGAGGTCGTGGACCGCTACTACTACTCCCAGGGCGAGTTCCGGGAGTTCCCCCAGTATGAGCAGAACGGCATCATCGAGGTCAATGGCGCCAAGACCGTCGGCTCCGGCAGCACCATTGAATACTACGAGTACATTCCCGACGATCTGGATCTGACCAAGGCCGATTCCGTGCCGCTCTTTATGTGGTTCCACGGCATCGGCGGCGAGGCCGAGGCCATGCTGTCCTGGACCGAGTGGCCCCTGGTGGGCAAGGAGAACGGCTTCATCGTCATCGGCGTGGATCAGCACACCTCCTTCACCGCCGACGAGATCATGGAGCTCCTGGACCAGATTCTGGCCGAGAGTCCCTACATCGACGAGAGCCGGCTCTTTGTGGGCGGCTTCTCCATGGGCTCCGACAAGACCTGGCAGATCGGCCTGAACAACTGGCAGCGGTTTGCCGGTATCATGCCCAACGCGCTGGGCCTGTTCAGCGGCTCCGACGCTCTGGAGGCCGCGACCAAGGACGGCGGCATCCTGCCGGTGTTCTACATTGCCGGCGGCCTTTCCGCCATGGAGCTGGGCTCCAGCGCTATGACACAGACGGCCCTCCAGTACGTCTGGCAGCTCAATGAAATCGGCGACTACAGCTACGACGAGGCCTATGAGTGGGGCGAGCCCGCCTACAGCACCCTGTCCTACGCCTATGAATTCGGCTCCAACTACATCCTCGACGAGGCGGGCCGCGACCAGAAGATGGTCATTGACGCCTTCGAGAGCGCCGACGGCAACGTCTATACCTGGCTGGCCGTCAACAAGAACCGGGCCCACACCGTGACCAACAACGACGCCTGGACCGTGTGGGAGTATATGAAGCGCTTCTCCCGGAACCCCGACGGCTCCATCTCCATCGATGAGACCGCGGCGAACACCGCCGCCCACGATGCCATGACCGCTCAGATGGTGGGCAACGACACCGCCCGGATCGACGAGATCACCGTGGCGGACCGGACCTGCTATATGTACGTGCCTGAGAGCAACCGGGTGGGCAACTTCCTCACGCTGACCCCCATCGTGGTGGTCTTCGGCGACGAGGCCTTCACGGCCCAGACGGCCCTGGAGACCGCCGAGAACGGCGGCTTTGCCGAGCTGGCGGAGCGGGACGGCCTGTGCATCCTCTTTGTCAACCCCACCGGCGAAGGCTGGGACTCTGAGGCCGACGCCGACGCTGCCGCCGCCCTCTACGCCGGAATCTACGACACCTATTCCAGCCGTCCCAGCCTGGACTTCGTGAACGGCAAGGCCACGCTGACCGATGACAAGGGAACCCGCACCGTGTATCCCGGCTCCCTCCACGGCCTGCAGTTCTACGGCCTGGGCAAGGGCGCGGACTACATCGCCGCCCATTACCTGGAGAACAACACCTATGACGCCAACTATGCCGAGCAGTGGTTCGCCGGTCTGCCCGGCACGCCCTCCGGCGTGGGCCTGTTTGAGCCCAGCACCCTGACCGAGAACGCCGAGAGCTACGTCATCCCCATGGCCATCGTCAACGGCCCCGCCAATGCCCAGGCTGTGGCCGACTCCTATAACGGCAAGGCCGGCATCTGCGAGGTCGTCACCGACGCCTCGGTCTCCGGCTTCGACAGCGACCTGGTGGTCTCCCTCTACGACCAGGTGGTCGGCAAGTTCTACTATTCTCAGGGCCAGTTCCGCGAGATGCCCAAGTACGAGCAGAACGGCATCATCGAGGTCAACGAAACCGTGACCGTCTCCAGCGGCAAGGAGATTGAATACTACGCCTATATCCCGGACGATCTGAGCTTCGGCAGCAGAGACAGCGTGCCGCTGCTGATGTGGTTCCATGGCGGCGGCGGCGAGGCCGAGGCCATGGTCTCCTGGACCGAGTGGCCGCTGGTGGCCAAGGAGAACGGCTTCATGGTGGTCTCCTTCGACCAGCACGGCAGCTACACCTCCCATGAGGCGGTGGAAGTCCTGGATCTGCTCCTGGCCAAGTATTCCTTCCTGGACGAGAGCCGCGTCTATGCCGGCGGCTTCTCCATGGGCGGCGGCAAGACCTGGAACCTGGGCGTCAAGTACTGGGACCGTCTGGCCGGCGTGATCCCGACGGCGGCCGGCTCCATGGCCGAGGGCGACGACGTCTATACCGACTTCGTTGAGGCCGACGTGATTCTGCCCACCTTCTATATCGCCGGCGGCGCTTCCGTGCTGGCCGAGCGGCCCACCGCCGAGGGCAACAACGTCAACGAGATTCTCGGCTATCTGTGGACCATGAACGACCTGGGAACCTACGGCTATGACGCTTCCGCGGATGCGGATTGGGGCGTCACGCCTGCGACCTCCACCACCTTCGCCTATCGCGACAAGGCTGACTTCCTGCTGGGCCAGACCCTGGAGTCCTTCAACATCAAGTCCTTCCCCAGCGCTGACGGCAACACCTACACCTGGCTCTGCGTCAACGCCAACAAGCCCCACACCCTGACGGCCAATGACGCCCATGTGGCCTGGGACTACATGGAGCACTTCTCCCGCAACGCCGACGGCATCATCTGCATCGACGGCCGGCCGGTGGACGAGACGCCCGATATCCCCGATATCCCCGACATCCCGGATCTGCCCGACCTGCCTGTCATCATCCCCGGCGGCTCCGGCAATGAGAACACCAATCCCGGCGGCTTCACCGATGTGTCCGCCAACGCCTGGTATGCCGACGCCGTGGAGTGGGCCGTGGAGAACGAGATTACGGCCGGTACCTCCGCCAATACCTTCAGCCCCAACGCAGCCTGCACCCGGGCGCAGATGGTGACCTTCCTCTGGCGTGCCTCCGGCTATCCCGATCCCGCCTCGGACACCATGCCCTTCACCGATGTGTCGCCTGACGCCTACTATTACCGCGCCGTCCTCTGGGCCGTGGGCGAGGGCATTACCACCGGCACCTCCGCCACCACCTTCAGCCCTGACGCCACGGTGACCCGCGGACAGGTGGTCTCCTTCCTGTACCGTGCGGCCGGCGAACCCGCCGCCGATGGGGTCAACCGCTTCAAGGACGTCTCCGAGAGCGCCTACTACTATGACGCGGTGCTCTGGGCCGTGGCGCAGAATGTGACCGAGGGCTCCTCGGCCAATACCTTCAGCCCTGCGAACGCCTGCACCCGCGCTGAAATCGTGACCTTCCTCTACCGCTATTTCGTCGGATAACCGTTCTTCTCCGGCGGCTCCCTCCTCTCTGAGTCGCCGGAGCTCCTCCCCTTGGCGCGGCGCTGTTTCCCCGCCGTGCCAAGGCATTTGCGTTTTTGGCGGGCCTGCGGCACGGGCGGATATACAATCCGCCCCTACGGACCCGCTTCCGGGTTTCCGTGTAGGGGTGGCCTGTATGGCCGCCCGAGACCGGGTCCCAATTTGCGCCGTGGTACGATGGGTTCCCCACGCCGTAGGGGCGCGCATAGCGCGTCCGCTTGCTTCCGCGTGCACGGCACCTGGCCGATCCTACCGGCTACCGATTCAAATGTAGGGGCGGATTTCATATCCGCCCGGAGCGCAGCCGCGTTTATCCGCAAGCCTGCGGCCAGTGGGAAGTGCGGTCCGGGCGGCCATACAGGCCGCCCCTACGGTGGGATTGAGGGTGCGCGGCGCGGCGGGGCGGAGGACCTCGCGTTATTACAAAAACTGCTTTCGTTTTCAAAAGCGCCCGGCAGAAACCGGGAGTATAATCTATCTGCCACAAATTAGAAAGGGAGTGCATACATTCATGAAAAAGATTCTTGCCATCTTGCTGGCTGCGGTGCTCGCGGCCGGCCTGTTTGCCGGCTGCAGCGGTGATTCCGCCAGCTCCGGCAGCGAATACGACCAGGTGGTCTATGCCTATGCCACCTTCAACAACATCCCCACCGAGGAAGCCCTCGACGAGGTGGAGGAGGCCATCAATGTGATTACCCGTGAGAAGATCGGCGCGGAAATCACCCTGAAGCCCATCGCCATCGCCGACTATTCCCAGTCCGTCAGCCTGTCCCTCCAGGGCGGTGAGAAGATCGACATTATGGAGTCCATCGGCGACTTCAACAACTATCTCTCCACCAGCATGGCCCTGGACATCACCGAGCTCATCGACACCTACGCCCCCGAGACCAAGGAGCTGGTCGGCGAGGATTGGCTGGCCGCCTGCGAGTACCAGGGCGCGCTCTACGGCATTCCGGACTACAAGCCCCTGGCCCTGACCCCCATGATTATCTACCGGCAGGACGTGGCCGATGAGCTGGGCCTGGATATGTCCTCCGTCACCTGCATCGAGGACCTGTCCGACATCTTCGCCCAGATCAAGGAAGCCAAGCCCGACATGACCCCCCTGGCCATCGTGGAGACCGGCAACGTGGGCGTGTTCAACCTGCCCTATGGCGTGGACTACCTCTCCGACGACTACAACCAGCCCGTCGGCGTGCTGATCGGCGACGATATGACCGTGCAGGACTTCTACTCCACTGACCTGTTCCTGGAGAAGGCCAACCTGGTCCGCGACTGGTATAACAACGGCTACGTCATGAAGGACGCCGCCACCACCACCTCCACCTCCACCGAGCTGATGGCCTCCGGCAACTACTTCGGCTGGATCGCTGCCTACAGCTATCCCGAGGCCGACACGGCTGCCAGCTTTGTCTCCCAGTGCGGCGGCTATCCTCTGGCTGCCAAGACCCTGGATGCGGCCTATCTGACCACCGGCGGCGTCAACTCCATCTCCTGGATGCTGGCCGCCAATACCCAGGTGCCTGAGGCCGCCATGAAGTTCCTGAATCTGACCTACACCGACGCCGAGATCGCCAACCTGATTATCTGGGGCATCGAGGGCCGTGACTACGTCCTGGACGAGAACGGCAACGCCGCCTACCCCGAGGGCCAGGACGCCACCACCGTGCCCTATACCGCCCAGATCAGCTGCGGCGTCGTGGGCAACCAGTTCATTCAGTACCTGCCTGTGGGCTCCAGCTACGAGTCCCTGGAGTGGGAGCTGGAGCAGAACCGGACCGCCGACACCTCCCCGGCCATGGGCTTCTCCTTTGACTCCGCCAACTACACCACCCAGTACACCGCCGTGCGCAACGTGCTGACCCAGTATCTGCCCGGCATCTTCTGCGGCTCGGTCGATCCCGCCACCGAGGTGCCCAAGATGATCGAGGCCCTGAACGACGCCGGCTATCAGGACATCCTCACCGCCAAGCAGGAGCAGCTGGACGCCTGGATGGCCCAGTAAGATCGCAACGGGAAACGGAGCCGATTCATGAGAGTGAAAGCAAAGAAAAAGGGCAGCTGGAAGCAAACGCTTCCGCTGCTGCTGATTGCAGCCCCCGGCATTATCTATCTGATTATCAACAACTATATTCCCATGGCGGGCTTGTTTGTGGCCTTCAAAAAGTACAACTTTATGAAGGGCCTCTTCGGTAGCGACTGGTGCGGTCTGGAGAACTTCAAGTTCCTCTTTGCCACCAAGGACGCCTGGATTATGACGCGCAATACCATCCTCTACAACGTGGTATTCATCGTGGTCGGCACCGTTTTTGCCATTGCCATTGCCATTATGCTCTGCGAGCTGGGGAAGCGCATCCGCGTCAAGTTCTTCCAGGCGGCCTTCCTGATGCCCAATCTGCTGTCCTGGGTCGTCATTGGCTTTATCGCCTTTGCCTTCCTGAGCGCCGAGACCGGCTTTATCAACAAGACCATCCTGAAGGCCCTGGGCCACGAGCCTGTGACCTGGTATATGGAGGAGGGAGCCTGGCCCTTTATCCTGGTGCTGGTCAACCTGTGGAAGAACGCGGGCTATCAGTCCATCGTCTACATGGCCAGCATCAGCGGCATCGACAAGTCCATGTATGAGGCCTCGGTGCTGGACGGCGCGACGAAGATGCAGCAGATCTTCCGCATCACCCTGCCCAACCTGAAGCCCACCATCATCACCCTGACGCTGATGAGCATTGGCCGGATGTTCTATTCCGACTTCGGCCTGTTCTATCAGGTGCCGCAGAACTCCGGCGCGCTGTTCAACGTCACCCAGACCATCGATACCTACGTCTACCGCGGGTTGATGGAGTCCAACAACATCGGTATGTCCGCCGCCGCCGGCTTCTATCAGTCCGTGGTGGGCTTCATCCTGGTGCTGGTGGCCAACTGGATCGTCCGGAAGCTGGATTCGGACAACGCGCTGTTCTAAGGAGGGATAGACATGACCGAAAGCAAAGTGTTCAACCGGGTGTCTACCACCATCCTGACCGTCATGGTCACCCTGACCCTGCTGCCGATTCTGCTGATTATCATTGCCTCCTTCACCGAGGAGACCTCTCTGCTCCAGAACGGCTACAGCTTTATCCCCAAGGCGTGGAGCTTCGACGCCTACTACTACATCATCAAGCAGGGCTCCGTTATTCTGCGGGCCTACGGCGTGTCCGTCCTGGTCACCGTGGTCGGCACCGTCCTCAGCGTGGCCATCACCACCACCCTGGCCTATCCCATGGCCCGGACGTCCTTCCGCTACCGGAACGTGCTCAGCTTCTTCGTGTTCTTCACCATGCTCTTCAGCGGCGGCATCGTCCCGTCCTATATCATGTGGACCAACTACTTCCACATCAAAAATACCATCTGGGCGCTGATCGTCCCCAACTATCTGGTGTCGGCCTTCAACGTCATCCTGGTGAAGAACTTCTACGCCAACAACATCCCCGGCTCCCTCATCGAGGCGGCCCAGCTGGACGGCGCGACCGAAATGCAGATCTTCCGCAAGCTGGTCTTCCCCATGGCCCGGCCTGTGGTCGCCACCATCAGCCTCTTCACCGGCCTGTGCTACTGGAACGACTGGACCAACGGCCTGTACTATGTGGACAACCAGAAGCTCTACAGCATTCAGCTGCTGCTGATGAAGATTATGAACAACATCGAGGCCCTCAAGGCCAACGCCAACCTGATGGGCGCCGGCGCCATCAGCCTGCCCGGCACCTCGGTGCGCATGGCCATCGCCTTTATCGGAATTCTGCCGATTTTGATTGTCTATCCCTTCGTGCAGAAGTATCTGGTCGAGGGCGTCGTCATCGGCGCGGTTAAGGGCTGATCGCTTTCTCCAAGTGGTGCTGTGTGAACAGCACCACTCAGCGTGTCGAAAAAGTCTTTTCGCCACGCTGTGCGTATTTTCAAACTTTTGAA
>DSLFC04102__coassemble_1295_pt1 | contig 15396 bp, 15 predicted proteins | sample DSLFC04102__metabat2_low_PE_037 | metagenome-assembled genome bin DSLFC04102
ATGAGGGCAAGATTTAAGAACTTTCAAGTCCGCCATGACAGGGAAGAAAAAGTAAATCCGAAACTGACCGCCCATCAGATCGAGCTTGCACAGGTCGAGGCTGAAATTGAAAAACTGCTTGATACACTGACCGGAGCCAATGCAACACTGCTTGCCTATGCCAACAAAAAAATTGAAGAACTGGACACTCGCCGCCAGACTATTTCAAAGGCGATTGCAGAATTGTCCGTTGAAACAATGTCACCCCAAAAGGAACAGGAGCTTTCCTATTATCTTGACCACTGGGACAGCATTGAGTTTGACGACAAAAGAAAAGCCGCTGACGGCCTGATTATTTCAATCAGCGCAACCAGCGACCACGTTCAAGTAGAGTGGAAAATCTGAACACTCTTGATTTTGCCACTCTACTTACTTTCAAATCTAACATTTCTTTTTAATCTTGTTTGTACCCCTTGTACACCGATGCTTTCCTGACAAAATGCACAACTCCTGGATCGGAGTTGTGCATTTTTCACCGCCGCCCTCGCCGAACGTTGCATGGCGGCATGCCCACATGCCGCCATGACCGGGCTCCGATGACCGGGGGCCGGTGGTTCCGGCGGTGCGATCCGGGCGGCTGATAGCCGCCCCTACGAGAGTGGGAATGCGTGGATTGCGGGCCTGGTAATTCCGGCGGCCTGGTTTGGCCGCCCTACGGACCGGGCCGAACCCACGGCGTAGGGGCGGCTATCAGCCGCCCGTGCAGGCCCCCGCTTCCTGTAGGCCCCGCGGTCCCGGCGGTGCGGTTCGGGCGCATATTCAATGCGCCCCTACAACGGCAACGGGCGGCGCACCTGTTGGGGCGGATTGTATCCCTGCGGGCAAAATAAATCGCGCCGTAGCCTTACAACTGCGGCGCGGGATTGGAGGGGCAGATTAAAGCACGCAGACGTTCACGGCGCGCATCTTTCCGTTGTCCTTGGGATCGGGCTCGACTTCGTAGCTGACCTTCTGGCCTTCTTCGAGCTTCTTGAAGCCGTCGCACTGGATCGCGGAGAAATGCACGAACACGTCGCCGCTGCCGTCATCGTTGGAGATGAAGCCATAACCCTTTTCCGAATTGAACCATTTAACAGTACCGCTCATTGTGGGTACCTCCCCATAAAAATTTGTACCCATGAAAACGAAAAACCTTCCCGTCCCCGACACAATCCGACATTGTACCGGAACGCGAAGGAATACAATTATCGTGAATACTTTAACACTATCGCACAAAGATATAGAAATGTCAAGCCCTTTTTCTTGGAATTTTTTTGCACAGTAAGGGTTTTTTCTTGCGTCAGGGTCGAATGGGGGCTATAATGAAAAAAGTAACAAACGGGAGGCATTGACGAGATGGAATTTCGTGTGCTGGCAGTGGGCGACGTGGTGGGAAAGCCGGGGCTGACGTATCTCACAAAACGGCTTTGGAAGCTCCGGCGGCAGGTGGGCGCGGACCTGTGCGTCGTCAACGGAGAGAACGCCGCCATGAACGGCATGACGCCGGACCAGGGCGAGGCCATCCTCGACGCGGGCGCGGACGTCGTGACCCTGGGCAACCACACCTGGCGGCAGCGGGAGATCGTGGACTACCTGGACGAGACCAGCCGGGTTCTGCGGCCCGCCAACTTCGCGCCCCAGCTGCCGGGCCAAGGGGTGGGAATCTACGATATTTCCTGCGGCCCCGTGGCGGTGGTCAGCCTGATCGGCCGGCTCCATCTGGACAGCAATGCCGACAATCCGTTCTATAAAATAGACGGCATCCTCCGGGCGCATCCGGGAATGCCGCTGCTGGTGGACTTCCACGCCGAGGCCAGCTCCGAAAAGCTGGCCATGGGCTTCTACCTGGACGGCCGGGCCGCCGCCGTCTGGGGAACCCACACCCACGTGCCCACCGCCGACGGGCGGGTCCTCCCCCGGGGGACCGGCTATATCACCGACCTGGGCATGACCGGCCCTCGGGAGTCGGCGCTGGGCATCCGGCCGGAGCAGTCCATCGCCCTGTTTCGCGGCGAGCTGACCAGCCGCTTCGCCCCGGCGCCCGGCCCCTGCTGGCTCTGCGGCGCGGTATTCACCCTGGAATATGAGACGGGACGCTGCCTGGCCGTGGAGCAGATCATCGACCAGGAAGCCCCCTGAGCCGTCAGGCCCGGCGCTCAGTCGGGCCGCGAGAGCTGGACCTGCTGGAGCGCATCGGCGGCCAGCGCAAACTCCTCGTCCTCGGGGATTTCCTCCACGGTGCTCTGACCGCCCTCCTCCAGATAACGGAAGAGGTAGATATCGGCCTCCAGCTCCGGCGTGTCCAGATCCGGCGTCAGGGCGATGTACTGCCGCCCTCCGGCGGGGTAGATGGCGATGACCCGAAAGTCCTGGTCGGTCTCGCGGCCGCTTTCATCAGCGGCGGTGATGGTGATGATGGAGCCCTCGGGATGATTGGCGTTGGACATACACAGCTTCCTTTCCTGCCGCGGCGGCGGCGCGATTAGAAATAGTATAGAGGACCGGGCCGAAATGTCAACCCCCCCGGCAGCGCACAATGTGACCAAACCTGTCGGATGGAGATTCTCGCAACTTGTCCACTTCGGCTCTTGCAATTTCCCCAGTGATTTGGTAAGATAAAGTCAGTAAAATAAAAAGGAGTGTTTCCCATGCCTCTTGTTACTACTACCGAAATGTTTAAGAAGGCCTATGACGGCGGCTATGCCATCGGTGCTTTCAACGTGAACAATATGGAAATCGTGCAGGGCATCACCGAAGCCTGCCGTGAGGAGAAGGCTCCCGTCATCCTGCAGGTGTCCAAGGGCGCCCGCGCCTATGCCAACCACACCTACCTGGTGAAGCTGGTCGAGGCCGCTGTGCTGGAGTGCCCCGAGATTCCCATCGCCCTGCATCTGGACCATGGCCCGGACTTTGAGACCTGCAAGGCCTGCATCGACGGCGGCTTTACCTCCGTTATGATCGACGCCTCCTCCAAGCCCTTCGCCGAGAACATCGAGATCACCCGCAAGGTTGTCGAGTACGCCCATGACCACGGTGTCGTGGTCGAGGCCGAGCTGGGCACCCTGGCCGGCATCGAGGACGATGTGAAGGTCGCTGCCCACGCCGCCTCCTACACCCGTCCCGAAGAGGTCGAGGAGTTCGTCACCAAGACCGGCTGCGACTCTCTGGCCATCGCCATCGGCACCAGCCACGGCGCTTACAAGTTCACTGCCGACCAGTGCACCCGGAACGAGAAGGGCATCCTGGTTCCCCCTCCGCTGCGGTTCGACGTGCTGGAGGAGGTCTCCAAGCGCCTGCCCGGCTTCCCCATCGTGCTGCACGGCTCTTCCTCCGTCCCCCAGGACTATGTGAAGATGATCAACGACAACGGCGGCAAGATGCCCGACGCCGTCGGCATCCCCGAGGAGCAGCTGCGCCACGCCGCCGAGCTGTCCGTCTGCAAGATCAACATCGACTCCGATCTGCGTCTGGCCATGACCGGCACCATCCGCGCCTTCTTCAACGAGCATCCCGACAAGTTTGACCCCCGCGAGTACCTGAAGCCCGCCCGCGCCAACATCAAGGAACTGGTTCGCCACAAGCTGGTGGACGTCCTGGGCTGCGCCGGCAAGGCGTAAATCACCCCATAAAACAGCACATCCGGCAGCGATGCTGCCGGATGTTTTTTTGTCCGGGCCTCCACGGCGTTGGATAAAGGTGTGGCAAAAAGCGCGGGACTGCTGGGGCGGATATGCAATCCGCCCCTACGGCGGGATTGTCGGTGGGTACGATGGACGATGGTGCATTCGACACGGGACTGCGGCACGGGCGGCTGCTAGCCGCCCCTACGGCCACATCCGCAAGTTTGTCGTAGGGGCGACTATCAGTCGCCCGAAACCGGATGCGATACGGTCGCGGCTCCGAAGGCTGGGCGGCGTTCAGGGCTCGAAGACTGTCTCGGGGACGCCGATTTCCCGGAGGACGGCGCAGGTGGCTTCGGCTTCCTTGGTGAGGGACAAACCGCACTCGGAGACTGCGTCTCCATAATAGTAGCGAAGAATGAGATCCACGGGGAGGTTCTCACTGGGCCAGGAGATCCCATCGCCGCCCAAGGTACCGGCCTCGATGTCGGTCCGGATGGCATCGGCCAGCTGCTTGCCCTGGTCGTAGGTCAGATTCAGCGGTTCCATATAGCTGCCGTCTTCCACGTAGTACTCCACACGCCACCGGTCATAGGCCGGGGCGCCGTCAGCCGGGAAATACTTGGCCTCCAGCACCTTGGGGTCGTTCTCCAGCTCGCTGGCAGCCCAGGCCAGGCTGCTGCGGTCCGCTGTCTCATAATCGAACCCGTCTACAGGCAGGGAGAAGCTTCGGAGCACATAGCTGCCGTCCTGGAGCTGATAGGTGATCCGGAAGGACGGAGCCCAATCGGCCCGGGCCGCTTCCGCTTCAATGACGTAGCGCTGGTCCACGATTTGCTGGTGAAGCGCCACAGTCTCCTCTATGATTTCCCGGTCGGTCACGATGCCGCCGTCGTAGTCCAGACTGACGCTCTCCACATCCTCAGCGTCGGGAACGTAGCGGGAAAAGCCGGTGATGTCGAAGCGGCAGCAGAGCATGCCCACCGCCACCACCAGCAGCGCCGCGCCGCATCGAATCCAATTACCCTTGGACAGGACCCGCAGAGACTTCTGGAGCAGCATCTGCCCGGCCCAGTAGCCCAAGGCCGTCCCCAGCAGCATACAGATCAGCATGGTCAGGAACCGGTTCCGCCCGTTGTAGAAGAGATACTCCGAGAACACCCAGCCCAGGACGATGCCGCAGCCCAGGGACAGGGCATAGAGAAACACCGGCTTGAGGAAGGAGACGGCAATGACGTCCCCGGCAGTCTCCAGATGACGCTTGCGGCAGAGCAGGAAGGCCAGCAGGGCGAAGCCCAGGCCCACAGCTCCGAAGACCAGCGCCGGGACCCAGCCGTCGAATTGCACCGATTGGAATTCCCCGGTGACCTCGTCCCAGATAGTTTCATAGCCGAAGAGGTTCTTCTGGAGGGAGTAGAAAAGCGGGGAGAGCCAGTCAGGCCAGAGGTTCTGACCGGAGGCCATGCCGAAGGTGAAGGTACGGATGACACCGGCGAGGATGGTTTCCACCACCACGCTGGTGAAGTTCAGCACCACATAGAGCACCGGCAGCGCGGCAATATGGCCCACCAGCTGGGCGATGAGCACGGCCAGGCTGTAGTAGAAGAGGTAGACCAGGGACGTGGCGGCGAAGAAGGTCCCAGATGCCGCGAGGCAGTTGGCGCCCTGGAGCGCGGTTACCAGAATGGTCAGCAAGGCTATGACCGCCGCAGGGACCAGATGAAACAGCAGTCCCGCGAGATAGCGGGTCAGAAATTGCGTTTCCCGCCGCAGGGGCAGAGAGCCGTAGTGGTAGGCGGTTCGGGTGTTGTAGAGGTAGGCGAAGAGATACCAGGCCACCAGCAGGCCGTAGCCGAAGACCAGTACCGTGCCCACCTGCGTGATGCCGAGGAGATATTCTGTGGTCTCCCGGCTGTCCACCCGAAAGAGAGACAGCAGATGCAGCGGCAGCAGCAGCAGGCCGCCCAGGGTCCAGAGGCCCCACAGCGGCGCGCCCCGCAGGAGCGTCCGCCGGAGCAGGCCGGCGTTACAGCAGGATATCCTTGACTTCATAGTCCACACCTCCCAGTTCATAGATAAAGACCTCCTCCAGCGAGAGAGGCAGAATGTCGCACAGCAGCGGGTGGCACTGGGCCAGCAGCGGCTGGACGGTGTCGGCGTTGCCCCGGACGATCAGCGTCTGGACCCGGCCCACAGTGCTCTGGTGGACCACCTCCAGCTCTGCGGGCAGGGGCAGCTCGGCCACCAGCTGGACCTTGACCATATTGTCCTGGAGGGCCGAGAGGGACCGCTCCAGCAGCATTTTCCCGCTGTGCATGATGCCCACGTGGTCGCAGATATCCTCCAGCTCCCGGAGGTTGTGGGAGGAGACCAGCACCGTGGTGCCGTGCTCGGCCACGTCCTCGAGAATCAGGCCCATGATCTGCCGGCGCATCACCGGGTCCAGGCCGTCCACAGGCTCGTCGAGAATCAGCAGTTCCGGGCGGCAGCAGATGGCCAGCCAGAAGGCCGCCTGCTTCTGCATGCCCTTGGAAAACCGCCGGATGGGCTGGCGCTGGCTCAGCTCGAAGCAGTCGCCCAGCCGGTCGAAAAGGGCCTGGTCAAACCGGGGATAGGCCGCGGCATAGAGCTTTCGCAGATCCCGGAGACTGTCGCTGCCCTCGTGGAAGATCTCGTCGGGGATATAGACCATACGCGACTTCTTGTCGTAATTTTCATAGACCGGCTGCTCGTCCAGGGTGATAGACCCGCTGTCGGGCCGGTAAATGCCCATGAGACAGCGAATCAGCGTGGATTTGCCCGCGCCGTTGGGTCCCACCAGGCCATAGACCGCGCCCCGGGGCACCGTCATGCTCAGATCGTCCAGAGCCCGAAAGCCGCCGAAGGTCTTGGTCAGAGATTTGACTTCAAGCATAGTTGACCTCCTGTTCCAGTTCATCGAGGATGGCGACCAGATCGCCTTTGGGCGTGCCCAGCCGCAGCAGCTCCTGGGCGGCGGCTCGGAATTCCTTCTCCTTAGCGCTGCGCCGTCCGGCGTCCACCTCCTGCAGCGCGGCGGCAAAGGAGCCCTTGCCGGAGACGGAGTAGATAAAGCCGTCGCTCTCCAGCTCCCGATAGGCCCGCTGAATGGTGTTTGGGTTGATGGCCAGCTGGCCCGCCAGCTCCCGGACGCTGGGCAGCCGCTCGCCGGTCTTGACCGCACCGCTTAAGATCAGACGGCACAGCCCTTCCTTGATTTGCAGGTAAATCGGGCGGGGGTCCCGAGGATCAATGGGGATCAAGATGGTCCCTCCTTTCTAAGCGTACTAATAATCTTAGTACGCTTAGTATACGCAATCCCCTGCTCCTTGTCAAGGGCTATTGGAAAACTTGGAACAAAATGGAGGTCTCATTCCGTATTGTACAATTTTTCGCTCTATAAACTATGCAAATTACCTAAAAAATCAGGAGGAGCGCTGAGATCTTCTCTGTTTCAGCCATTGTCACAGGATGGAAAATGCGATATACTGTTACACGGTGAATCCGCGTCAGCAGCAGTTGACGGCGCACCCCATGTATGGAACTCACACCGGGCTGTCCGGTAAACGGATACAAAGGAGAAAGGAGGAAAACGCAATGAAAAAGGTGATTCGCAAGAAGGAATACGACACCGAGACCGCCACCGTGGTGAAGAAGCACACTGTGGGCGCTTTTGGTGATCCCACCGGCTATGAGGAGACCCTCTACCAGACCCCCGACGGCTTCTACTTCGTGTACGGCTGCGGCGGCGCCGAGTCCCCCTACGCCGAGGAGTCCATCCAGTGCCTGGCCAAGACCAAGGTCGAAGCCTGGATCGAGGCTCACGCCTAATTTCATAAAGGCATGCCCGCGGAAGTTTCCTTCCGCGGGCTTTTGCATACAACAATGCCCCCTGTCTTCACATGACGAAAACAGGGGACATTTTATGGGCAGCCATGGCGAACGTACAGCGCGAACACTTCTAAGGCAGCACCGCACAATTTGGCAAGAGCATTCGGCCAAAGATTTTGCCTCATACGAAAGTTATAAAAGGGCGGGAATACTGTATGTATTTCCCCCTTTTATAACTGCACGGATGGGGCAAAAGATTGGGCGAAGGCCGCAGACACAATTGTGCGGTGATGCCCTAAACAAAATGGAGTAGATTTATACAGTATAAGGGTTCATCCTCAGTCTGATTTCTTGTTTTAGCCTGCATGAGAAGAACATCAGACTGTGCAAAGTCTGCCCACGCAGCCTGCCGCCCTAGGTAAGCTCGATAAACGCCTTTTCTCCGAGCCATGCGGTCTGCTGCGAAAGCACGTCTTCCGCCGCATCTTCCGGCAGTATCTCACAGGATACCAGAAGGCCGGTAAAGGCCCGGAGCTTTTCCAGAGAAAGGCGGTATGCCTTTGAAAAAGTGAAGCACATTCTTTCTCCGTCCAGCAGAATGACATCCTCCGGAGCAGGCTGCGCAAATTCCAGGAGGAGCCACGCTTCGTCTTGGATCAGATACAGCGCCGTCCCGTTTTCCAGTTCCAGATACCGGACGGAAGCGCCTCCCCGGAGCCGCGCCTGCAGGGCCTCCAGGGAATAGCCGGGGTTGGGGTGATATTGTGCCATCCAGGCGAGAAATGCTTCGGAAGACGCCGTTTCACAAACTGCATCTGTCCAGGATACCCCCATATCCGCGCTGTACTGCACGGCTCCGGCGTCTGAGATCCGCAGCGCAAGGGTCTCGTCCAAATATACGGCCGAATAGGCGGAGGAATCCAGATATGCCATTAGGTCCGGGACGTCTTGCCGCGCCAGAGAAAGATCAACGGGACTCGCATTGACCTGGTACAAGACCGGCGTTATTTCCGCCGTGGCGGCGTCAAACTGGGTGCCGCTCCATTTCTCTGTCGAGCCAGAAACCGGTTGTGCGTCAATGGCGGCTTGCGCTGCGTCAATGGCGGCAATTAAAATGGTAGCGCTGGCCAGTACCATGGCCAAGGTCACAACTAAGGCGGTGCATTTCCATGCCCAAATCCGTTTCATGCCGACACCTCCTATTTCAAATTTGGGTTCTGCCTGTATCTTAGCCGGTCTGTTTCCCGACTCCATCACGAAGTTGTCACAGCTGTGTAAAAATAACGCGCACCGTCGTCCCCACGCCGGGGGTGGATTCTATGTCCAGCACAGCCTGGTGCAGCTCCGCGATCTGTGCGCACAGCGAGAGCCCCAGTCCCGCGCCGCCGTCTTGCCGCGTGCGCGCTTGATCCACCCGATAGAACGGCTCTGTCAGCTTGGCAAGATGCTCCGCCGCGACGCCCTTTCCCGAGTCCTGAACGGCAATGATATACCGTTCCCGCTCCGCATACCCCAGCAGGCGGACGGCGCTTCCGGCAGCGCAAGCTTTCATCGCGTTTTCGATCAGATTGCACAGAAGGCTTTCCAGCAAAACCTTATCCCCGCGGATCATGCCGCCTGCATCCTGACAGACAAGCTGAAGCTGTGCCTCCTCCAGCCGGTGACGCATTTTCTCCGCTGCGGAAGCAAAGAGCTGTTCAACCGCAATGGCTGTGCGCTCCAGCGCCTGGTTTCTCAGGAACGCCAGATCCATCAGTTTGCGCGTCATATCCTCAAGCCGATCGAGCTCCGCCAGCATATCATCCGCCGCCGATATTTTTTCCTCTTCCGTCAGATCGACGCTGCGAATATATTCCGCATTGCCGCGAAGCACCGTCAGCGGCGTCCGTAATTCATGGGATAAATTATCAATAAACTTCTGTTTTTGCTCCGAAGCAATCTGTAATTCTCGGATTTTACGGGCAATCTCTTCCGCCATATGGTTGAAGCTTCCGGCCAGCGCGGAGAGCTCGTCCTGCCCGCGCACAGGCACCCGCTTCGCATAATCCCCCGCCGCAATGGAGGACGCCGCTTGATTGAGCACCTCAATGGGGCGCGAAATCCACCGCAGCAGCGCATACAGTCCGGCGGCCAGCAGCAGCGTCACGGCGGCGCCGAGCAGAAGAAATCCACGGGTAAGCTGCGTACTCTCCTGTACAAATTCCTGCAAATTGCAGAAATACACCAGTGTATATTCCGATGCGCCTTGGGAAAACGGCGTGGAAACTACGGCATATTTTTCGTGTTCGCGCAATTTGACGGCGGCGGTCTGCGCGTTCAGCCCGTATTCCACCGGAAGCTGCCACCGGCTGTCTCCCGCCAAATACGCATCCTTCTCCCACAATTGCAGGTCGATATCCAATTTCTCATAATATGACGCATATGTCCGGAACACGGTCTCCATTGCGTCCGGTTGTCCGTTGGCTTCAGCCGCCGCACGATCTCTTTCCATGGACGTCACAATCCAATAGGCCTCTCCCATGGCGTGCTCCAGCTGCCGCTCCAGATTGGTGCGATACGAGAATACGGAAAGGCTAAATATCATCACCGAAATGCTGAAAAGGAACAGCAGCAGAACGGAATAATAGGTGCGCTGCCAGAATTTCATCCCTTTGCCTCCAGGCGATAGCCCAATTTATACACCGTTTTGATTCTCTCTTCCCAGCCCAGCTTGCTGCGGAGTTTTTGGATATGCGTATCAACCGTCCGCGTTTCTCCGGAATAGTCGTATCCCCACGCCAGCTCCAGAAGCTTTTCTCGCGAGAGGGCGATATTGCGATTGAGAATCAACACCTCCAACAGCTCAAATTCCCGCGGAGACAGATTGAGTTCCACGCCGCCTTTCGTCACCCGGCGGCCGGATAAGTCAACCGCCACATCCTCGAGAATAAAGTAATCCGTATTTCGGTACGTCCGCCGCAGCACGGCGTTGACCCGAGCAATCAGCTCCAGCATTTCAAAGGGCTTGACGATATAATCGTCTGCGCCCAGAGAGAGGCCCTCAATTCGGTCTTTTAAGCTGTCTCTGGCTGTTATCATGATGACGGGCGCTGGCGCAACCTGTTTCATCACCGTGAAACCATCGGCCCCCGGAAGCAGGATATCCAGCAGGATCAAATCCGCCGGTTTCTTTTCGGCCATTCCCATGGCAGAGATCCCGTCAAATGCCTGCGCACAGGTATGTCCGACCAAGCGGAGATTCCGAACAATCAAATCGCTGATCGCCCGGTCGTCTTCTACCACAAGAATATACGCCATACTAGCTCCCTCCCGTTTCAGTATAGCCCTAAATCGTCATGAAGTTGTGTTGATCTTCCCTCTTCCCTATGCCCCGGCCTCGCCCCGGGAATCGAAAACCGCCGCAGGGGGTTCCTGCGGCGGTGTATTGTAGGGACAAGGCTTAGAACACGCCCTGCTCCACCATGGCGGTGGCGACCTTCTTGAAGCCCGCGATATTGGCGCCGGCTACCAGGTTGTAGCCCAGGCCGAATTCCTCGGCAGCGTCCACGGACATCTGATAGATGTTGTGCATGATGTTCTTCAGCTGCCGATCCACCTCTTCAGCGGTCCAGTGCAGGCGCTCGGAGTTCTGGCTCATCTCCAGGGCGGAGACGGCCACGCCGCCGGCGTTGACAGCCTTGGACGGGGCAATGATCATGCCGGGCTGCTTCATCAGATAGAACAGCGCCTCATTGGTGGTGGGCATATTGGCGACCTCGATATAGTACTTGACGCCGTTGGCCACCATCTTCTCGGCCCAGGGCAGGGTCACGTCGTTCTGGGTGGCGCAGGGCATCAACACGTCGGCCTTGACGCCCCAGGGCTTCTCGCCGGGGAAGAACTGGCAGCCGAACTTGTCGGCGTAGTCCTGGACCTTGTCGCGGCCGGAGGCGCGCATTTCGACCATGTAGTCGAACTTCTCCTGGGTGTTGATGCCGTCGGGATCGTAGATATAGCCGTCGGGGCCAGACAGGGTGATGACCTTGGCGCCCAGCTCAGTGGCCTTGCGGCAGACGGCCCAGGACACGTTGCCGAAGCCGGAGATGGCGATGGTCTTACCGGCAATGGGATCATTCTCGTGATTCAGGACCTCGGTCAGATAGTAGACCGCGCCGAAGCCGGTGGCCTCGGGCCGGATCAGGGAGCCGCCGTAGCTCTCGCCCTTGCCGGTGAGCACGCCGTTCTCAAAGGAGCCCTTCAGGCGGCGGTACTGGCCGAAGAGATAGCCGATCTCGCGGCCGCCCACGCCGATGTCGCCGGCAGGCACGTCGATATCGGGGCCGATGTAGCGGTACAGCGCGTTCATAAAGCTCTGGCAGAAGCGCATGATTTCGGCGTCAGACTTGCCGCGGGGGTCAAAGTCGGAGCCGCCCTTGCCGCCGCCGATGGGCAGGCCGGTCAGGGAGTTCTTGAACACCTGCTCAAAGCCCAGGAACTTGATGATGCCGGGGTATACGGAGGGGTGGAACCGCAGGCCGCCCTTGTAGGGGCCCAGCGCGCCGTTGAACTGGAAGCGGTAGCCGGTATTGGTGTGGTAGTTGCCCTGATCGTCCATCCAGCAGACCCGGAAGGTAAACTGCCGCTCAGGCTCCACCATGCGGTTCAGGAGATCCAGCTTCTCATACTCGGGGTGAGCGTTAATCAGAGGCTCTACGCTGGTCAGGACCTCCTCCACGGTCTGGACGAACTCCGGTTGGTTGGCGTACTTCTTCTTGACGTTTTCGATCACACTGGTCAGGTATGCGTTCATATCGTTGCCTCCTCGCGGTAACAAGCTATTGGGTCAGGGCGGCAGAGCCTCCCCTCTTTACTATAGCGGATTGCGCCGGAAATTACAATAGGTGGAAACCAGAATCTGCAATAATCCGGTCAGTTTTTCAGCAGTATTTCTAAATGACATCAATCCAATTCGGCAAATACGCCAAAAATCTTATGTCATGGCCCGGATGAGATCCACAATCTCCATTCCGATTCGCTTCTGGGCCTCTACCGTAGCCGCGCCGATGTGGGGCGTGCAGGAGACGGCCGGATGGCTGTAAAGGGCGGCGTTCTGGGGCGGCTCCTGGGCATAGACGTCCAGGCCGGCGCCCCGGAGCTTGCCGGAATTCAAGGCCTCCAGCAGGGCGTCCTCGTCCACGTTGTTGCCCCGGGAGGTGTTGATCAGCACCGCGCCGTCCTTCATCTTGGCGATGGTCTCCGCGTTAATCAGAGGCTTGCCGTCCACCGCCGGGGTGTGGAGGCTGATAAAGTCGGACTTGGCGAAGAGCTCGTCCTGCTCCACATAGGTCATGCCCAGCTGTTCCTCGATGCCCGGCACATGGTAGATATCCGATGCGAGGACCTCCATGCCCATGGCCTTGGCCATGACGCACAGCTTCTGGCCGATCCGGCCGAAGCCCAGGATGCCCAGGGTCTTGCCGGAGAGCTCGATGCCCTTGCCGTAGGCCTTCTTCTCCCACTTTCCCTCCCGCATGGAGTGGCCCGCGATGGAGAGATACCGGGCGCAGGCGAACATGTGGCCCATGGCCAGCTCGGCCACCGACTGAGAGGAGGCCTTGGGGGTATTTTTGACGGCGATGCCGTTGGCTTCGGCATAGGCCACGTCGATATTGTCCACGCCCACGCCGCCGCGGACAATCAGCTTCAGGCGGCTGCCCTTGGCTGCGTCGATGTGGTTGGCCCGGACCTTGGTCTTGGAGCGGACCACGGCTACGTCGAAGTCCCGCAGGGCTTCGCCCAGCTGATCGGGCTCATAAAACTGCTCCACCACCTCGTGGCCCTCGCTCCGGAGGGTCGCCATGGCGGTCTTATCCATACCGTCGGTTACGAGAATACGCATGGCTTATTTCTCCTTTCCGGCCTGCCCGGCCTCGAAGGCCCGCAGGCAGCCGACCAACGCCTCGACGCCGTCCTGGGGCATGGCGTTGTAGATGGAGGCCCGCAGGCCGCCCACGGACCGATGGCCCTTGAGGTTCTCAAAGCCCGCGGCCTTGGTATAGGCCACGGTGGCGGCATCCAGGTCGGCGTCGTCGGTGACGAAGGTGACATTCATCAGGCTCCGGTCCTGGGGCTCCACCGTGCCGTGGAAGAGCTTCGATTGGTCCAGGAAGTCGTAGAGAACCTTGGCCTTGGCCTGGTTGATCTTCTCCATTTCCGCCAGACCGCCGATGGACTTGAGGTACTTGAAGACCTTACCGCAGACATACATGGCCCAGCAGTTGGGGGTATTGTACATGGAATCGGCGTCGGCATGGGTCTTGTAGCGGAGATAGATCGGCAGGTCCTCCAGACCGTCGCGAATCAGGTCTTCCCGGATGATGACGATGACCATGCCGGCGGGGCCCACGTTCTTCTGGACGCCGGCATAGATCAGGCCGTAGTCCGACACATTGCAGGGCCGAGAGAGGAACATGGAGCTCTGGTCCGACACCAGCACATGGCCCTTGGCGTTGGGCAGGGTGTGGAAGGTGTTGCCGTGGATGGTCTCGTTCTCGCAGATGTAGAGGTAGTCGGCCTCGTCGGGGATATCCAGGTCGGAGCAGTCGGGGATATAGGAATAGTTCTTGTCCTTGCTGGAGGCCACGACCTTCACCTGTCCCACGCGCTTGGCCTCGGCAATGGCCTTCTTGGACCAAGCGCCGGTCTCCACATAGCAGGCCAAACCGTTCTTCATCAGGTTCATCGGGATCATGGAGAACTGCAGCGTAGCGCCGCCCTGGATGAAGAGGACCTTATAGTTGTCGGGAATCCCCATCAGATCCCGGAGGTCCTGTTCGGCCTCATCGGCAATCTGCTGGAAGACCTTGGAGCGGTGCGACATCTCCATCACACACATGCCCGAGCCGCGGTAGTTCATCATCTCGTCCCGGATCTCCTCCAGCACCGCCTCGGGCATGGTGGCCGGTCCGGCGGAGAAGTTGTAGGTTCGTCCGTATTTCATGGTTACTGAAGCCTCCTCGTTTCTGTTTTCCGATAAAGCACATTCGTTTTCAGGGGAAATACAGTTGTTTAGCTTGTTTCTCTCACTGTTTGGCAGGCGGAACCGTCCGCAGTTCGCGGATACTGTCGCTAAAATCGCAATTTTTCGTGCGAAACAGCGAAAATTGGTCTCCCCTGCCGCCGGGCTTTTGTGCTTTCAGTATACGTCAAAATAGCAAAAATAGCAACATGTTTTTCGTCAAATATTCAACAAAGCTGACGATTATTTTTTTGTCGCTAAAAATATTTTTGCCGGGCCGCCATGGAGGAGCGGCCCGGCCGACGTTATTGGGGCGACGACGCCCGGCGGTATTTCTCCCGGGTGGCCATGCCGCCCCGAATATGCCGCTCCGCCTTATTGACGTCCAGCACCTGTTTCACCTGGACATAGAGTCCATGGCTCACTTTATCCAGGCGCTCGGACAGGTCCTTATGCACCGTAGACTTGGAGATGCCAAAGTGCTTGGCGGCGGCGCGGATGGTGGTCTGGTGTTCGATGATGTACACGGCCAATTCCCGTGCCCTTTGTTCCATGTTGTCTCGCATCACTAACACTTCCCATCATCGTTCTAGGAAAGTGTATGGCTGCCCCAGGGCGGTTATGACGCGGCAGACTGGAATCATGTGTTCGTTCCGGTCAAAAACCCCGGAGTCCTTTTACTTGCAGGGCTCCGGGGCGATGTTTAAGCGGCGCAAGCCGCAAAGCAGGGTTTGGGGAAGGCACTCCCCAACAAGTTTCCCGCGAGGGGCAAAACCGCAGAATTGCGGATTTTGGCACCGTGGTAGAAACTTGCTCTAAGACTGCCGCAAACTGCCCCTGTTCGGGCTTTTCCGTACATAATGTCTACTGAATAATGGAAAAGGCCTTGTATCTCAAGACATAGAAGTCCAT
>DSLFC04102__coassemble_1308_pt1 | contig 15234 bp, 15 predicted proteins | sample DSLFC04102__metabat2_low_PE_037 | metagenome-assembled genome bin DSLFC04102
TAGTCGGAAAGGTCAAAGCGAATGTCGTAACGGTCGGTCAGCTCGTCAAATACCAATGCTCCGGTTCTCTGTGCCATAAAAAATCCTCCTTGTGTTGTTTTAAAGGCTTTCGCCCTCGTTGCATGAATAATAGTCCGGGTCGCCAAACTGGGGCTTTCGCGGAGCCAGTGCGCCGCTTGCCATGTCGTGGGCGACAAGGGAAGTGTAGTAATTGCCGATAGTGGACGGCGCGTTGAACAGTGCCGCCCGTAGGTACTGCTTGATGTTGCGTATCTTCGTGGTGTTCTCCCGCATACAGTCAAGGACGAACCGGATATGTTCGCTGTCCAGTTTCATAAACTTTGACTTTACAAGGTCTGCCGGGTAGTCGTCCCCGGCGATACGGATTGTCCTGCGCCTTGTGCAGACGGTTTCAAGGATAAGGTCAACGATTTCGTCTATCCGGTCATGGTCGTAGGGCATATCCTGTTTGAGAATGTCATAGCAGATGTTGTCTTTTATGATTTCCTCATATACCCGGTATGCGTCGTTCGGTTCCTTTCGTTTCCGTTCCGGCGGCTGTGCCGCGCCCTCAAAAGGAGAGGGGTTAGGGGAATGGATAGGAATGGAATGGGTACTTTGTGTATCTGTATTTGGTTTTTCTTTTTTTGATAGATTAGTCTTTTGTTCTTCTTTAATTATTTGCATTGGATTTTCCTGCGTAGGTTTTTCCAACGTAGGTTTTTCCTGCGTTGGATTTTCCAACATTGGATTTTCCAACGTAGGTAAATCCGGTGTAGGTGGTAGCTGTGGCTGCTCGTAAATCACATAATCGGCACCCCGCAGGCGTCCTTTTGCGTCGCGTTCCCTTGAACGGACGATATACCCGGCGCGTTCCAGTTCCCGCACCGCTTCCCGGATAGCGTCGATTTTCTCCCGGTTGATATGGGACAGCCCCGCAAGGGTATAGTCCCAATCTTCGGGAAGTGAGAGCATTTGCGACAACAAGCCCTTTGCTTTCAAGGTCAGCTCCTTGTTGCGTAAGTGGTGGTTACTCATTACGGTATATCCCGTGTTGCGTTCCACTCTGAAAACTGCCATAGCTTATCAGCTCCTTTGCTGTGGATTTGTTACGCAGTAGAACGCGGATTTTGAGGGAAAAGGTATCTTTCCCTTGCTTCCCCGGTTCCGCACTCCGGAAGCCTTATATATCAAGGCTCTTTCTGCCCCTACTGCGTAACATGAGGGCATAAAAAAAGCGGCGTTCCTGTTCTTCCGGGGTGGAAGTGGGAAACGCCGCCTTTGCGGTTCAATATTCAATTTTCGTACAATACCAGCTTGTCCGTTGCCCGAAAACCTTGATTTTTCTAATGTTTCAAAAAGTATCGTTATCTAACCCTATCTTTTGACCGCCCGGCCTTCCAGCGGCTGCTCCGGGACATTGAGGCCGGAGCCGTCGATCTGGTGCTCACCAAGGATCTCTCCCGGCTGGGCCGGGACTACATTCTCACCGGCCATTATCTGGAGCGGTATTTTCCCGAGCACGGCGTCCGGTATATCTCCCTGCTGGACGGCATCGACACCGGCGCGGACGTGGCCGCCAACGAGATCACGCCCTTCCGCGCCATTCTCAATGATCTGTATGCCAAGGATATCTCCAAGAAAATCAGGTCCGTCAAGCGGGAGAAGCAGCGCCGGGGCCTCTTTATCGGGGGAAAACCGGTCTACGGCTATCAGATGCACCCCACGGAGAAGAACAAAATTGTCGTGGACGAGGAAGCGGCGGTCACCGTGCGAAGCGTCTTCGCCTGGGCCTCCGGCGGCATGAGCTGCCGCCAAATCGCGGCCCGGCTGAACCGGGAGGGCGTGCCGACGCCCGCCGTCTATGCCCATCTGCCGGTGGCGAGACCGGGCCCCTACACCGGCCAGTGGAGCAGCGAGCGAATTTCGGAGATGCTGCGCAATGAGACCTATCTGGGCCATATGGTCCAGGGCAGGTCAGTAAAGGTCAGCTACAAGTCGAAAAAATGCAGAAGGCAAGCGCCGTCCGATTGGGTGGTGGTGGAGGGCACGCATACGCCGCTGGTGGATGAAGAGACCTTCGCCCGGGTCCAGCGGCTGCTGGCCGGACGCCGCCGCACCCGCAGCCGGACCTATGAGTTCCTGCTGAAAGGCCTCATTTTCTGCCGCGAGTGCGGCAGCCCGCTGGGAGTCCTCAACCGGAAAAACGCCAAGGGCGAGGACGTGCTGTATTTTGTCTGCCGCACCTATCAGCGCTTCACCAAGGCGGGAGTCTGTACCAGCCATACGGTCAAGGTCGAAACCGTCACCAAAGCGGTCTTAGCCCAGGTGGAACGGCTCTGCCGTCCCTGGCTCACCCCGGAGGCGCTGCTTCCCGCGGCCGAGGCCGCCTGGGCGGAAGCCTGCCGAGAAGGGGACCAGAGCAAGACGCTTCAATCAAAAATTGACCTTCTGACGGCCCGTCTGGACCGGCTCTACGAGGACCGGCTCAGCGGCCTTCTGCCAGAAGCGGACTTTCTGCGCCTGTTCACCCGCGCCCAGGAGGCCCGCGCCCAGCTGCAAGCCCAGCTGGAGGACCGGGCGTCGAAAGGCGCCGTCCCGCCGGAGACCAGGGCCGAAGAACTGGTCCGCGGCTTCCTGCAATCCGCCTCCCGGGACCTGGTATGGACCCTGCTGGACCGGGTGGAGCTGACAGCGGATAAGGAGATACGCCTGACCTTCCGCTGCCGCCCTCCGGCGGACTCGACGGCGCGTCCGGCCCCCGCGCCGTGATGGGACGCGCTTCCGGCAGGAACAAAACCCGGAATGTCTTTCACTGCGAGACAATCCGGGTTTTGCGTGCAGGCGGCCAGAAAGGCCAGTTTACGGGGCCATTTGATACGCCCAATGTCCGCCCCGGCGGCATTTCACAAGCTTCCCCGCAGATACCAAGCCCGCGAGGATTCGGTTGGCCGTCGCCGCCGACACCCCGCATAGTTCCCGTACATCGGCATTCATGACCGAGTCGTGTGTGGCGAGATACGAGCGAATCTTGTTCCACCGGAGCGACGCCTTGTCCGGCTTCCCATCGCGCATTACATCGCTCATTTCAACAGCTTCTATGAGCGATGCTTGGATGGCGGAGAGCATAAACTCCACAAACGCCGTAGACTCACCCGCCTCATTGGAGGCGTTGATGGCATCATAATACGCCTGCTGGCGGGCGTGGATGATGGACTCCACCGGGAGCCAGGCGAAAACGGGGTTCCACTGGAAGAGCAGCAGCGTATGCCACAGGCGGCCCATGCGGCCGTTTCCGTCGGCAAAGGGGTGAATCAGCTCCAGCTCATAGTGGAACACACAGCTGCGGATCAGCATATGCACCTCGCTGGTTCTGGCCCAGTCCAGCAGCTCCAGGACCAGATCCGGCACATACTGCGGAAGCGTGCCAAAATGCAGAATACGACCCTCGCGGTCCACCACACCCACAGGCTTGGTCCGGAACATACCGGATTCTTCCACCAGGCCCCGGGTCAGAATGCCATGCGCAGTCAGCAGGTCATCCACGGAATAGGGATCAAGGTCTTCGAGCCGCTCATAAATCTCATAGGCATTTCGGACCTCGGCAATATCCCTGGGAGGGGCCAGCACCTGCTTGCCGTTGAGCACGGCGGTGACCTGCTCCAGGGTGAGGGTATTCTGTTCAATGGCCAGAGACCCATGGATGGTGCGGATGCGGTTGGACCGCCGCAGGGTGGGGCTGGCGGAAAGGGCATCTGTGGCCGTCAAATTCCCCACCAACGCCGCGATTTCCGCCACATCGTCAATCATTCGATGGGTGATTTCAAAAGGAGGCTGTTTATTTCGCATGGCAATCCCCCATAGTTGTGATACTATATCCAGTATATCACGCCGCGCCCGTTTCCTCAATCCCGCAGAGGTCCGGTTCCGCTTACAATACCCGCAGCGGGATGTATCGCGCATTGAGAAAAAAGCGCTGAAGAAGCTGGAGGAGGCTCTCGAGGGGTGCGTGCCCTAGGGTGCGGGCTTGACGTGCGTGGTGAAATTGGGTATACTTTACTATGGCATCACCGCACAATTGTGTCTGCGGCCTTCGCCCAATCTTTTGCCCCATCCGTGCAGCTATAAAAGGGGGAAATACATACAGTATTCCCGCCCTTTTATAACTTTCGTATGAGGCAAAATCTTTGGCCGAATGCTCTTGCCAAATTGTGCGGTGCTGCCCTATATCAAATACACACCGGGCCCTCCGGCCCGGTGCCCTTGTTGCGGCTTGTCGGACCCCGTGCCATGGCCGGCGGCAGGGAGAAAGGAGCTCGCTGTGTGGTATCATCAAGCGACGATTTATCAGATCTACCCCCTGGGTCTCTGCGGAGCGCCCCAGGACAATGACGGCGTACAGGCCCATCGCATCCTTCGGATTCTGGACTGGGTGGACGCCATCGCCGAGGCAGGCGCCGATACGGTACTGTTCAACCCGCTTTTCGAGAGTGACCGCCATGGCTACGACACCCGGGACTATCGGAAGGTGGATTGCCGCCTGGGTACCAACGAGGATCTGAAAACCGTCTGTGACGCGCTCCACGCCAAGGGAATCCGCGTCCTGTTCGACGCCGTGCTCAACCATGTGGGCCGGGGCTTCTGGGCCTTCCGGGATGTGCTGGAGAAGCGCTGGGACAGCCCCTATAAGGACTGGTTCCACATCAACTTCGGCGGCAACAACGGCCATAACGACGGCCTGTGGTACGAGGCCTGGGAGGGCCACGAGGAGCTGGTGAAGCTGAACCTCTCCAATCCCGCGGTGGTGCAGCACCAGTTTGACGCCATCCGCAGCTGGGTGGAGGACTACGGTATCGACGGTCTGCGGCTGGATGTGGCCTACTGCCTGCCCGACTGGTACCTCAAGCAGCTGCGCAGCTTTACCGACAGCCTCAAGGCGGAATTCGTCCTCATCGGCGAGACCATCCACGGCGACTACAAGCGCTGGATGAGCCCGGAGATGTGTCACTCCACCACCAACTACGAGTGCTATAAGGGCCTCTATTCCGCCCTGAACTCCATGAACCTCTTCGAGATCGGCCACAGCCTGGCCCGGCAGTTCGGCCCCGAAAATTGGACGCTCTATCGCGGCTGCCATCTCCTGAACTTCCTGGACAATCACGACGTGACCCGCATTGCCTCTATCCTCCAGAACCCCAAGCATCTGCCGGTGGCCTACGGCCTGCTCTTCGGCATGCCCGGCGTGCCCGCGATTTACTACGGCAGCGAGTGGGGCATCGAGGGCAAGAAGGGCCCCTATGACCTGGAGCTGCGGCCTGCGGTGGAAACGCCGGTCCACAATGAATTGACTGACTGGATCTACTCCCTCAGCGAGGCCCGGCGGAAGAGCCGCGCCCTGTGTGAGGGCGATTTCAAGAACATCGTCCTGACCAACCGGCAGATCATCTTCCAGCGGGAGGTCCCCGGCGAGCGGGTGCTGGTGGCGGTCAACGCCGACCAGGTCCCCTATGTGGCCCATTTTGACGCCAAGTGCGGCATGGCCGAGGACCTGATTACCGGCAAGCCCCACGACTTCGGCGGCGGCAGCGAGCTCCCGCCCTACAGCGTGGCCTTCTGGAAGATGGAGCGATAACAGAAAAGGAGGGACCCCAGTGGGCAGCGCCTGGCGGCATTTCAAAACCATTACAAAGCACCGGCACCTGGTGATGAAGCACTGCTTCCAGGTGGGACTCTACCGGCGCGGTCTGCTCCATGACCTCTCCAAGTACAGCTGGACCGAGTTCCGGGCGGGGATTCGCTACTACCAGGGGACCCGCAGCCCCAATACCGCCGAGCGGGAGGCCATGGGCTACTCTCTGGCCTGGATGCACCACAAGGGCCGGAACCGGCACCACTTTGAATATTGGACCGACATCCAGCCGGATACCAAGACCTACGGGCCGGTGCCCATGCCGACGGAATTCCTGGTGGAGATGGTCATGGACCGCATCGCCGCCTGTAAGGTCTACAAGGGCCCGCTCTATCACGACGGTTCCGCCCTGGAATATCTGGACCAGGCCCGCGATTCCAGCCTGATGCACCCGGAGACCAAACGGCAGCTGCGCTTCCTGCTGCTGATGCTCCGGGACCGGGGCGAAGCGGAGACCTTCCGCTTTATCCGCCAGGTGGTGCTCCGGGGGCTCCCCTTCGGAGAGGACGCGGCCCCGACGCCGGTCACCTGAACGACAAACCCCGGTGGATATGCTCCATCGGGGTTTGGTACGGTCAGCCGCAGGATCGGGCCGCGCCTGCCACAAAGGCCCGGAAAATGGCCTTGCTCAGCGGGTCCACGGCCTGGGAGAACTCCGGATGCCACTGGACGGCCCAGAGGAACCGGGCGTCGGGCTTGTACACGGCCTCCACCAGCCCGTCCCCGGCCCGGGCCATGACCTGGAGCCCCGGAGCCAGATCCCGGATGCCCTGGTGGTGACAGCTGTTGACCCAGGCCGTCTCGCCGCCGGTCAGGGCAAAGAGGGGAGAGGCGGGCGTCACCGCCACGTCATGGCTGGGCTGGTCGTAGGGCGGCTGCTGGCTGTGGATGACCAAAGAAGGGTGTTCGGTTGGCAGATCCTGGTAGAGCGTGCCGCCCAAAGCGGCGTTCAGGAACTGGAGTCCCCGGCAGATGCCCAGGACTGCTTTGTCCCGGGTCAGCACCAGGGGAACCAGCGCCCCCTCCATGGCGTCCCGGTCCGGGCAGCAGTCCCGGCAATCGGGCAGCTTCTCCATGCCGTAGCAGGACGGAGACACGTCGTGGCCGCCGGTGAACAGGAAGCCGTCAAAGGCGTCTGCCAGCTGGGTCAGATCGGCGGTGTCGGCGGTCAGCGGCAGCATGACCGGGATTCCGCCCGCCTCGCTGATTCCTCGGAAATAGCCCGGCAGCATCCAATAGCTCTCCCGTGCCTCGTCCACCAGAGGCACCACGGCGATCATCGGTTTTCTCATACATAATCCTCCCTTTCGGCTCTATCATACCCCATGGGAGCCGCGTCTGCAACCGCCAGTTTTCGGCGGCGGACCGTGGGAGAATGCGAAACAGGCGGACGTCCCCGGCGTCCGAATTCTGCAAAAGGAGGTCCGGCCCATGGATAAGGTCAGGCAGCAGCCCCCCGAATCGGGCCGGGCCGAAGGGCTGCGGCCCCGGTGGGGCGACTGGCTGGTGGCAGCGGTGGTCGTGCTGGTGGCGGCCGCTTCGCTGGCGGCGTGGCTGTGCCGCGACGGCGGGCGGCCGGAGACCGTGCAGGTCTGGCAGAACGGCGTCCTGATTCGGGAGGTGCCCCTCTGGTCCGACGTGACGTTCACCGTGGAGGGCGCATACACCAATACGGTCCAAGTCTCCTATGGGAAAGTGGCCGTGGTGGAGTCCGACTGTCCGACCCAGGTCTGCGTCCACACCGGCTGGCAGCGCTATGCGGGGCAGACCATCGTGTGCCTGCCCAACGGCGTGGAGCTGCGGCTGGTGGGCGGCGGGGCGGAAATCGACGCGGTGACCGGATAGGGGGCGGGCCATGGAACGAACCAAACAGCTGGCCCTGGGCGCGGTGCTGACCGCGCTGGCCCTGGCCCTCTCCTATGCAGAGCGGTTTTTCCCCTTGCAGCTGCTGATCCCCCTGCCCGGCGTCAAGCTGGGGCTGGCCAACCTGGTCACGGTCTACGCCCTCTACCGGCTGGGCCTCGGGCAGACCTTGGCCATCCTGCTGCTGCGCTGCACCCTGGGGGCGGTCTTCGGCGGCGGCGTCACGGCCTGGCTCTTTTCCGTGTCCGGCGGTCTGGCGGCGCTGGCGGTCATGGCGGCCCTGCGGCAGGCGCCTGTGGTCTCCGTCTACGGCGTCAGCATCGGCGGCGCGGCGGCCCATCATCTGGGCCAGCTGCTGGCGGCGCGGGCCGTGCTGGCTTCGCCCTATGTCTGGGCGTATCTGCCGTTTTTGCTGGCCGCCGGGCTGGTCACCGGCGCGGTGACCGGACATATCAGCGCCCGGCTGCTGCGGCATCTTCCGCGGCCCAAGGGCGAGAAGAGAGGGGCGTCAAACGTATGAAACGGCTTCTATGGCTCATAGGGGCCCTGCTGCTGCTCTCGGGGTGCGGAACCGGGCTACAGCGATATGAGGCGACCTATTGGGACGTCTTCGACACCGTGACCACAGTGACGGGCTACGCGGCGGGACAGGCCGAGTTTGACGCGGCGGCCCGGGAAATCCATGATACGCTGCTGGAATACCACCGGCTCTACAATATCTATGAGAGCTACGACGGCCTTCGGAATTTGAAGACCGTCAACGACCAGGCGGGGATCGGGCCGGTCCCGGTGGATACGCGGATTCTGTCGCTGCTCCAGTTCGCGCAGACGGCCTGGACTGAGACCGGCGGCCGGGTCAACGCAGCCATGGGGTCCGTGCTGGCCCACTGGCACGATGCCCGGGAGCAGGCCCTGGAGGACCCGGACCGGGCGGCGCTGCCGGATCGGAGCGCCCTGGAGGAGGCGGCGCTCCACACGGATCTGTCGGCGCTGGAGCTGGATCTGGAGGCCGGAACGGCCTTCCTCACCGACCCCCACATGGCCCTGGATGTGGGCGCTCTGGCAAAGGGCTATGCCGTGGAGCAGGTGGCCGCCGCCGCGCCGGACCATTTTTTGATCTCGGTGGGGGGCAATGTCTGCGCCACGGGCCCCAAGCCCGACGGCACGCCCTGGACCGTGGCCGTGGAGAACCCCGACGGCGGCGATTTTCTGAAATTGCTGTACGCCGAGGACCGGTCCGTGGTCACCAGCGGCGACTACCAGCGGTATTTTGAGCTGGACGGCGTGCGCTACCATCATATCATCGACCCGGACACCCTGGAGCCGGCGGCCTATTGGCGCAGCGTCACCGTGGTGGCCGAAAGCTCCGCCGCAGCCGACTGCCTGTCCACAGCGCTCTTTACCCTGCCCCAGGCGGAAGGCCAGCAGCTGCTGGACCAGTGGGGCGCGGAAGCCCTGTGGATCGGTAGGGACGGCGCCCAGGTCATGAGCCCGGGCTTTTCGGCCTATCTGGCATCCTGAGGGAGAGAAATACTATGAAGCAGACTGCAATTTCCCTGACGCTGCGTCCATACCGCCCGGCCGATTGTCCGGCCATGGCGCGGCTCTTTTATGAGACCGTGCACACGGTCAATGCCCGGGACTATGCCCCCGAGGCATTGGACGCCTGGGCCGACGGCCAACCGGATCTGGAGCGGTGGAACAGCAGCTTTTTGGCTCACCGCACCCTGCTTGCCGAGGCGGGCGGTCAGCTCCTGGGCTTTGCGGACATGGACGAGACCGGCTATCTGGACCGGCTCTATGTCCACCGGGACTTCCAGGGCCGCGGCGTTGCCACGGCGCTCTGCGACGCCCTGGAGGCCCAGACCCCCGCGCCGCGCTACACCACCCACGCCTCCATCACCGCCCGGCCCTTCTTTGAAAGCCGGGGCTATCGGGTGACGCGGGCGCAGCAGGTGGAGCGCCGGGGCGTGTGGATGACAAATTTCGTAATGGAAAAGCCCGGTCCGACCGGCGTACAGGAGGAAATACCATGACCGAAGTAGTGGCCGCCCTGATCTGGGACGGAGACCGATTTTTGATCTGCCAGCGCCCGGCCCACAAGGCCCGGGGGCTTTTATGGGAATTTGTAGGCGGCAAGGTGGAGCCCGGCGAGACCAAGGCCCAGGCGCTGATCCGAGAGTGCCGGGAGGAGCTGGCCGTCACCGTGACGCCGGGGCCGGTGTTTATGGAGGTGACCCACGTCTATCCCGACCTGACGGTCCATCTGACGCTCTTCGACGCGGCCATCGCCGCGGGCACGCCCCAGCTGCTGGAGCACCACGACCTCCGCTGGATTCCCGTGGAGGAGATCGACAACTATGCGTTCTGCCCCGCCGACGAGGAAATTCTGGCGCGGCTCAAGCAGAGAAACCGCCTGCATGAAGGAGGCTGACCATGAAAAAAAGGATTGCCGCCCTGCTCTGTCTGCTGCTCCTGACCGGACCGGTGCTGGCCTCGGAGCGGTTTGACGACGTCGCGCCCGACGCCTATTATGCCGAAGCCGTGGCGTGGGCCGTGGACCAGGGGATTACCAACGGCATGGGCAACCGGCAGTTTGCGCCGGATCAGCTCTGCACCATCGGTCAGGCCCTGACCTTTCTCTGGCGGGCCTGCGGGTCGCCGGAGGCGTCCATCGCCCAGCCTTTTTCCGACGTGGCCGAGACCGACTACTATGCCGGAGCCGCCGCCTGGGCCTACGAAAACGGCCTGGTCACCGGCACGGAGCTGGGGGCCAGCCGGCCCTGTACCCGGCGGGCCATGGTTACATACCTCTGGAAGCTGGCGGGCAGTCCCATCTCCAAGAACGTGGAGACCGGGGACCGGGATTGGAATCTGCTGCTGGTGAATCCTTGGAACGCCATTCCTGCGGACTTTTCGGTGGAGCTCCAGTCCGTGGGCTGGGGCCACTGCGTGGACGCCCGGTGTGCCGATGCGCTGACCGAGATGCTTTCGGCCTGCCGGACAGCGGGATATTCGGCCTCCATCTGCTCCTCCTACCGGACCCATGCCTATCAGCAGTCGCTGTTCGACCAGCGGGTGGCGGCGCGGATGGCCGAGGGCATGACCCGGGCCGAGGCGGAAGCGGTCACGGCCCGGTCCACAGCCGTCCCCGGCACCAGCGAGCACCAGATCGGTCTGGCCGTGGACCTGGTGGACAGCGGCTATTGGCAGCTGGACAGCACCCAGGCCAGCCGCCCCACCCAGCAGTGGCTGATGGCGCACAGCTGGGAATATGGGTTTATTCTCCGCTATCCCTCCGACAAATCGGAGCTCACCGGCATTATCTACGAGCCGTGGCACTACCGCTATGTGGGGGAGGACGCGGCCCGGACTATCTATGAGCAGGAAATCTGCCTGGAGGAATACCTGGAGGAGCTGGATACGTTCTCTCTGGCCGCCGCCTGGGCCCGGGAAACGGGCATCACCACCAGCTCCACCGACGCTTCCTTCCGCCCCAATGAAAATTGCTCCCGCGCCCACCTGGTCACCTTCCTCTGGCGGGCCCTGGAGCAGGGCAAGCTCCGATTGCCGTAGCCATAAAAGAAGCGCTCCTTGCTATGTCGAGGAGCGCTTTATGCGGCAGGATATGTCAGATATACTTGACAAAATATCAAGTACCTGGTACGCTGAAAGGGGAGGTGAGACCCATGGCGCGGAATCTTCGCCTCAAGGCAGCCAGAGCGGCGCGGGATCTGTCGCAGCAGGCTCTGGCCGATGCCGTGGGCGTGTCCCGGCAGACCATCAATGCCCTGGAGCAGGGGGACTATAATCCGACGCTCCAGTTGTGCACAAGAATCTGCCGGGTGTTGGACAAGACATTGGATGAACTCTTTTGGGAGCCGTCCGGGGAGGACGGGAAAGGAGGTACCGAGATGTACTGCGAAGCATGTAATCGGATCTATGAAGGCGCGCGCTGCCCCGTCTGCGGCAGCAAGGCAGGGCGGCAGCCCCAGCCGGACGATATTTGTTTTCTGATGGAACAGGAAACCATGTGGGCCCGGATGCTGGAGGATGTGCTCCGGCAGAACGGCATTGAGGTCTGGACCAAGAGCACCTATGGCGCCGGTCTAGTCATCAAATCCGGCGGCATGTTCGAGCGATTGCGGCTCTATGTCCGCTATGCCCGGCTCCAGGAGGCCCGGGAGCTGAGCGCCCTACTGTTCTCCGCCCCGGCGGAAGAGCCAGAGGAAGCGGAATAAGCGCTATCCGTCGCTGACGGTGAGCAGACAGTCCGCCGGGCCGTCCCAGGCCAGTTGATACAGGCGGGAGGCCGTCAGATTGGAGAAGGTGCAGGCAGGTTGGTCCGAGCCAGCATGGCCGAAGAGGATTTCCTCGCTGCCCTGACTGATATCCAGCAGCGTCAGGCTGCCGGTCCCGTCCGTTCCCTCCAGGACCACGGCGATTTCGGTGGTATTGGTATAGAAGATGTAGCGGGACAGGTCTGCGGCGGTGCAGGCCAGGGGTCCATTGCCCAGGTCATAGAACACCTGGGCCGTGGTCTCGGCCGCGCCGGGGGCGGCGGTGCGCACAGCCCGGACGCTGCCCTCCATGTGGGAAAGGCCCGCTCCGGAAAAGCCCACCATGTAGGTCCCCGGCGTCCAGGGTCCCTCCGATCCGATGGTCTCCGAACGGCCTGCCTCGATTCGATAGACCGTTCCCTCCAGCTCCATCAAGATGGCCGCATCGCCGGTATTTTGGACGGTGACCGACCAGCGGGGCGCGTCCTCGGTCAGCACCAGCTTTTGCTGAAAGGACGTGTTGCCGCCGAAATTAGCGGAGAAGACGGTCTCCGCGCCGTCTGCCGCGGCAATGCGCCCACCCTCGTCCAGGGCATCAGGGGAGAGGTGCAGGCCCGTTCCCACCAGGGAGGCGGTGTAGACCTGCCGCCCGTCGGTCCCGCCCGAGGCTGTCAGATAGACGGTTCCGGCATAGACCAGCCCGGCCCCGTCGGAGAGGGAAAAGCGGATGACCGCCCGGTCCGCCTGGGTGCCGTCTGCGTCCAGGGGAGACCAGTAGAGCCCGTCGCCGGACGTCAGGGATACCGCCGTCTCGCCGCGGTCCTGGACCATCAGCGCGCCGCCCTCACAGAAAGCCGTGCCCTCGGTGAAGGACAGGTCGAAGTGCAGCGGAAAATAGGGACGCCGGGAGGACAGGGCCGGGGCATATTCCCATTGGGCCACGCCCATGGCCGACGCGGCGATTAGGCTATACATGCTCCAGAGCTGGCCGTCCCGGACCTCGCAGAGCCACGGGTCGCCCTCCACCTGGAGCAGGAACCACTGTTCATTCAGCGGCTGATAATAGAGGGACGCGGCCTGGGCCGGAAGCTGGGAAAGCTCCGATGCCCCGTCCGGGAACAGCGCCGCCCATTCCGCCTGGGCATAGGGGAAGGGCTGCCAGCTCCATTGGTCCACCGGTATATCGGCCAGAACGGCCCTGCCGCCCGCCGTGTCTACGCTATCGCTGGTTCCTTGGCTGTTCCGGTCATAGATCGTAAAGGAATCCGGGGCGGCCACATAGAGACAGCCGCTGTCGCCGCCGGGATCAAAGGTGGAGCTGGCAGCAGCGCGGTAGAGACACTGGTAGGAGACATAGGTGAGGTCCGTGGCGAAACTTGACGGTGCGTTCTCCCACCGGACCATCACCGTCTCGTTCTCGAAAACCAGCGGGCCTCGGTCCACGACGGCGCCGGTGTCATAGTCGGTCTTGGTCACCAGCAGCACCCCGTCCTCCAGGGAGAGGGTGTAGTCGTTCTCTCCTCTCTCCACGATGGTATAGACGACGCCCTTGGCGTAGTCGTAGACCACGACCCGATTGTCGATGACCCCGGAGCCCATGCTGACCGTGGAGCAGAGCTCCGGCAGACCGTCGCCGCTGAGCTCGGCAAAGTAGACGCTCCAGACGGGCATGCCGGTGTAGAGGGAGATCGTTTCATCCTCGGTGACGGCCTCCACCTGTTCGGGCGTCCAGCGGAAGGTGACGCCGGGGAAGGCGTCCAGGCTGATTTCCTGCTGGCCGTCCCAATCCATGCCGTCCTCCAGCCCGTCCAGCCATTTCTCCGCCCCGGTCCAAGGGCCGGCGGCGGTTTTTTGCGCCGGATTGGTCAGCAGTGCCACGGCTACGACGGCGCAGAGGAGGATGGCCGCCAGGACGGCCCAGAGGGCGGGCCTGCGCAGCCGGGCCAGATGCCGGATGCGGCCCTTGGGGTCTCCCGCCCCGAAGGCCAGCGGCGTCGCGCCGAAGACGGGATGTCCCACCGCCAGCGTCAGCAGGGAAGCGGCGTAATCCGCCCGGATGTCGGGCCCCAGCGTCCGAATGACGGCCTCGTCACAGCAGACCTCCATATCCCGCCCGGCCAGAAGAAAGGCAACCCAGACCAGGGGATTGAACCAGTGGAGGCACAATGCCCCGTAGGCCAGCAGCTTGAAGAGATGATCTAGCCGCCGGATGTGGAGCCGCTCGTGGAGCAGGATGTATTCGCGCTCCCGGGGCTCCAGGGACGAGGGGAGATAGATCCTGGGTCGGAACAGGCCCAGCACAAAGGGCGTGGCAATGCCGTCCGCCAAGTAGACCCGGCCGCCCAGGGGCGAGGCGGTCCGCAGCTTCCGCCGCAGCCGTCCGAGACCGGCCAGGGCCCAGAGGACCATGGCCGCGGCCCCGGCCAGCCAGATCCAGGGCAGCGCGTCTTCCAGGGTGAGAGGCTCTGCCTCCGGTGCCGCGTCCGAAAAGATCGGAGCCTCGGGAAGCTCCGTTGGGACCAGGGCGGGGCGCTGGATGGTCTCCGGCACATATTCGATGCGGCTGGTCAGCGCGCCGGTCTCCCGGGCCGGGGCGTCCAGCAGCGAAAAGAGCGACGCCGCCGACGGCAGAGACACCGGACACAGTAGCCGGAACAGCACCACGGCCCAAAGGGCATAGGAAATGGCCCGGGGCGCTTTCAGGAGGAGCAGCCGCAGCGCCAGCACCGCCGCAATGACAACGCTGGCCGTCAGGCTCATATTGAGCAGGGTGGAAAACAGGGATTGCAGCATCAAGCTCACCTCCGCATGCCGTCAATGATGGCCTTGAGCTCGTCAATTTCCCGGTCCGAGAGCCGCTTCCGGGAGCTGAAGGCCGCCAGAAAAGCCGGAAGCGAGCCCTCGAAGGTCTCCTCGACGAACTGTTCGCTCTGCATGGCGTAAAAATCCGCCCGGGAGACCAGAGAGGTCACCGTCCCGCCCTGGTTCTGAAACAGGCCCCGGTCGCACAGCCGCTTGAGGACCGTGTAGCTGGTGGTCGCCTTCCAGGAGAGGGCCTCGGCGGCCAGGCGCACCAGCTCCCGCGAGGGCAGGGGCTCGTGACTCCAAATCAGGTCGGCAAACCGCGATTCCAATGGACCCATCTTCTGCATCGAAATCCCTCCTTGTATTCTACATGCTGTAGAGTGATTTTATTCTACACGCTGTAGAGCAGCTTGTCAAGAGAAACCGCCTCGTTTCTCCTTTCGGTCATCGGAGTAGCGAGGCGGAAGGGATTTAAGGCATCACCGCACAATTGTGTCTGCGGCCTTCGCCCAATCTTTTGCCCCATCCGTGCAGTTATAAAAGGGGGAAATACATCAGGCTGTCGAAAAACCCGCTGAAGACTTTTGAGATAGAGCA
>DSLFC04102__coassemble_1375_pt1 | contig 14402 bp, 10 predicted proteins | sample DSLFC04102__metabat2_low_PE_037 | metagenome-assembled genome bin DSLFC04102
ACCGCGTGGAACGGCCCAGAAAGGCCAAATACGTCGCTACTATCTACAATCAGGAGGAGCTTGAAACTCTTTTCCATGTGGTGCGCGGCGATCCGATTGAACTGGCTGTTATTCTCGCCGCATTTTATGGCCTGCGCCGCAGCGAGGTTGTTGGGCTGAAATGGGACGCCATCGACTTTGAGAAAAAGACGTTTACAATCAAGCACACGGTTACACAGGTCACGGTGGACGGCAAGGAAGTCACGATCCAGAAAGACCGGACCAAGACGAAATCCAGCTATCGCACGCTGCCGCTGGTCCCACCCTTTGAGGAATTGCTGCACCGGCTCAGACAGGAGCAGCTGGTCAATCAGAAGGTGTGCGGAACAGCCTATTGCCAGAAGTACCTTGATTACATCTATGTCAATGCGATGGGCGAGCTTGTGAAGCCCAATTTTATCACCCAGCATTTTGAAATCACGCTGAAAAATAACGGCTTGAAAAAAATCCGTTTCCACGACCTTCGTCACAGCTGCGCCAGCCTGCTTTACGCAAATGGCGTCAGCTTGAAGGAAATCCAGGAATGGCTGGGGCACAGTGATATTGGAACGACTTCCAACATCTACACTCATCTGGATTACAGCAGCAAGGTATCTTCTGCGAATGCGATCCTGGCGTTCTACCCGGAGAACACTGGAGTACAGACCATTGGGCAATAGAAAAGCCCTGAACCGTGAAGCTCAGGGCTGAAAATTCTGGTGCCGGTGGTGGGACTCGAACCCACACGGATTTCTCCACACGATTTTGAGTCGCGGTCGTCTGCCAATTCCGACACACCGGCATTTATATTTTAATTTCCCTTGTGTCCCGCACATCTCAGATTTTGGAGGGATGTGCGGGAGGGATATTAAAACCAAATGAAAATATGAAGTTGTGAAAGCGCCGATTTATCAAGGGTTTTGCCAGGGCACCCAACATTCTACGAAGTAGATTTTGAGTCCGTCACGTCTACCATTCCATCACACCGGCATGTTGGAATAGATTATAGCGCATACAGCGCCAAAATGCAAGGGGGAATCGGCTCCGGCGGATGGGGTCAGTCCTCTTCCTCGTCCAGGTGCTGGCGGGCCTTGTCGTGCTCCATCTGTTCGCTCAGGTGCTGGCTCAGCAGCGCCAGAGAGGCCGCCATGTTTTCCGACTGGACCAGGATATGCTCCGGTACGTCCAGGTGCTTGGGCGCAAAGTTCCATATGGCCTGAATCCCGCCGGCGATCAGCTGGTCACAGACCGTCTGCGCGTGCTCCGCCGGCACGGTAATAATGCCGATGCGGATGTTCCGGCTCCGGCAGAAATCCGCCAGCGCCGACACGTGATACACCGGCTTGCCGGACTTCTCCGTGCCGGCGCAGCCCTCGTCCGTGTCAAAGGCCGCCACGATGTTCAGCCCATACTCGGCAAAGCCGCTGTAGCCCAGCAGCGCCTGGCCCAGCCGCCCCGCGCCCACCAGCACCGCGTCGTTGGTATTGCCATAGCCCAGAAATTCCTCCAGATCCCGAATCAGACTCTCCCGCAGATAGCCGATCTTCGGCCGCCCGCCGGTGCTCACCAGCGCCAGATCCTTCCGGACCTGCACCTCTCCCATGCCCAGCGCCGCCGCCAGGGCCGTCGCCGATATATGCGCCCCGCCCTCCTGCGGCAGACTCTTGAGATACGTGAGATATGTGGGCAGTCGTTTGACGGTGGAGCGAGATATTTCCTTGGCTGCCATGGCGCCACCTCCCGGAGTATTCTGGAAAATAGTATACCACCTCGTTTCCGCTTTCGCAATTGTTTTATCGATATATTTTCTCGATTGCCCATCCCGATTTCGGATGACTCAGCCCGGGCAGCGCCAAAGAGTTGGAACCTTATCCTGTTTGATTTCTGCGTATTTTGTGCAATTTCCGAAAAACAGAGACAATCCACTGAAAAGCACCGGCTGCAGGGGCCAAAAGGGACAAGCGCAAATTCATATCGATACCGGCGGTGCAATTGGCTCAGACGCAGATCTGCCGGGAGATTTCCCGCCGGAGCCGGGCGGTGATGCGCTTTTCCAGCCGGGAGATATAGGACTGGGAAATGCCCATCAGGTCGGCCACCTCCTTCTGGGTCTTCTCCGGCCCGCCGCCCAGGCCGTAGCGCAGGACCATGATGGTCCGCTCCCGCTCCGGCAGCCGGGCCAGGGCCTCCCGGAGCAGCTGGTGGTCCACGTCGTCCTCCAGGGGCCGCATGACCGTGTCGCCGTCGGTGCCCAGCACGTCGGAGAGCAGCAGCTCGTTGCCGTCCCAGTCGGTATTGATGGGCTCATCCAGGCTCAGCTCCGCCCGCTGGCCCGAGATCTTCCGAATGTGCATCAGAATCTCGTTCTCGATACACCGGGACGAGTAGGTGGCCAGCTTGATATTCTTGTCGGCCTTGAAGGTATTGACGGCCTTGATGAGACCGATGGTGCCAATGGAAATCAGATCCTCGATGCCCACGCCGGTATTTTCAAACCGCCGGGCAATATAGACCACCAGCCGGAGATTGTGTTCGATCAGCGTCTTTTTGGCCGCCTCGTCTCCGGCGGTCAGGGCGGCGATGCACAGCTGCTCCTCCTCGGGCCGGAGGGGCGGAGGCAGGACGTCGCTGCCGCCGATGTAATAGACCGGCGCGGGCTGCCACAGCCCGAGGGTCAGCAAAAGATTTTGCCAGAGTTTCATACGGATGCACCTCCCAATAATGCTTCATAGGGGCCGCTGCCGCCCACCGGGTCGGGATTGACGGCCACCAGAATCTCCCGGCGGCCGGACCGGCACCGCAGCGCCAGCAGCAGGCCGGACTCCACGCCCACGGCCCGAAAAGGGATCAGCCGCAGCTTCGCCCGGGGGAATTGGGGCGCCAGCCGGGCCAGCAGGGCGGCCGGGTCCCGGAGCTCCGCCGCCGTGACCGCCGCGCCGGGCAGCAGCTGGGCCAGGACCTCGGGCCCGGTCACCACCACCGCCTCGCCGCTGACCGGGTCCCGGAGGGTATTGCCGGTATCCCGCAGCGCCCGGACCGTCACCCGGGCCTCGCCCAGGGCGAGGGGCAGCGTCACCAGATCGCCGCCGGTATGGCGGCCCGCGCCGCCCAGGACCAGGGCTGCCAGGCCGTAGCTCAGCCCCGCCAGCAGCAGCAGGGCCGGAGTGGTCAGGGCGTAGTAGATCCGGCCGCCGAGAAACCGCAGAGACGGCTCCAGCCACTGGACCGCCAGCAGCACCACGCCGCTGAGCGCAAAGCTAAGGGCCAGAAAATAGAGCCCCTGCCGCAGGGTGCTCCGCCGCCAGCCGAAGGCCAGCACCGCCATCAGCGCCGCCGCGGCCAGCTGCCCGGGCAGCGCTCCCAGCCGCGGACCCAGGGGCAGCACCGTGGCCACGGCATAGAGGCCGCCCACGGCCGCCGCGCCCAGCAGCCGTCCCCGCCGCCCCGGCGCGCCGCCTACGGCTGCCGCGCCTCGGAGCAGCAGATAGTTGATGGCCGTATTGAGTCCGAAGAGCAAATCCACATAGACGGTCATCCCATCACCCCCTGGACAAAGTATACGCCTCCAGGCAGAAAAAACCGGTCGCAATCCCGATAGGGATTGCGACCGGAGTCTGTCTAAGGATGCAGGAGGTTGGCGGATTTCAGGCCGGGCGTCCCGCGGGACGTCGCCGGGGCTCAGTCGCCGAAGCAGATGCCCAGCAGCTTGGCCTCCTTGACGATGGAGGCGTCGGGATCGACCATCTTGAGCTTGCCGGCCACTTCCTCCAGGGGGACCTTAACCATCTCGCGCTTTTTGTAGCCGACCATATAGCCGAATTCACCGTCGAGGATCATCTGGCCGGCCTTGGAGCCCAGCCGGCTGGCGAAGACGCGGTCATAGGGGCAGGGGCTGCCGCCGCGCTGGGTGTGGCCCGGGACCGTGACGCGGACGTCGAAGCCGCACTTCTTCTGGAGCTTTTCGGCGATTTCATAGGAAATGGACGGATACTTGTAATTTTCCATCTTTTTCTTGTATTCCTTCTTGGAGAGGGCGGCGTCCTCCTTGGAGATGGCGCCCTCGGCGACGGCCAGGATGGTGAAGCGGCTGCCGCCGTCGTGGCGGGCCTTGATCTTCTTGGCGACCTTGTCGATATCATAGGGGATCTCGGGAATCAGGATGATATCGGCGCCGCCGGCCATACCGGCGTTGAGGGTCAGCCAGCCGACCTTATGGCCCATGACCTCGACGATAAACACACGGCCATGGGAGGCGGCGGTGGTATGGATGCAGTCGATGGCCTCGGTGGCCACATTGACGGCGCTCTGGAAGCCGAAGGTCATATCGGTGCCCCAGAGGTCATTGTCGATGGTTTTCGGCAGGGTGATGACGTTGAGCCCCTCGGTCCGCAGCAGGTTGGCGGTCTTATGGGTGCCGTTGCCGCCCAGAATCACCAGGCAGTCCAGCTGGAGCTTATAATAGGTCTGCTTCATGGCCGCAACCTTGTCCACCCCGTCGGCCTCGATGACCTGGATGGTCTTGAAGGGGGTGCGGCTGCTGCCGAGAATGGTGCCGCCCTTGGTGAGGATGCCGGAGAAATCCACATAGGTCAAAAGGCGGAATTTGCCCTTAATCAGGCCCTGGTAGCCATCCAGAAAGCCGTAAATTTCCACGGGCTCTTTAGAGTTGTAGAGGGTCTTGGCCACGCCGCGCATGGCCGCGTTCAGCGCCTGGCAGTCGCCGCCGCTGGTGAGCATTCCGATTCGTTTCATGGTGAGTGCCTCCTTGTCCGCATTGGCCGTATACCGGTCATCTTAGGGCAATTATACCCCATCTTCCACAATTGCACAAGGTATTTCGCAAAAGAATTTGGAGTAATTTCCAACACAGGATTGTTTCAAAATAGAGACAACTTCTTAAGGCAGCACCGCACAATTTGGCAAGAGCATTCGGCCAAAGATTTTGCCTCATACGAAAGTTATAAAAGGGCGGGAATACTGTATGTCAGCGTGGCGAAAAGACTTTTTCGACACGCTGTGTTTGGAAGGATATTTTGACAGGGCGCGTGCATCAATCCCCTGCGGCAAACCCATTGGCGCGGCAGCCGGGCGGGTTATTGAACGTGCAGGGAGCTCAAGGCCGCCCCCTGCACACGGAAGCAGGCGGACGCCCATGATCGCCGCCGGGGCGGCGTTAAAATAGGCCGCTGTATCGGGGCATGGGGTAATCCATCTCATAGCTCCGGCACAGATCCAGGAAGGCCCGGGCGGAGGCGGTCAGATATTTGGCCCGGTGCCGGACGATGTAATATTTCCGCCGGAACTCCAGCCCCTCCACCCGCACCGAGACCACCAGCCCCTTGCTCAGGGGCCCCAGGACCATCCGGTGGGGCAGGACCGTAATGCCCAGGCCGTTGATGACGGCGTTGACCAGAGCCGTGGTGCTCATGGCCTCCCAGATGGGCTCCACCGAAAGTCCCGCCTCCTCCATGACCCGCTGGAAGGTCTCCCGGGTGCCGCTGCCCGGCTCCCGCAGCAGGAATTTCTGGCTTCGGAATTCCTCTTGGGTCAGGGTCTGGCCCTGGACAAACCGGCCCCGGGCCGGACAGATCACCACCAGATGGTCCTCCATGTACTCCTCGGACTCCAGGGACGGGCTGTGAGACACGCCCTCCATCAGCGCCAGATCCAGGTCGCTGCTGAGAATCTGCGCCTCCAGCCGGTCCGAGGGCTCGATGACGGCCCGAATCTCCGTGCCGGGATGGCGGGCGTAGAAGGCCTTGACGTAGTTGGGCAGAAACTGAGAGCCGATGGTGATACTGGCCCCCACCCGCAGAATACCGAAGGTGTCCCAGTCGCGCATGCCCTTTTCCATATCGTCGAAGAGCGACGTGATATGGGAGGCATACTCCCACAGCCGCTTCCCGGCCGCGGTGATCTGCAGATGACGGCCCACCCGGTCAAAGAGCACCACGCCGTAGTATTGCTCCAGCTCCTTCAGCGCCAGACTCACCGCCGGCTGGGCCATGGTCAGCGCCTCCGCCGCCCGGGTGGTGTTGCAGCCGCCGTCGCACACGGCCAGGAAGATTTTCAGATGGCGAATGGTCATGCCCTCGCCTCCTTATAACAAATTTATTATAATTTCGATTTAATTATATTATTTTTCTTATCTGATTACAAGTGCTATACTGAAGGCATCACCAAGAGGAGGCTGAGAACTTGAACGGGAAAAAAATGAGAACGCTGTTTTTATCCACCTTACAGCTCAGTGCCTGCACCTTTGGCGGCGGCTTCATCATCATTCCGCTGATGCGGAAGAAATTTGTGGAAGAGCTCCATTGGATCGACGAGCAGGAGATGCTGGACCTGACCGCCATTGCCCAGTCCTCGCCGGGGGCCATTGCGGTGAACGCATCCATTCTGGTGGGGTACCATGTGGCCGGTGTGGCGGGCGCGCTGCTGACGGTGCTGGGCGCAGTGCTGCCGCCGCTGGTCATCATCTCGGTGATCTCGATGTTCTATGCGGCATTCCGGGACAATGTCATCGTCAACATGGCCATGACCGGCATGACGGCCGGCGTGGCGGCGGTCATCTGCGATGTGGTCTGCACCATGGGCAAGACGGTGATCCAGCAGCACCGGGTCCTGCCGGTGGCGGTGATGGTGCTTTCGTTTATTGCAGCGTACTTCTTTGATGTAAACATTATTCTGATTATCGTGATTTGCGGTGTCGTGGGCGCCCTGGACACGATCCGGCAGAGTCACCGGAGAAAGGAAACGGGATTGGCATGATTTACTTACAGCTGCTGTGGAGCTTTTTCCAAATTGGCTTGTTCAGCATTGGCGGCGGCTACGCGGCCATGCCGCTGATCCAGCACCAGGTGGTGGAACTCCATCCCTGGCTGACCATGACCCAGTTTGCCGACATCATGACCATTGCCGAAATGACGCCCGGTCCCATTGCCATCAACTCGGCCACCTTCGTAGGCATCCAGGTGGCAGGCATCCCCGGCGCCGTCATCGCGACGGTGGGCTGCGTGATCCCCTCGTGCATCATTGTGATGACGCTGGCCTACGTCTACTTCCGGTTCCGCAATCTCACCATGGTCCAGGGCGTGCTGGGCGGTCTGCGGCCGGCGGTGGTCTCGATGATCGCGTCGGCGGGCATCGGACTGGTGCTGCTGGCTTTCTTCGGAGCCCAGACGCTGCCGGCTGATCTCAGCGGAATCAGCTATGTGTCCGTGGCCATTTTCCTGATCGGATTTGTGGTGCTGCGGAAATGGAAAGTCAACCCGATGTATGTGATGGGCGGAGCAGGCGTCCTTGGCGTAGCGCTCCAGTCCCTGTTCTGAGGAGGCGAGCTTCATGGAATACACGTTGAAAGCCGGTGCGCTCTATCTCCATGACCGGATGCTGGCGCGGATCAAGAATTGCTTCAGCGGACCGGAGAAGCGCATTGTGTCGGCGGACGGCGATCTGCTGCTGCAAACGGAGATTCGGGCGGGGCAGGATCCCCGGCGGGCTCCGGGGGATGTGCGCCAGCGGCGCTACAGCCTGGTGGATGCGGCGGGCAAGGAAATCGCCCAGGCCCAGCCGGACTACGCCGCGGGCGACGAGCCCGAGACCGTGGGCTGGCCGGTGTGCCGGACGCCCCGGGTGGACCACGCCCAGGTGCGGATGGAGGGCGACTATGAGCTTGTCATGCAGAACAGTCAGAATTATCAACTCCAGCAGCCCTCCGGCGAGACGCTGGTCCGGATCATGCACCGGGGCCTCAACGGCGGCTGGGATATCGAAACGAAGAAGGCCTTCTCTCCGGCGGAGCTCTGCGGAATCTTTGTGTTCTGCCGGTATATCGAACAGGAAAACGAGTTCTTGGTTGTCTGAATGAAAACGGGACCCGGGCGCGCCGCCTGCAAGGCAGCGCGCCCGGGTTTGTCTGTCCGCCCCCCACGGTGCTCGGCGCGGGCGCGTCGGGAATCGCGGGCCTGCCCGGGCGGATATTTAATCCGCCCCTACAGACGCACTCGCTGCCGTTTCCCGCTGTAGTTCCTGGTAGTCGTCGGGCTTCGGTGCGTAGCGCGTCTCGGCAATCCGGCCGTTCCGGCGGCAACCGCGCCATTTTTCCCGCAGCACCCATTGACGAACGGGGCAAACTATGGTACGATAGCTTTGCTTTAAAGGGAGTAGTTTCAAAGCTGTACCGTCAACAGCTCGGTCTCCGGACCTGGCGGTACGCGCCCTCTGATCGGGTAACAAGACTTTTCAGCCAGCCGTATTGCGCGGTTTGGCCGAAAAGTCCTTTTTATTTTGCTTTGGAAAGGATGAATGCCCATGTCAGCGCCCTATTTCAACCAGTCCGTCCAGGAGGCTCTGGACCGGCAGCAGGCCTCCCCCACCGGCCTTTCCGCCGGAGAGGTAAGCCGCCGTCAGGCGCAGTACGGCCCCAACAAGCTCTCCGAAGGGAAGCGGAAGACCGTATTCCAGGTGTTCCTGGAGCAGTTCAAGGATCTGTTGGTGGTAATTCTCATCATCGCCGCCGGAATCTCGGCCCTCTCGGACAATCTGGAGAGCACCTTGGTGATCTTCGCCGTGCTGATTCTCAACGCCGTCCTCGGCACGGTCCAGTACGTCAAGGCCGAGAAATCCCTGGAGAGCCTCAAGGCCATGTCTGCGCCCACGGCCAAGGTCCTGCGCGACGGCGTCCGGACCGAGGTCTCCTCGCCGGAGCTGGTGCCCGGAGACATCGTGCTGCTGGAGGCCGGCGATATGGTGGTGGCCGACGGCCGGATTCTGGAGAATTTCTCCCTCAAGGTCAATGAGAGCTCCCTGACCGGCGAGAGCGAGGGTGTGGAGAAGACCGCCGAGCCCATCTCCGGCGACCGAGTGGCCCTGGGCGACCAGAAGAACATGGTCTTCTCCGGCTCCCTGGTGACCTATGGCCGGGCCACGGTGCTGGTCACCGGCACCGGCATGGATACGGAGCTGGGCAAGATCGCCGCCCTGATGAACGCCACCCAGCAGCGCAAAACGCCCCTCCAGCAAAATCTCGACAGCTTCAGCGCCAAGCTGGCCGTGGTGATTCTGGCGGTCTGCGCCCTGGTCTTCGCCCTGTCCATTTTCCGCACGGGCATGGGCGTGCTGGACTCGCTGATGTTCGCCGTGGCTTTGGCCGTGGCCGCCATTCCCGAGGCCCTCTCCTCCATCGTCACCATCGTTCTGGCCATGGGCACCAAGAAGATGGCCCGGCAGAACGCCATCATCAAGGACCTGAAGGCCGTGGAGAGCCTGGGGTCGGTGTCGGTGATCTGTTCCGACAAGACCGGCACCCTGACCCAGAACAAGATGACGCCCCAGCACCTCTGGGCCGACGGCAGCCTCGTGGCGGCCAACGGTTTGGAGCTGGCCAACGACGTCCACCGGGCCATGCTCCAGGCGGCGCTCCTGGACAGCGACGCCACCAACGACGAGACCACCGGCAAATCCATCGGCGACCCCACCGAAGTGGCCCTGGTGATGCTGGGCGAGCAGTTCGGCGTGGTGGAGGAGGACTACCGGGCCCAGCATCCCCGGCTGAGCGAGTTGGCCTTCGACTCCGACCGCAAGCTGATGAGCACGCTCCACGACCTGGAGGGCGTCCCCACCCTCTACACCAAGGGCGCCATCGACGTGCTGCTGGACCGGTCCGACAAGCTGATGACCCGGGAGGGACCGGTACCGCTGACCGAGGCCCGGCGGGCGGAGATTCTGGCCGTCAACGACCAGCTCTCCAACCAGGGCCTGCGGGTGCTGGCCTTCGGCTGCCGGACCCTGGAGGCGGTCCGCCCCCTGACCCTGGAGGACGAACGGGGCTTCACCTTCCTCGGCCTGATCTCCATGATCGATCCGCCCCGGCCCGAGGCCATCCAGGCCGTGGCCGACGCCAAGCGCGGCGGCATCCGCACCATTATGATTACCGGCGACCACAAGGTCACCGCCTCGGCCATTGCGCGGCAGCTGGGCATCTTCGGCGACGGCGACTTGGCCCTCTCCGGCGTGGAGCTGGACGCCATGTCCGACGGGGAGCTGGACGCGGTGCTGGAGCGGGTGTCGGTCTATGCCCGGGTCTCGCCGGAGCACAAGATCCGCATTGTCCACGCCTGGCAGCGGCGGGGGAAAATCGTCTCCATGACCGGCGACGGCGTCAACGACGCCCCGGCCCTCAAGCAGGCCGATATCGGCGTGGCCATGGGCATCACCGGCACCGAGGTCTCCAAGGACGCCGCCTCCATGATTCTGGCCGACGACAATTTCGCCACCATCGTCAAGGCGGTGGTCAATGGCCGCAGCGTCTATGAGAATATCAAAAACGCCATCCAGTTCCTGCTCTCAGGCAACGCGGCGGGCATTTTCAGCGTGCTCTATGCCTCGCTGCTGGCGCTGCCGGTGCCCTTCCAGCCGGTGCACCTGCTGTTTATCAACCTGCTCACCGACTCGCTGCCCGCCATCGCCATCGGCATGGAGCCCGCCCGCCAGGGCCTGCTGGACCGCAAGCCCCGGGACCCCAAGGCGTCCATTCTCTCCCGGGGCCTGCTGACGGCCATCGGAATCCAGGGCCTGCTGATCGCCGTGGTCACCATGGCTGGCTTCTACCTGGGCTACCGCGGCGGCGACGCCGCCCTGGCCTCCACCATGGCCTTTTCCACTCTGACCTTGGCCCGGCTGTTCCACGGCTTCAACTGCCGGGGCCGGGAGAGCCTCTTCCGCCTGGGGCTGGGGAGCAACCCCGCTTCGGTCTGGGCCTTCCTGGCAGGCGTCGCCCTGCTCCTGCTGGCCCTCTTCACCCCCGGCCTCAAGAGCCTGTTCCTGGTCTCGCCGGCCTTCGGTCTGGCGGAGCTGGGGCAGGTGGCCCTGCTGGCCCTGACGCCTACGGTGCTGATTCAGCTTTATAAGTCCCTCCGCCGGTAATTGCCGGTTGCAATGGAGCCGGGGGTGGGCTACAATGGGCTTACCAATTTCACCGTTTTTTGAGGAGGCGCCATGTTTCAACTGACCTATTTGGAGGACCCCGCCCGGCTCCAGGAGAACCGGCTTCCGGCCCGGTGCTGGTATATCCCCTTTGCCGACGAGGCCGCTGCCGCCGCCGGAGATAAGGCCCGGGCCGCCGGTTACCGGCTTCTCAACGGCCATTGGCGGTTTTCCTATTTCGACGCCGCGCCCGCGGCCCTGGAGGCCCTGGAGGACCCGGCCCACCCCTGGCAGTGGGACGCGCTGCCGGTGCCCGGCTGCTGGCAGACCCAGGGCTACGGCAGCCATCTCTATACCAATGTCAACTATCCCTTCCCCAACGACCCGCCCCATGTGCCGGACCGAAATCCCTGCGGCGTCTATGAGCGGGACTTCTACGCCGCTGCCGAATGGGCCGATCGCCGGGTGTTTCTCCGGTTCGAGGGGGTGGACTCCGCCTTCGCCCTCTATGTCAACGGCGTCTATGCCGGCTACAGCCAGGGGGCCCATCTCCCGGCGGAGTTCGACCTCACGGAGCTTCTGCGCTTCGGCGCGGAGAACACCCTTCGCGTCGCGGTGTTCCAGTGGTGCGACGGCAGCTACCTGGAGGATCAGGACCAGTTCCGGATGTCCGGCATCTTCCGGGACGTCTATCTGCTGGCCCGGCCCAGGGCGTATCTGTGGGATTATTTCATCCGGCAGACCCACAGGTCCGGCCGGGTGGAGCTGAAGCTGGAGTATGAGACCCGGGGCGCGGTACCGGTGTCCGCGGCGCTGCTGGACCCCGCCGGGCAGTTGGCGGCCCGGGCCGATGGCGACGGCACCGCGCTGACCCTGACCGTGGACCGGCCCGTCCTCTGGAACGCCGAGCATCCGGCCCTCTATACCCTGGTGATCCAGGCCGGAGAGGAGGTCATCCGGGAGGACGTGGGTCTGCGGACCGTCACCGTGGAGAACCGGGCCCTGTGCATCAACGGCGTGCCGGTGAAGCTCCGGGGCGTCAACCGCCACGACACCCACCCCCGGCTGGGCCACTGTGCCACGATGGAGACCATGGTCCGGGACCTGCTGCTGATGAAGCGGGCCAATATCAATACCATCCGCACCTCCCACTATCCCAACCCGCCGGAGTTCTTGCAGCTGTGCGACCGCTACGGCTTTTACGTAGTGGACGAGACCGACCTGGAGATGCACGGCGGCGCCCAGTTCGACGGCGTCTACGCCATCCGGGACGACCGGCTGCCCAACCACCAGGACGCCTGGACGGCGGCCTTTGTGGAGCGGGCCCAGCGAATGGTGGAGCGGGACAAGAACCGGCCCTCGGTGATCTTCTGGTCCCTGGGCAACGAGTCCGGCTTCGGCAAGAACCACGAGGCCATGGCCGACTGGATTCACAGCCGGGACCGCAGCCGTCTGGTCCACTATGAAAACGCCATCCACGCCGGACATCCGGCCTGTGTGGACGTGTGCAGCGCCATGTATCCCACGGTGGAGCAGGTGCGGCAGGAGGGCGAGCGGGACGATCCCCGGCCCTACTTCCTCTGCGAGTACAGCCACGCCATGGGCAACGGCCCCGGCGACGCGGCCGACTACTGGGCGGTGATCCGGCAGTCGCCCCGGCTCATCGGCGGCTGCATCTGGGAGTGGGCCGACCACGCCGTGGAGACCACGGCTCCGGACGGCACGCCGGTCTACGGCTACGGCGGCGACTTCGGCGAGCCCATGCACGATGGCAACTTCTGCATGGACGGCCTGGTTTTCCCGGACCGGACGCCCAGCCCCGGCTACTTCGAGGTCCGGGCGGTCTACCAGGGCGCGGATCTGCGCTGGGACCCGCTGGGCCGTCTGACGGCGGAGAATCGCTTGGACTTTACCGATCTGGCGGACTATGACCTGGAGCTCAAGGTCCGGCGGGACGGCGAGACCATCTGGCGCACGGTCTGCCAAGCCGCCGTGCCGCCCCATCAGACCGCTCCGGTGGCGGCGGAGCTGCCCCGGGTGGACGCCTGTGCCTGGGGGACCTATCTCCACTGGGCCCTGCGGACCCGGACGGATACGCCCTGGGCGGCGGCGGGCGAAGCCGTGGCCCAGGGCCAGCTGCCCATGGCCGTGCCCCAGGTGCGGCTGCCGGCCTCCCAGCCGGTCTGCCGTCCGCTGACCGTGGAGGCCAGACCCACCGGCTGGCAGATCACCGGTGAGGACTTCTCCTATCATTTCAGCCGGACCGACGGCGGCTTTGACAGCCTGGTCCGGGCCGGACGGGAGCTGCTGGACGCGCCTATGAAGCTGGACGTCTACCGCGCCCCCACCGACAACGACCGGAATATCCGGCTGGACTGGTACTGCTACGGCTCCCTGGAAATTCCCGGCCACAGTTCCGCCCATTATAATTTGGTGGAGACCAAGACCTACGAGGCTTCCTGTACGCTGCTGCCCGACGGCCGGGCAGAGCTGGTTCAGAAGGGCGTCCTGGCCCCCGTGGCCCGGCGGCCCATACTGGCCTTCCGCTGCGTCTACCGGATTCATCCCTCCGGCGAGCTCCAGGTGGACTTCTCCGGCACCCGGCTGGAGGAGGGGCCCTACCTGCCGCGGCTGGGCTTCACCCTGGTGCTCCGGCCCGGTCTGGAGCAGCTGGAGTACTATGGCCGCGGGCCCCGGGAGAGCTACCGGGATATGCGGCATCACGGCATGGTGGACCGCTACCGCACCACGGTGTCGGCGGAGTACGTCCCCTATCCCAAGCCCCAGGAGCACGGCAATCACACCGACGTCCAGTGGGCGGCCCTGACCGACGACCGGGGCGCGGGCCTGCTGGTCAGGACGCCCGGTTCCATCGAGCTGGCCGCGTCCCACTGTGACCCCCGGAAGCTGGAAACCGCGCAGCACAGCGGCCTGGTGGAGCACGACGCCCGGACCTGGCTGCGGATCGACTACAAGGTCTCCGGCATCGGCTCCAACAGCTGCGGCCCGGAGCTGGCCCCGGCCTACCGGCTGGAGGAGCGGGAAATCGCCTACGGCTTCACCCTCCTGCCCGCCGACCGCGCCGCCATAGACCCAGCCCATTGGGCCGCCTGTGCGTCATTAACGTGACCTCGGTCGCACATATTACCGTAAAGCCTCCCCGAGCCCCTGCCAGCCGAATCTCCGGGCGAGCCGTTGACAACGTCCCCCTGATTGGGAATGGCACTGAAATTCCAATGGCATTTCTGTGCATGAAATAGTCCTGAGAAAAACCGGTGCAGAAAGTCCGTTGAATAATGGCTGAAAATGGAGGGACTGGGGGACACCATAAGTAACAGTAGAGCGCCACAGATTTGAGATCTATGGCGCTCCGCTGTTATTTTACAATACTTGGAATATTAAATCTGACCTTTACGCATTCCGAGCAATTGTCCATACGGTTAATCTCCATTACTTGG
>DSLFC04102__coassemble_1377_pt1 | contig 14379 bp, 13 predicted proteins | sample DSLFC04102__metabat2_low_PE_037 | metagenome-assembled genome bin DSLFC04102
CTTCCCCCGCTGCTCTGTCACAGACATCTTCAGCGAGGTTTTTCGACAGTCTGAAGTGGTGCTGTGTGAACAGCACCACTTTTTCGCCCGGCAGACCTTGCCTTTCTTGCGAAATCTGCTACACTATAACTGAACGCTCACAGGAGGCGCTTCTATGCATTATCAATCCATACAGGAACTGTACGAAACGATCAGGCCTCTGGGCCGGACGCTGCCGGAGGCCGGCGGGGGCACGCTCTGGTGCGACTGGACCCTCAGCGGCGTGGAGCTCCGGTTCCGGGGCACGACGCTGCTGGCGGATCTGACCGCCCTCCCCGGCGCGGAGCTGGACCGGAATCCCTTCACCGGCGCGCCGGCGGAGCGGCCCACCTGGCCCTGGTGCGCCGTGATACTGGACGGGGCCGAGACGCCGTCGCGGGTCTTCGAGGTGCCCTCGGAACGGGAGAGCTGCCTGCTGCTTCACTGCGGCGACGCCGGGACCCATACCCTCCGGCTGGTCAAGCGGACCGAGAACGGCAAGGGATTTCTGGGTATCCGGGGCTTCTGGCTGGACGGCGAGCTGCTGCCGCCGGAGCCGAAAACGCGCCGGGAGATTGTGTTCATCGGCGATTCCATCACCTGCGGCTTCGGCAACAGCACCGAGGAAAAGGACCGGCTCTTCTTCGCCCAGGACGAGGACGGCTGGTTGTCCCACGGAGCCATTGCGGCCCGGCTTCTGGATCTGGAGCCCACCCTCGTCAGCAGCTCCGGCATTGCCCTGACCACCTATGCCGGCTGGCCCCATCCCTACGCCATGGACCGGCTCTACGACTACGCCGACCGGATGCTGGAGGACAAGCTGGGCGTCGAGACGCTGACGCCCTGGGATTTCGCGGCCCATCCGGCGGACTATGTGGTGCTGAATCTCGGCACCAACGACGTCAACGCCATGGCCCTGGAGGGCCCCGACGGGGCCGCCCACCATGCCCGGGCCTACGAAGCCTTCCTCCGCCATCTGCGGGAGGTCCACCCCCAGGCCCGGCTGATCTGCGCCCTGGGCAGCATGGACTACTATCTCTATTCCGACATCGAGCGGATCGTGGCCGCGTACCGCCGGGATACCGGCGACCGGGCGGTCTTCTGCTTCCGCTATCCCAAAATGGACATCGCCGACCCCGTCGGGGCCTGCGGCCATCCCCATGTGAACACCCACCGGAAAATGGCCCGCGCCCTGGCCGGTTTTATCGCCGGGCTGGACCGCGCCTGACCGCAATCTTTAGAAGGAGTGTCATCCGTGAAACACTGTGACGTCATCGATAAAATCCTCGCCTACCACCCGAACCTGGAGCACTACCACGGCTGTGACGAATACAAGGCCGGCAACCCCGACGACACGTGCACCGGCATTGTCTCGGCTCTGGTGCCCACGGTGGAGGTGATCCGCAAGACCGCCGCGCTGGGCTGCAATCTGCTGATTACCCACGAGCCCATCTCCTACCAGACCCCCGACTTCCCCGCCTGGCGGGGCAGCTATCCCAACCGGGTCTTTGAGGAGAAGGAGCAGCTGCTCCGGGAGACCGGCATCACCGTCTGGCGGGACCACGACCATATGCACGCCCACCGGCCCGATTCCATCTTCACCGGCGTGATCCACGGCCTGGGCTGGGATGAGTACTACCATCCGGCGGAGGGGCTGGGCGTCTTCCCCATCACCCTGCCCGAGACCACCGTGGGCGACCTGGGCCGGTACCTCAAGGAAAAGCTGTCTCTCCACGGCCTGCGGTATATGGGCAACCCCGCCGACAAGATCTCCAAGGTGGCCCTGGTGGGGCATCTGTTCCCCAACTGCTTTATGCCCGAGGGCGTCGGCGACGACGGCTATTACCACGACTACGCCATGGAGATCATCCGCCTGATGGAGGAGGAGGGCGTCCAGGCCATCATCCCCGGCGAGATCATCGAGTGGACCGTGCTGGCCTATATCCGCGACGGCATCGCCCAGGGCAAGCCCATGGCCTGCTACAATGTGGGCCACTTCAACTGGGAAGAGCTGGGGATGCAGTACGCCGTGGACTGGATCGGGGATCTGGTGGACCATCAGGTGCCGGTCCACTATGTGCCCACCGGCGACGCCTTCTCCTATCTGTAAGGAGGCGGCCATGGCAATCTATCACGCGCTGACCGACGCGGCCATGACGCCCCTGGAGCGGGCGCACCTGGACCTGGTGCGCCGTCTGGCCGGACAGTGTATGGTGGTCCTGGAGAACGACGGTACGCTGCCGCTGGCGGAGCCGTGCCCGGTGGCGCTCTTCGGCAACGGGGCCAGAGCCACGGTCAAGGGCGGCACGGGCTCCGGCGACGTCAACGCCCGGTTCACGGTCTCCGTGGAGGAGGGCCTGGAGGCGGCGGGCTTCACCGTCACCACCAAGGACTGGCTGGACGCCCAGGCGGCGCTGACCCGGCGGCTCCATCAGGACTACTGGACGGCGGTGGAGGCCGAAGCGGCCCGCACCGGGCAGGAGCCCATGTTTGTCAGCTGGGCCGACCCCTTTGTGCCGCAGGAGATCGCGCCCTTCTCGGCGGCCTCGAATCCGGCGGGGGAGACGGCCGTCTATGTGCTGGCCCGGAACTCCGGCGAGGGCGCGGACCGGTTCCGGACGCCCGGCGACTATCAGCTGCTGCCGGGGGAGCTGGCGCTGCTGACGGAGCTGGGGCGGCGGTACAAGCGGCTGATCGTCCTGCTGAACGTGGGCGGCGTGGTGGACGCGGCGGCCATCCGGGCCGTGCCCGGCGTCAGCGCCCTGGTCCTGATCGGCCAGAGCGGCGCTATGGGCGGCCACGCCGTAGCCGATGTGCTCCTGGGGAAGACCGACCCCTCGGGCCGTCTGGCGTCCACCTGGGCCAAGACCTATGCGGACTACCCGGCGGCCGCCGCGTTCAGCCACAACGGCGGCCAGTGGCACGAGGCCTATTACCGGGAGAGCATCTACGTGGGCTACCGGTATTTCGACACCTTCGGCGTGGAGCCCCTCTATCCCTTCGGCTACGGCCTGGGCTACGCCTCCTTCTCCCGGGAGACCGTGGAGGCCGACGCCGACGAGCACGGCGTGCGGCTCCAGGTGCGGGTCGTCAATACCGGCACCCGTCCCGGCCGGGAGGTGGTGCAGGTCTATGCCGCCGCGCCCTATTACGCGCTGGAGAAGCCCCGGCAGGTGCTGGCGGCCTTCGGCAAGACCGGCCTGCTGGCTCCCGGCGAGGCGGAGACCTTGTCGCTGACCTTCCCGCTGGAGCGGCTGGAGAGCTTTTCCGCGGAACGGTGCGCCTATGTGCTGGAGCGGGGCGACTATCTCATCCGCGTGGGCCGCCACAGCCGGGATACCGAGCCGGTGCTGCGGCTCCGGCTGGACGGCGACGCCGAGACCCGGCGGGTCCGGCATATCTGCCCCCTGGAGGAGCCGATGGAGACCCTGTCCCGGCGGGACGCGCCGGTCCCGGCGGAGGAGCGGGCGGAGCCGCCGACGGTGATTTTGGCGGCGGACCGGATTCCCGCCGAAACCGTGGCCTATGCCGGAGAGCCCGCGCCGCTGCCGGAGCCGGACACCGCCCATATCATCACCCTGGCGGACGTCCGCGCCGGGCGGTACACGCTGGAGCAGCTGACGGCCCAGCTGACCGTGGCGGAGCTGGCGGACCTGTGCGTCGGCGCGGCCCGCGCCGGCGAGATCGACGCCAGCCAGGTGGTGGGCCGCGGGGCCCGGGCCGTCCCGGGGGCGGCGGGCGATATCACGCCGCGGCTTGCCTACCGGGGCGTGCCCGGCATGGTCAACGCCGACGGACCGGCGGGCCTGCGGCTGGCGCCCCGCTTCCGGGTGACCGCCGCCGGCGAGATTCTGGCCCCCTCCAAGGCGTTCAGCGAGTATCTGGAGGAATTTCCGCCCAAGGCCGAGGGCGACGTGGATTACTACCAGTTCTGCACGGCCATCCCCGTGGCGTCGCTGCTGGCCTGCTCCTGGGATCTGGAGCTGCTGGAGGCCATGGGCGACCTGGTGGGGGCGGAAATGGCCCGCTACGGCGTCCGCACCTGGTTGGCGCCGGGCATGAATCTCCACCGGGACCCCCTCTGCGGCCGGAACTTTGAATACTTCTCCGAGGACCCGGTCCTCAGCGGCCTGTGCGCCGGGGCGGAGGTCCGGGGCGTCCAGCGCCATCCGGGGGCGGACGGCTGCATCAAGCACTTCTTCGCCAACAACCAGGAGGACAACCGGATGTCGGTCAACGAGCACATCGATGAGCAGGCGCTGCGGGAGCTCTATCTGCGGAACTTCGCCCTGGCCATCGAGACCGGCAGCCCGGCGTCGCTGATGACCTCCTACAACCTGGTCAACGGCGTCCACACGGCCAACAGCTACGACGCCATCACAGCCTACGCCCGGGAGGAGCACGGCTTTTCCGGCTTCGTCATGACCGACTGGTCCACCTCCAGCGCGGAGATCACGGCCCTGGTCAGCCGTCCGGATTCCTATCACCGCTGCGCCTCCTCGCCGGCGTGCATCCGGGCGGGCAACGACCTGCAAATGCCTGGCACCCAGGAGAACGTGGACGACATCATCGCCGCCGTGGAAGACGGCACGCTGCCGGTGGGCTGCCTCCAGCGCTGCGCCCTGCGGATTCTGGCGGCGGTGCTGCGGGACCCCATGTTTGAAACCATCCATTGTAATACGGGAGGAGCAATATGAGCGACTATCAACAGCGCTTTGCCCGCCATGGGGCGGAGCTTCGCGCCATCTATCTGGAACTCTACCACGACGAACACGCCTACGACTATTTCTGCTCCATGCTGGAGCGGATGTACGGCCAGCGGAGCAAGGCCCTCCGGGTCCTGGACGCCGAGCGGGAAAAGAACCCGCATTGGTATAAGGACCAGAAGATGCTCGGCATGCAGCTCTATACCCAGTGCTTCGGCGGCACGCTGAACGGGGTCCGGGCGCATCTGGACTATCTCCGGGAGACCGGGGTCAACTACCTGCATCTGATGCCGCTGCTGGAGAGCCCCGAGGGCAAGAGCGACGGCGGCTATGCCGTGTCCGACTTCCGCCGGGTGCAGCCGGACCTGGGGACCATGGAGGACCTGGCGGCCCTGACCGCCGAGTGCCATGAAATGGGCATGGCGGTCTGCGTGGACTTTGTGATGAACCACACCAGCGACGAGCACGACTGGGCCCGGCGCGCCAAGGCCGGGGAGGTGGAGTATCAGCAGCGGTACTTCTTCTTCGACAACTGGGATGTGCCCAACCAGTTCGAGCAGACCGTGCCCCAGGTGTTTCCCACCACGGCCCCCGGCAGCTTCACCTGGTGCCCCGAGGCGGGGAAGGTGGTCATGACCAGCTTCTATCCCTTCCAGTGGGACCTGAACTACGGCAATCCCACGGTTCTCAACGATATGACCGAGAATATGCTCTTCCTCTGCAACCAGGGCATCGACGTGATCCGTCTGGACGCGGTGCCCTACATCTGGAAGCAGCTGTGGACCAACTGCCGCAACCTGCCCCAGGTCCACCAGCTGGTGCGGCTGATGAATCTGGCCATCACGGTGGTCTGCCCCGGCGCGCTGCTGCTGGGCGAGGTGGTCATGGAGCCGGATAAGGTGGTGCCCTACTTCGGCACGCCGGAGAAGCCGGAGTGTCAGATGCTCTATAATGTCACCACCATGTGTACCACCTGGCACACCGTGGCCACCCAGGACGCCCGGCTGCTGCGCCATCAGATGGACACGGTCTTCGCCCTGCCCCGGCAGTATACCTTCCTCAACTATCTCCGCTGCCATGACGACATCGGCTGGGGCCTGGACTACGGCTTTCTGCGGCAGTTCGGCGTGGACGAGGTGGCCCACAAGCGGTTCCTCAGCGACTATTTCCAGGGCAAATGCTTTGACAGCGAGGCCCGGGGCGAGCTCTACAACGACGACCCCCGGCTGGGCGACGCCCGCCAGTGCGGCACCACCGCCTCTCTCTGCGGCCGGGAGACCGGCTCCGAGATGAGTCTGCGGCTGGATATCGCCCTCCACGCCTTCCTGCTGACCCAGTCAGGCCTGCCGATCCTCTACAGCGGAGACGAGCTGGGCCAGCTCAACGACTACAGCTACCACGACGATCCCCTCAAGCGGGACGACAGCCGCTACCTCCATCGGGGCAAGTTCGACTGGGACGCCGCCGCCCGGCGGGAGGAGAACCCCATCTATACCGCCCTCCAGGACCTGGAGGCCATTCGCCGGACGGAGCCGGTCTTCCATGCCGACGCCGACGTCTGGACCCTGGAGCCCTATAACGACCATATTCTGGGCATCGGCCGGTACTACCGGGGCCAGAAGCTGCTGGCGCTGTTCAACTTCGCCCGGACGCCGCAGACGGCCTATCTGTCCGAGCAGGGCCAGTTCCGGGATCTGGCCACCGGCGAGACCCTGTACGTGCAGTCGGTCCCCCTGGAGGCCTGCGGCTACCGCTGGCTGCTCCAGGGCTGACGCGCTACAGGGTCAGCAGCCAGTACACCAGACCGTAGACCACGCTGGCCCCCACGCCGAAGACCAGCACCGGCCCGGCAATGGCAAAGATCTTTACCGCTGTACCGGTGACGAGGCCCTCGGACTTGAATTCCATGGCCGGGGAGACCACGGCGTTGGAAAAGCCGGTGATGGGGACCAGGGTCCCGGCGCCGCCCAGCTGGGCCAGATTGTCGTAGAGGCTCAGGGCCGTCAGCGCCGCGCCGAAAAAAACCAGGATAATCGATGTGGCCGTGCCCACCTGGTCCTCGGGGACGCCCCAGGCGGTCAGCCGGTTCATAATCACTTGGCCGAGGGTGCAGATCAGACCGCCGATGCAGAAGGTCCCCAGCAGATCCCGCCCCAGAGGCGAGTTGGGCGACATGGTCTTGACATAGGCGGCGTATTGCCGTTTCGTTAGCTGCATGGATGATCTCCTCCGAAAGTTTTGATGGTAGTTTTTCCGGATCTGTGGTAAACTAGTCAAAAAGGAGGATGCGTTTCCATGAAAATTGTATTTTTCGCAGCCAAGCCCTATGATAATCAATCGTTCCTCCAGCTGGCCGGCCAGTACCCCCAGCTGGAGCTGGAGTTCTGGGAGACCGAGCTCTCGCCCAAGACCGCCGCTTATCTCTCCGACACCGAGGCCGTCTGCGCCTTCGTCAGCTCCGACGTCTCCGCGCCGGTGCTGGAGGTCCTCCATGACCGGGGCGTCAAGCTGGTGCTGATGCGCTGCGCGGGCTTCAATAACGTGGATCTGGAGGCCGCGACCCGGCTGGGAATCCGGGTCATGCGGGTGCCGGGCTACTCCCCGGAGGCGGTGGCCGAGCACGCCATGGCCCTGGCGCTGGGCGTCGGACGCCGGCTGCACAAGGCCTATATCAAGGTCCGGGAGAACAATTTCAGTCTCCAGGGCCTCCAGGGCGTCAACTTCTTCGGCAAAACCGCCGGCATCGTCGGCACCGGCAAGATCGGTGCGGCTATGGCCAAAATCTGCCGCGGTTTTGGGATGAAGGTCCTGGGCTTTGACCAGTACCACAATCCGGATCTGCCCTTTGTGGAGTATGTGGACCTGGATACCCTGCTGGCCCAGAGCGACCTGATCTCCCTCCACTGCCCGCTGCTGGACAGCACCTACCACATGATTAACCTGGAATCCATCCAGAAAATGAAGGACGGCGTGATCCTGGTCAATACCTCCCGGGGCGGCCTGATTAAGACCGACGACCTGATCGCCGGCATCCGGGAGAATAAGTTCTTCGGCGTGGGCCTGGACGTCTATGAGGAGGAGACGCCCAACGTCTTCGAGAACCGGGAGAACGAGATCCTGATGCACTCCACCACCGCCCGGCTCCTGTCCTTCCCCAACGTCATCGTCACCTCCCACCAGGGCTTCTTTACCGACGAGGCCCTGGAGGCCATCGCCGCCACGACGCTCAACAACGCCATGGCCTACCTTCGCGGCGAAAAGGCCGGTACCGAGCTCAATTGATGGCCTTCGCAAAACGCCCCTACAGTCCGACGGCTGTGGGGCGTTTTGTATATGGGTCCGCCCCGGTCCGTAGGGCGGGGCGCCCACACCCCGCCAATGCAGGCTGCCGGAATCACCATGGCTTGCGGTTTTCGGGACCCGGTCATGGCGGCATGTGGGCATGCCGCCCTTTCGTATGAGGCAAAATCTTTGGCCGAATGCTCTTGCCAAATTGTGCGGTGCTGCCTTAGATATTTTTCATGCCCTTGGCGGTGACCTGGTGGGCTTCGTCGCTCTCCAGGAAGTCCAGCAGGGCGACGGGGTCCTCGAAGAGGGCCCAGAGGGCGCGGCAGGCCAGCTTCATAAAGCCCTGGGAGATGGTGGAATCCAGCAGGGACTGGAGGGGGCCGAAGTAGTTCAGGGTATTGAGAATGGCGATGGGCTTCTGGTGCTGGCCCAGCTGCCGGAGGGTGAGAATTTCAAAGAACTCCTCATAGGTGCCGATGCCGCCGGGGGTCATGACGAAGGCGTCGGCCTTGGATTCCATCAGGGCCTTGCGTTCGCGCATGGTTTCGGTGTAGAGGAACTCGGTGCAGCCGTCGTAGAGCACGCCGTCCACGTTGAAGAACCGGGGGGCGATGCCGGTGATGGAGCCGCCGCCCTGGGTCATGCCCCGGGCCACCGCGCCCATGAGGCCGTGGCCGCCGCCGCCGAAGATCAGACCGTGACCCCGCCGGGCCATTTCCCGGCCCAGGGCTTCTCCGGCCGCCAGAAACCGGGGGTCGATGGCGTCGCTGGACGCGCCGTATACGCAGATATTCATGGAAAAACCTCCTTTACCAGATGGGCGGCTGGGGGAGCTGCCGCCAGCCGATGGGGGCCGAGACCGGAGGACCGGATCGCAGCCGTTTCTCATACCAGACCGTGCCGTACCACGCGCCGAATTTCCAGCCGCAGCGGTCGAACCGGGCGGCCGCCCGGTAGCCCAGCGCCTCGTGGAAGGCGCAGCTTCCGCAGTTGGCCGAGGTGACGATGCCGTAGGCCACGCAGTAGCCCTGCAGCCGGAGAAAGTCCTCGAGGATGCCGTAGAGCCGCCGTCCCACGCCCTTGCCCTGGGCGTCGGGGGATAAGTAGATGGACAGATCGGCGCACCACTGGTAGGCGGCCCGCTCAAAGGCCCGGTCGGCATAGGCGTAGCCGGTGACGCGGCCGTTTTCCTCCCAGACCAGCCAGGGGAAAAAGCGGTGGATGCGCTCGAACCGGGCGGTAAATTCCGCCTCGGTGGGGACGGCGTATTCAAAGGTATAGGCCGTTTCCAGGATAAAAGGCCGGTAGACGTCCAGCATCGCCGGTACGTCGGCGGCAGTGGCCATGCGGATCAAGGATTTCGCCTCGCTTTTGCAGGAATGGTACCATGGTACCACAGGAAGCCGCCGGTGAAAAGAGCCCGGCAAGAAAAATCTGCCCCGGACGGATACCGCACCCCAAAACGCCCGCAATTTCCGCCCTATGGACCAGGTTGATGGCACGTCGTAGGGGCGGCCTTTATGGCCGCCCGGACAGGGCCGCGATTCCCGCAAGCCTGGTGGTTCCGGTGGGTGCGGTCCGGGCGGCTGATAGCCGCCCCTACGACTGGAAACAGCAGCGGGTGCGCCTGTAGGGGCGGATTGAATATCCGCCCGGACAGGACCGCGATTCCTGCCGCACCCTCGCCGAACCTCGTAGGGCGGCATGCCCACATGCCGCCATGACTGAGGGCCTGTTGATCCCGGCGGTGCGGCACGGGCGCATATACAATGCGCCCCTACAATGGAAAACGGCAGTGGGTACGTCTGTAGGGGCGGATTATATATCCGCCCGGACAGGGCCGCGATTCCCGCAATTCCTGGGGCTGGGCTTCGGCGTTTTGGACAAAAACCCCTGGGCGCATTGACGGCGGGGGCGGATTGCGGTATAATGTCTCCACTTGAATATCTCGCGGTGTGAGTGCCCGCAAGGGTGAAAAGGGAATTCGGTGCAAGTCCGAAGCGAACCCGTCACTGTAACAGGGAGCGAAGCGCAACTAGCCATTGGGAAACCGAGAAGGCGCGCCCAGCGATGACCTGAAGCCAGGAGACCTGCTCACATTGTTCCACACCAAGGCTGCGGTGCTCAGTCCCTGGATAACCGGGCGGAAACGCCCCGTTATTGGGCAGCCGATGGGCTGCTCATTTTTATTGTAAGGAGGGTTCTTATGAACACCCCAATGACCCCGAGGGAGCGCAAAGCCATCTCCCTCTCCTGCGCCGTGCCGGTTCTGGCGGCGCTGACGGTCCCCGCCGGGGCCATGCACATTATGGAGGGCTATCTGCCTCCGGTCCACGCCATCGCCTGGGGGGCGGTCTGCCTGCCCTTCCTGGTCTGGGGCCTCATCGCCATCCGGAAGATCGTGGCCGAGCACCGGAAGACCATTCTGCTGCTGGCCATGATGGGGGCCTACGCCTTCGTCCTCTCGGCGCTGAAAATGCCCAGCGTCTCCGGCTCCTCCAGCCATCCCACCGGCACCGGCCTCGGCGCGGTCCTCTTCGGCGCGCCGCCCATGGCCGTGCTGGGCATCATCGTGCTGCTGTTCCAGGCGCTGCTGCTGGCCCACGGCGGCCTCACCACCCTGGGCGCCAACACCTTCTCCATGGCCGTCGCGGGCCCCTTCGTCAGCGCCGGGGTCTACGCCCTGCTGAAAAAGCTCCGGGTCCACCGGCTGGTGGCCGTGGGTCTGGCCTGCGCCCTGGGCGACCTCTTCACCTACTGCGTCACCTCGGTGCAGCTGGCCTGGGCCCAGCCCGGCAGCCTCTCCTTCGGCGCGGCGCTGGCGGAGTATATGGGCATCTTCGCCGTGACGCAGATCCCGCTGGCCGTTGTGGAGGGCGTTCTCTCGGCCATCGTGGTCATGCTCCTGGAGTCCTTCGCCAAGCCGGAGCTCCGGGAAATCGGATTTCTTGCCAAGGAGGGCGCAAAATCATGAGCAAAAAGCAGATTGTATTGATATTCGGCCTGCTGGCCCTCTGCGCCGCCATTCTGGCCTACCCGCTGCTGACCATCCGCGACAGCGAGTTCGGCGGGGCCGACGGCGCGGCTGAGGAATTGATTACAGAGCTGAACCCCGACTATGAGCCCTGGGCCGAGAGCTTGATCCAGCTCCCCGGCGGCGAGACCGAGTCCCTGCTCTTCTGCCTCCAGGCGGGCCTGGGCGGCATGGTCCTGGGCGGCGGCTTCGGCTACCTGATCGCCCGGAAGCGCTACCGCAAGGAGGAAGCGGCCTGATGGCCCACGATCATCACCACCCCGGCGGCATGGAGCTGCTGGATGCCCTGGCGGCCCATTCGCCGCTCCGCTTTGTACATCCCGGCCTGAAGCTGGCCTTCGCCCTGGCGGTGATCTTCGCCGCCATCGGCGCGGCCCACTGGGCCGTGGGACTCTTTATCACGGCCTCCATGGTTTGCGCCATGGGGGCCCTCGGCGGGATTCCCCTCCGGCGCATCGGCCTGCTGCTCCGGGTACCGCTGCTGTTTCTGGCCGTGGGCTGCCTGGTGGTGCTGCTGGAGTGGAGCCGCCAGCCGGCGGGACTCTGGTCCGCGGCATTGGGCGGGCGGTATCTCTGCATCACCGCCGCCAGCTGCCGCCGGGCGGGGAACCTCTTCTGTCAGGCCCTGGGGGCCGTCAGCGCCATGTACTTCCTCTCCACCACCACGCCCATGCCCCAGCTCATCGAAATTCTGCGGCGCTGGAAGCTGCCGGAGCTGGTGATCGAGCTGATGTACCTGATCTACCGCTACCTCTTCGTGCTCTTGAGCTGCCAGCGGCGGATGACCATTGCGGCCACGGTCCGCCTGGGCTACCACGGCCTGGGCCGGTCGGTGACCACCGCCGGGAAGATCGGCGGCAATCTGCTGGCCGCCTCCTTCCGCCGCAGCCGCGCCTGCTACGACGCCATGGAGGCCCGCTGCTACGACGGCCGTCTGGCCTTTCTCAATACGGTGCCGCCGGTGCGGGGGAAGCACCTGCTGGCCATGGCGGCCTACCTGCTGGCGCTGGGGGCCTGGATATTCCTTGCAAAGGGGGTGCTGCCCGGATGAGCGCACCGATTCTATCCCTGGACCGCGTGTCCTATGCCTACCCGGACAGCCCCTTGGCCGTGGAGGATCTGCGCTTTTCCCTGGAGAAAGGGGAGCGTGTGGCGGTCCTGGGCCGCAACGGCGCAGGAAAGAGCACCTTTTTCCTGCTGTGCTGCGGCATTCTCTCGCCCCAGCGGGGCACGGTCTCCCTCCAGGGCCGGGTGCTGACCGGCTCCAAGGCCGACCGGCTGGAGCTCCACCGCCGGGTGGGCGTGGTGTTCCAGGAGGCCGAGGACCAGATTCTGGCCGTCACCGTGGAGGGCGAGGTCTCCTTCGGCCCCATGAATCTGCGGCTGCCCCTGCCCGAGGTGGAGCGCCGGACCGCCGCGGCCCTGGAGGCCATGGGCATCTCGGACTACCGCCAGCGGCAGCCCCAGTTCCTCTCCGGCGGCGAGAAAAAGCGGGTGACCATCGCCGACATCCTGGCCATGGAGCCCGACGTGATCCTGCTGGACGAGCCCACGGCCTCCCTGGACCCGGAGAATGTGACCCGGCTGGAGGAGACCTTGGACCAGCTGACAGAAGCGGGCATCGCCCTGATGGTCAGCACCCACGACGTGGACTTCGCGGCCCGGTTCGCCCGGCGGGGCCTGGTGTTTTCCCACTCCAAGCTCCTGGAGGACGGGCCCCTGACCGAGATTTTCAGCCGCCCGGACCTGCTGCGGGAGGCGGGACTCCGCAAGCCCAGCTTCTGGCAGGCCGCCGAGGCATTGCGCCCGGGCCAGCCGTCCTACCCCATGACGTTGGAGGACTTCACCGCCTGGGCCCAAAAGGCTCCCCATGCGGGGAGCTAGGTGTTGCCGCACCAATGGTTTCCTGCAGAATTCCGGCCTGTGCAGAGGGCGCTTGCGCGCCGCCGCCTCTTTGAGGCGGCACACCTCTCCGTCACGCTTCGCGTGCCACCTCCCCTCAAGGGGAGGCTTTGGACGATACAATGTTTCGCATTCTGGAGGTGCATCCATGCTCGAACATTATATTGCCGTGGGGCAGCAGGCCATGCGGTGCGGGTATACCACCGGGACCTGTGCCGCGGCGGCGGCCCGGGCCGCCGCTGAGGCGCTGCTGACCGGGACCTTCCCGGCCCAGGTGACCATCGAGACCCCGGCGGGGGTGGCGGTCACCGTGGAGCCCGAGGATTGCACCTGCTCCGCCGGTTCCGCCTCCTGCGCCGTCCGGAAGGATGGGGGCGACGACATCGACGTCACCCACGGGGCGAAAATCTTTGCCGCTGTGACCCGTATCCCCGCCGGCATCGAGATCGACGGCGGCGACGGGGTGGGCCGGGTGACCAAGGCCGGGCTGGACCAGCCGGTGGGCGCGGCGGCCATCAACTCCGGCCCCCGGCGGATGATCGAGAAGGAGCTGACCGAGGCCCTGCGGGGCCGCGACGGCGGACTCCGGGCCGTGATCTCGGTGCCGGAGGGTGCGGCCCTCGCCCAAAAGACCTTCAATCCCCGCCTGGGCATCGTGGGCGGCATCTCTATCCTGGGCTCCACCGGCATCGTCCGGCCCATGAGCCGTCAGGCCCTGGTGGACACCACCCGGGCCGAACTGTCGGTCCGCCGCAGCGAGGGAGTCGCCGACCTGCTGCTGACGCCGGGGAATTACGGCGACGCCTTCGCCCGGGAGGCCCTGGGTCTGGATATGACCCAGGCCGTCCAGTGCTCCAACTACATCGGCGAGGCATTGGACGACGCCGTGCGGCTGGGCTTTGCCTCGGTGCTGCTGATCGGGCACCTGGGCAAGCTGACGAAGCTGGCCGCCGGGATCACCGACACCCATTCCCGCACCGCCGACGGGCGGCGGGAGGTCTTTGTTACCCACGCGGCCCTGGCCGGAGCGGACCGGGCCATACTCCGGCGGATCTACGAGGCCCCCACCACCGACGCCGCCGCGGCGATTTTGGAGGAGGCGGGGCTGCGGGACCCGGTACTGGAGTCCATCGCCCGGGCCGTGGGCGAGACCCTGACCCGCCGCGCCGCGCCCCTCAGGGCCGGAGCCATCCTCTTCTCCCAGGCCGCCGGAATTACCGTGATGACCCCCGGCGCGGCGGCGCTGCTGGAGCGGCAGAGAACCAAGTGCAACGCGCCATCTACGACGCCTGAGAGGAAAGGCTCCCCTTGAGGGGAGCTGTCAGCCGAAGGCTGACTGAGAGGTGTTACCGCACCGAAGGTTTGCCGCAGGGTCTCGGCGTGTGCAGAGGGCGCTTGCGCGCCGCCGCCGCTGCGCGGCGGCACACCTCT
>DSLFC04102__coassemble_1388_pt1 | contig 14310 bp, 13 predicted proteins | sample DSLFC04102__metabat2_low_PE_037 | metagenome-assembled genome bin DSLFC04102
CACACCTCTCCGTCACGCTTCGCGTGCCACCTCCCCTCAAGGGGAGGCTTTGGGCGGTGCAGGCCGGGCTCAGCTCAGTTTGTTCCAGGAGGCGTCCTCGAACTCGTGCTTTTTGCCGCGCTGCATCAGCGACACCACGGCGGCGCAGGCGGCCTTGCCGCGGTAGAGGACCTCGTAGGCCTCCCGGCAGATGGGCATTTCCACGCCCACGCGGCGGCTGAGCTCATAGGCAGACCGGGCAGCGTAGTAGCCCTCCACCACCGCGCCGACCTCCTCCATGGCCTCGTCCACGGCCTTGCCCTGGCCGATGAGGATTCCGGCCCGGCGGTTGCGGGAGTGCATGGAGGTGCAGGTGACAATCATATCGCCCACGCCGGCCAGGCCCGAGAAGGTCTCCATCCGGCCGCCCATGGCGATGCCCAGCCGGGCCAGCTCCGTCAGGCCCCGGGTCACCAGCAGGGCCTTGGAGTTGTCCCCCAGGCCCAGGCCGTCGCTGATTCCGGCGCAGAGGGCGATAACATTCTTCATGGCGGCGCTGAGCTCCACGCCCACGGCGTCGCAGCTGGCATAGACCCGGAAGTCGTCGTTCATAAACACATCCTGGACCGTCTCGGCCAGCTCCACCTGCTCGCAGGCGGCCACGCAGCCCGTGGGCAGGTACCGGGAGACCTCCTCGGCATGGGAGGGGCCCGACAGGGCCACGGCGATTCGGCCGGTCTCCCGGCGGAGGATTTCGGTCATGCGGCAGCCGGTTTCCGCCTCGATGCCCTTGGTCACCGAGACCAGAATGGCGTCGGGCCGCAGCAGGTCCCGGACCTTCCGGGCCGTCTCGGCAATGGCGAAGGAGGGCGTGGCGAAGACCACCATCTCACTCTCGCGGACCGGGTCCAGGGACCCGGAGATCTCCAGCGCGGGATGGAGGGTCACGCCCTGCAGGCGGGGATTTTTCCGGGTTTCGCACATGGCGGCGGCCTTCTCCTCGGTACGGCTCCAGAGGGTCACCCGATGGCCGTTGTCGCACAGCAAATTGGCCAGGGCCGTGCCCCACGCGCCGCTGCCCAGCATTGTAATCGTCATGGCTTACTCCTTTGTACGATGGAAGGTGAGCTTGGACTCCTGATGGTGCAGCAGCCGGACAATATTGGTCCGGTGGCGCACAATGACGAAGACGCCGGCAAAGACGCCCAGGGCGCAGACCACCCAGTTGCCCCAGTAGAAGGCGCAGATGGACACAGCAAAGCTGGCGCCGCCCAGCACAGAGCCCAGGGACACGTAGCGGGTGCAGATCACAGCCACCAGGAAGAAAGCGAAGATGATGCAGAAGACCCGCCAGTCCACGGCGGCCGCCATGGCCGCGCCGCTGAGAATGCCCTTGCCGCCCTTAAAATGCGACGCGGCGGGGTAGCTGTGGCCCAGGATGGCGGCCACACCGGCGGCCATCTTGGCCTCCATGCCATAGCCCGTGGAGCCCAGCAGCCACTGGGCAATCAGGCAGGCCACTACGGTCTTGCCCACGTCGATCAGCAGCACCAGCAGCGTGGCCGGACCGCCGTAAGTACGGAAGAAGTTGGTCAGTCCGGCGTTGCCGCTGCCATGGGTGCGGACATCGTCGTGCATCAGCAGCTTGGAGATAATCAACGCGCCGTTGAGATTGCCCAGGGCATAGCCCAGGACGATGACCAGAATCCAGAGGAAGATTTCCATTGAACACACTCCCTAGAGTCGAAATAGATTCGCCGCCCGGCGGTCGGCGGACTGCCCCGCAGTCCTACAGATCGTTTTTGTCGCCCTTCTGGCGGATGGTGAGCTTGATGGGGGTGCCCATCAGGCCGAAGACGGCCCGGAGCTGGTTCTCCAGGTACCGCTGGTAGGAGAAGTGGAAGAGCCGGGCGTCGTTGCAGAAGGCCACAAAGTGGGGCGGCTTCACGCCCACCTGGGTCATATAGTAGATCTTCAGCCGGCGGCCCTTGTCGCTGGGGGGCTGGACCCGGGCGGTGGCGTCCTCCAGGACGTTGTTGAGCATACCGGTGGAGATCCGCATGGCCGACTGGGCCACCACCTCGTTAATCAGCTGATAGAGCTTATTGACCCGCTGGCCGGTCAGCGCCGAGAGGAACAGTACCGGGGCATAGGTCATATAGCTCAGATCCCGGCGGACCTCGTCGGTCATCTTGTCCATGGTGTTGGTCTCTTTGTCGATCAGGTCCCACTTGTTGACCACAATAATCGACGCCTTGCCCGCCTCGTGGGCCAGACCGGCGATCTTGGTGTCCTGCTCGGTGACGCCCTCCACGGCGTCAATGAGGATCAGGCACACGTCGGCCCGCTCGATGGCCGAGATGGACCGGAGGTTGGAATACTTCTCGATGGCGTCGTCCACCTTGGACTTGCGGCGCATACCGGCGGTATCGATGAAGCAATACTTGCCGAACTCGTTTTCAAAGTCGGAGTCGATGGCGTCCCGGGTGGTACCGGCCACATCGGAGACGATGACCCGCTCCTGGCCCAGGATCTGGTTCAGCAGGCTGGACTTGCCTACGTTGGGCTTGCCGATGATGGCGACCTTGATCCGGTCGTCCTCGGCCTCGTCCTCGTCCTCCTCCGGGAACTCGGCCACGCAGGCGTCCAGTAGGTCGCCGGTGCCGTGGCCGTGGATGGCAGAGACCTCGATGGGGTCCCCCAGGCCCAGGGCATAGAAGGAGTAAAACTCCGGGTCCGGCGCGCCGACGCGGTCGCACTTGTTGACGGCCACCACCACCGGCTTTTTCGACCGCTTGAGCATGGTGGCCACCTCGGAATCGGCAGCCGTGAGGCCCACGGTCACGTCGGTGACCATGATGATGACGTCCGCCGTCTCGATGGCGATTTCCGCCTGACGGCGCATGAATTTCAGCATGTCGCTGTCAGTGCCGGGCTCGATGCCGCCGGTGTCCACCAGGCGGAAGGTCCGGCCGTTCCAGTCGCACTCGCCGTAGATCCGGTCCCGGGTGACGCCGGGGGTGTCCTCGACAATGGCCATCCGGCGGCCGGTCAGTTTATTGAAGAGCATGGATTTGCCCACATTGGGGCGGCCTACAATGGCGACAATGGGCTTTGCCATAGCGCGCCTCCTTTCAAAATATATCTTACTACCTCCGTAGGGCGAGCCGCCGCAATGGCGGCATGTGGGCATGCCGCCCTACGGTCCGAGTGCCTTAATTTGCTCCGTAGGGCAGGGTGCCCACACCCCGCCGGAATGGGCTGCGAAATCGGCGGACGCCCGGACAAAAGAAAAGAAGAGGACAAAAAGGCCCTCTTCTCACTCTTTTGCGCAAATTACTTCGCTTCGACCGCAACGACTTCACGGCCATTGTAGGTGCCGCAAGCCTTGCAGGCTCTGTGGGGCAGACGAGGCTCGCCGCACTTGGGGCAAGCAACGACGCCGGGGATCGCCAGCTTCCAATGGGAGTTGCGTCTCTTGTCTCTTCTCGCCTTGGATACTTTACACTTGGGTACTGCCATTTGGGTACACCTCCTTAGGTTGCAATGCCGCAGCGGCATATTGTCTATTTATTCAGAAGCTTCTCCAGCACCTGGAGCCTGGGATCTCGCTCCGGCTGACAGCTGCAGGGGCCTTCGTTGAGGTCCTTGCCGCACCGGGCGCACAGGCCCTTGCAGTCCGGCTTGCAGAGAAGCTGGCTGTCCAGATTCAGGACAACAGCGGTGGTGAGGATGTCGTCCAGGTCCGCCTCGTCCCCCACCAGTTCAAAGGTCCAGGGATCGTCCAGCGTATCGGACTCCAGCTTCGTCACCAGCACGGCCTCCAGCGGGAGCGTGAAGTCCCGGCGGAAGGATTTACAGCAGCGGTCACACACCCCGTCCAGTACGGCGCGGATCTCGGCCGTCAGAAGCAGGACACCGGCTGTATTCCGGACCTGACCCCGGGCTTCGATGGGCGACGGGAACGGGCGGCTGCCGCCGACCACCATATCGCTCAGATCCAGGGTCGTTTCAAAGGGCACCACGCCGCCGGGGCAGTCAATAATTTGAGACAATCCTAACAGCATAGCGCTCTCCTATCCATATTTCGTGCATTGGCTATTATATAAGAACAGGGCGGCAAAGTCAAATACTTTTTTGCGTTTTCGGAAAAAATCTCCCGATTTCGCCCCGTTGTCAATTCCCGCAAATCTTGCGTTGTAAACCGCGGCGATATTCGATATAATAACCCTAATGTCAAGGCAAATCCCCGGCGCTTCCTTCCCGGCCCGGGGCGGCTAACGTGATTATTCTACCCCATTTCTCGAAAAAAGGAAAGGGATTCTTTTATGAAAGAGCTCACCGTAGGCAAAAACGACGCGGGCCAGCGGCTGGACCGGTTTGTGGCCAAGGCCGTGCCGCTGCTGCCGGCGTCGCTGCTGCAGAAATATATCCGCCTCAAGCGCATCAAGATCGACGGCAAGGGCGCCAAGCGGGACACCCGGCTCCTGGAGGGCAACGTGCTCCAGCTCTATATCAACGACGAATTCTTCGACAAGCCCCGGGCGGAGAACGCCTATCTCACCGTGGCCGCGCCGAATATCCACATCGTCTACGAGGACGAGCACATCCTCCTGGCCGACAAGAAGCCCGGTCAGGCCGTCCACCCCCACGACGGGGCCGAGTACGGCAAGACCCTCATCGACCACATCCAGGCCTATCTCTACGCCAAGGGCGAATGGCGGCCCCGGGAGGAGCACAGCTTCACCCCGGCCCTCTGCAACCGCATCGACCGCAACACCGGCGGCATTGTCGTCGCGGCCAAGACCGCCGAGGCATTGCGCATCCTCAACCAGAAGATCCGCGACCGGGAGCTGGACAAGCGGTATCTCTGCATCGTCGAGGGCAGGCTGAAGCCCGAGGCCGGGACGCTGAAGGGCTATCTCTTCAAGGACGCCGTGAAAAACCGGGTCTACGTCACCAAGGAGAGCCAGCCCGGGTCCAAGACCTGCGTCACCAACTACCGCACTCTGGCCGCCGCCCAGGGCCTGAGCCTGGTGGAATGCGAGCTGGTCACCGGCCGGACCCACCAGATCCGCGCCCAGATGGCCGCCGCCGGTCACCCCCTGCTGGGCGACGGAAAATACGGCAAGCTGGGCAAGGACGCCGTGCGCAAGTACCAGGCCCTCTACTCCTACAAGCTGACCTTCACCTTCGAGACCGACGCCGGATGCCTTTCTTACCTCAACGGCAAGACCTTCCAGGTGGAGGACGTGGACTTCGTCCGGGAGTGGTTCCCGGAATATCAATTGCAGCCCTGACACGGGCCCGCGCCGCCCTCCCCGGGCGTAGGGCGGCATGCCCACATGCCGCCGTGACCAGGGTGCGTTGTCCGAAAGCCTGCCGGTTCCGCAGGCTGGTCCGGCGGGGTGTGGGCACCCCGCCCTACGAGCCGGAATCCGGACCTGTAGGGAATAAGCGCCCGGACTGTGCTTTAGAGAAATAAACGAGAGAAAAGAGGGATTTACATGGGAAAAGAGCTGATTCGTCTGACGAATCTGACCATGGAATTTGACGGGGAGACGGTGCTGGACGGCATCAATCTCTACATCAACGACCATGAATTTCTGACGCTGCTGGGGCCCTCGGGCTGCGGCAAGACCACGACCCTGCGGATCATCGGCGGATTTCTGACGCCTACGGCGGGCGAGGTGCTGTTTGACGGTCAGAAGATCAACGACCTGCCGCCCTACCGCCGGAAGATCAACACCGTCTTCCAGCGCTACGCCCTCTTCCCCCATCTGGACGTCTACGACAACATTGCCTTCGGCCTGCGCATCGCCAAGCTTGACCCCGTGGAGATCGACCGGCGGGTCCAGGAGATGCTGGACATCGTCAGCCTCCGGGGCTTTGAGAACCGCAAGGTCACCCAGCTCTCCGGCGGCCAGCAGCAGCGGGTGGCCATCGCCCGGGCCCTGGTCAACCAGCCCAAGGTCCTGCTGCTGGACGAGCCTCTGGGCGCCCTGGATCTGCGGCTGCGGAAGGATATGCAGAACGAACTCAAGCGCATCCAGCAGGCCATGGGCATTACCTTTATCTATGTCACTCACGACCAGGAGGAGGCCCTCTCCATGTCCGACACCATCGTGGTCATGGACAAGGGCCGCATCCAGCAGATTGGCCGCCCGGAGGACATCTACAACGAGCCGAAAAACGCCTTTGTGGCCGACTTTATCGGTGAGAGCAACATCCTCGACGGCGTCATGCTGGAGGACTATGTGGTGGAATTCTTCGGCCGGAAGTTCCGCTGCCTGGACAAGGGCTTCAGCCCCCGGGAGCCGGTGGACGTGGTCATCCGCCCGGAGGATATCGACTTTGTGCCTCCGGCCGAGGCCGATCTCACCGGCACCGTCACCGGCATTACCTTCAAGGGCATGCAGTACGACATCATCGTGGACTTCAAGGGCTTCAAATGGCTGATCCAGACCACCGACTACCAGAGCGTGGGCCAGCGGGTCGGCATCCGGCTGAACCCCGAGGATATCCACGTGATGAAAAAGAGCGAGTACTCCGGCCTCTTCGGCGACTACAGCTCCTACAGCGCCGAATACGACGAGATCGACGAGGTCGGGGAGGACGACAGCGATGAAGCGTAACGGCCTGCTGTGGCCCTATGTGGCCTGGATGACGCTGTTCACCCTGATCCCCCTGGGCGTTGTGGTCTACTACGCCTTCACCGACTCCCTCACCGGGGCCTTTACCCTGACCAACCTCTCCCATCTGGGGACGTATCTGCCCATCTTCCTCCGGTCCATTTTCCTCTCTCTGGCCTCCTCGGCCATCTGCCTGGTGGTGGGCTACCCCGTGGCCTACACCATCGCCCAAGCCCGGCCCAGCCGCCAGCGGCTCCTCTCCATGCTTTTGATGCTGCCCATGTGCATGAGCTTCCTCCTGCGGACCCTGGCCTGGGTGGCCATGCTGGAGGACACCGGCATCCTCAACCAGCTGCTGGGCTCCCTGGGCATCGGCCCCCTGCCCCTGATCCGCACCAACGGCGCGGTGATCCTGGGCATGGTCTACAACTACCTGCCCTATATGATCCTGCCCCTCTACACCGTCATCATGAAAATCGACCCCCGGCTCATCGAGGCCGCCCAGGATCTGGGCTGCAACGGCCGCCAGGTCTTCGCCCAGGTGACGCTGCCCCTGTCGGTGCCGGGCATCATCTCGGGCCTGACCATGGTCTTCGTCCCGGCGGTGTCCACCTTCTATATCTCCCAGAAGCTGGGCAGCACCGGCACCACCATGATCGGCGACGTCATTGAGAGTCAGTTCAAAACCGCCTATAACCCCAATCTCGGCGCTGCCCTGAGCCTGGTGATGATGGTCTTGATTTTCCTGTGCATCGGCTTTATGAACCGCTTTACCGACCAGGAGGAAGGAGTGATGACCCTGTGAAAACCTTTAACCGCGTCTTCACCGTGCTGGTCTTCGTCTTCCTCTATATCCCCATGGTGGTGCTGGCCGTGGCGTCCTTCAACACCGGCAGCGATATCGCCGTCTTCAAGGGCTTCACCCTCTCGCAGTACACGGCCCTGTTCCGGGACGCCGACCTGCTGCGGCTGCTCCTGAACTCCTTAATCATCGCCGTACTCTCCAGCGTTCTGGCCACCATTCTCGGCACCATGGCCGCCGTGGGTCTCCACGGGGCCCGGGGACGGCTCCGCAGCGCCGTGATGACCCTGACCAACATCCCCATGACCAACCCCGATATCGTCACCGGCGTCTCCCTGGCCCTGCTCTTCGCCTTCGCCGGTATAATGCTGAAAATCAACTCCATCCTGGGCTTCTGGACGCTGCTCTTCGCCCACATCACCTTCAATCTGCCCTATGTAATCCTCTCGGTGCTGCCCAAGCTCAGCCAGATGGACCCGGATCTTCAGGAGGCCGCGCTGGATCTGGGCTGCACGCCGGTCCAGGCCTTCTTCCGGGTGATTCTCCACGAGATCCTCCCCGGCGTCATCTCCGGCCTGATGATGGCCTTCACCATGAGTCTGGACGACTTCGTCATCAGCTACTTCGTCACCGGCTCCAGCTTTATCACCCTGCCGGTGGAAATCTACAACTATACCAAAAAACCCATTCAGCCCAAGATCTACGCCCTCTTTACCCTGATGTTCCTGGTGATTCTGGTGGTCATGGTGGCCATGAACCTGCTCCAGGCCCAGGACGCCCGGCGGAAAACCAGAAAGCGGGGTGTGCGGATTTGAAGCGACTCTGTACGATTTTGCTGGCCTTGGCGCTGCTGCTGCCGGTGATTCCGGCCCGGGCGGCCTCTAATGAGATCACGGTCTACAATTGGGGCCAATATATCTCCGACGGGTCCGACGGCTATCTGGACGTCATCGCCGCCTTTGAGGAGGCCACCGGCATCCATGTCAACTACCTGACCTACGACAGCAACGAAAGCCTCTACACCAAGCTCAAGACCGGCGGCTCTACCTACGATGTGATTATCCCCTCGGACTATATGATCGGGCGGCTCATCGAGGAGGACATGCTGCTGGAGCTGAACTTCGACAACATTCCCAACTACCAGTATGTGGACGAGGCCTTCCGCAACACGGCCTATGACCCGGAGAACCGCTACTCAGTCCCCTACACCTGGGGCACCGTGGGTATCATCTACAACACCAAGTATGTGGACGAGGCCGACGTGGGCAGCTGGGACCTCTTGTGGAACAGCAAGTATGCCGGCAAGATCCTGATGTTCGACAACAACCGGGACGCCTTCGCCATCGCCGAGGCCCTGCTGGGCTACAGCCTCAACACCACCGACGAGGCCACGCTCCGCCAGTGCGCCCAAAAGCTGGTGGAGCAGAAGCCCATCCTCCAGGGCCACGTCATGGACCAGATCTACGCAAGAATGGAGCGGGAGGAGGCCTGGATCGCCCCCTACTACGCCGGAGATTACCTCTATATGGTGGAGGAGAATCCGGCCCTGGCCTTCAATTTCCCCGAGGAGGGCTTCAACATCTTTATCGACGCCATGTGTATTCCCAAGGGCGCGGCCAACAAAGAAGGCGCGGAGGCCTTTATCAACTTCCTCTGCTCGCCGGAGATCTGCGGCCAGAACCTGGAATATCTGGGCTACTCCTCTCCCCTGTCGGCAGCCAAGGACTATATGGACCCGGAGCTGGCCCAGGACCCCATCGCCTACCCCAGCGACGAAACCCTGGCCCGGGGTGAGAGCTTCAGCGCCCTGCCCACCGAGACCAGCCAGCTGATGGACAGCCTCTGGCTCCAGGTGAAGACCGCCGGCAGCGACGTCACCGCCTATCTGATCGCCGCCGCCGTGCTGGTGGCCGCCGCCGCGGCCCTGACCCTGGGCCTGAAGCTCCGCCGTCGCCGGCGCCTGGCCCAGCGGGGCATCTCCCGCCGGATGAACCAGGCCTGAACAACAGCAAAACGCACAACTCCGTCTCGGGAGTTGTGCGTTTTTTGCCGCCTGCGGGCGGGCCGATGTGGGCATCGGCCCCTACGAAGAGGACCGTAGGGGCGGCCTGTATGGCCGCCCGAGCATGGCTGCGATTTCCGCAGGCCCTCAAGTTCCGGCGGTGCGGTCAGGGCGCATATACAATGCGCCCCTACAGGTGACCCGGTTACGGGCGGAACCATCGTACCCCGGCGGGAAGCGGGACCCGGTTGCGGGCGGCCATACAGGCCGCCCCTACCAATTTTGTGCATCGTTCCGGGCTGCCTCTATGTTGAGACAGCCTTTTACACGATCAGAGAACTCTGGCCTTGAGGATGCGGACCACCACGGGGCTCAGGACCACGTTAATCAACAGCTCCAGAAGGAAGTTGAGGCCCACCATACCCACAAAGATGTACGTCACCAGGGTGACGCCGGTTCTGCCGGTCTGCTCGCCCCAGGCGGCGGCCCAGGAGAGCAGCAGGGGCTTGAACACAGCCACGGCGCCCAGAAGGAAAATTCCCGTATTGACCAGGGGGCAGACCACGGCAGCCACAATGGTGGCGAGGATCTGGTTCTTGTGGTGCAGGACCTGGTATGCAAGCCCGGCCAGCGCGCCGCAGGCCACGCCCTTACCCAGGCAGATCAGCGCGGTCACCACGGGGTTGACGCCCCACATCAGGTAGCCGCCCTGGTCTGCGCCGGTAATGCAGGCAATCAGCACCACGACGCCGAAGACAAAGCCCAGCCAAGCGCCGGCCTTAATGCCGTAGACCGCCGTACCGATGACGATGGGAATCAGCACCAGCGACGGGGAGAAGGTGCCGATCTTGATGACGCCGGCCATCAGCTGCAGCACCACCACGATGGCGGTGAAGATGGCCATGCCCACCAGGGTTTTGGTCTTTCTCAGGGAATTGGTTTCGTTTTCTCGCATTGGAATAACCTCCTGCTGCTGCTCCGGCCTTCCAGATGCAGCGCATGTTTTATTTGCAAAGGCCGAAGCCTTTACAGACGATGGAAATACGGTTGGAACATCCGGCGGTCGAGGTACCCGGTCTCGGCGGCATGTGGGCATGCCGCCCTACGCCCAAAGCGGCCGGCGGACTTCCTTGCACACGGAGTGCCAGCGGACGCGCAATGCGCGCCCCTACGAGAAGACCGGAAGCCGGTATCCTCCGGGGGATCTTACTCCTCCCAGGGCAGTTCTTCGGGGACGGGTTCTTCTTCCGCCGGGGGGGCCGGGGCGAGGCCCTGCATCTGCTGCCACTGTTCCTTGGTAATCAGCAGCTGCCGGGGCTTGGAGCCCTCGAAGGGGCCGACGATACCCTTTTCCTCCATCTCGTCCACAATCCGGGCGGCGCGGGCATAGCCCAGCTTCAAGCGCCGCTGGAGCATGGACACCGAGGCCTGGCCCGTCTCCAAAATCACATCCACGGCGGCGGGCAGGAGCTCGTCGCCCTCGCTGTCGCTCTCGTCCAGGCTGGCCGCCGAAGCGCCGCCGGAGCCGGACTTACTGCCGCTCTCCTTGGCCTTCTGGTCGATCTCCTGCATGACGGCGGCGTCGTAGTCCGCCGCGGCGTTGCCCTTGATGAATTCCACCACGGATTGTACTTCATCGTCGGTGATAAAGCAACCCTGAACCCGCCGGGGCTTGCCCTGGCCCAGGGGGGCATAGAGCATATCGCCCTTGCCCACTAATTTTTCCGCACCGGCGGTGTCGAGAATGATCCGGGACTCCATGGCGCTGGCCACGGCGAAAGCGATCCGCGAGGGAATGTTGGCCTTCATCAGGCCGGTGATTACGTCCGCCGAGGGACGCTGGGTGGCGATGACCAGGTGGATGCCAGAGGCGCGGCCCATCTGAGCCACGCGGCAGATGGCCTCTTCCACTTCCTTGGCCGCCACCAGCATCAGGTCGGCCAGCTCGTCGATGACCACCACGATCTGCGGCAGGGTCTGCCGGTCCTCCACCGTGGCGCAGGTCTTATTATAGGAATCCAGGTCCCGGACGCCGGCGTCGGCCATCATCCGATACCGCTTCATCATCTCCGTCACGGCCCACTGCAATGCGCCCGCGGCCTTCTTCGGGTCGGTGACCACGGGAATCAGCAGATGGGGAATGCCGTTGTAGATGCCCAGCTCCACCATCTTGGGGTCCACCATAATCAGGCGGACCTCCTCGGGCTTGGCCTTGAACAGCAGAGAGATAATCAGACTGTTCATGCACACCGACTTACCGGAGCCGGTGGTACCGGCGATCAGCAGGTGGGGCAGCTTGGCGATGTCGCCGATGATACAGTTGCCGCCGATGTCCTTGCCAACGGCGAAGGAGATCCGGGATTTGCTCTTGTGGAACTCCACCGAGTCGATGACGTCCCGGATATGAACGGTACTGACCAGCTTGTTGGGGACCTCGATGCCCACGATGGAGATTTTATCGGGAATGGCCGAGATCCGGACGCCGGTCGCGCCCAGGGCCAGGGCGATATCGTCGGCCAGATTGGTGAGCTTGGAGAGCTTCACGCCCCGGTCCAGCTCCAGCTCGTAACGGGTGACCGAGGGGCCCCGGATGACGTTGATGATATGGGCGTCGATGCCGAAGCTCACCAGGGTATCGCTGAGCCGCTGGGCGTTGAGCTGCATCTCCTCGGTGCCGTCCACGGCCGCGCCGCTGGCCTCCTGAAGCAGCCGCACCGGCGGGAAGGCATAGACCGCGGGCTGTTCCTCGGCCTGGGCAATCTCGCTGGCAATCTTGGCGGCCTCCAGCCGGGTCTCGTCCTTCTTGGCCTTGCGGGTGGGATCGTCGGGAAGCGTCAGATCCGGCAGGGCGGCGGCCGCTGCGTCGAACTTGGCCTTCTGGGGCGAAACCGGAGGCGGCTCCGGCGCGGGAATGGGTTCCGGCTCCGGCTCCGGCGTCTTGGCCTTGGGTACCACCAGGGGCGTCTCCACCACCGGGGCCGTGTCGGGAATCTGGGTCTGGACCGGCTGGTCCAGCTCCTCCAGGCGCTCCAGGCTCTCGAGGAACTTATCCGCCTTCTTCTTTTTCTTGGCGGTCTCCTTGGGCGGAGGCGGCAGAACCGGCTCGTCCACGGGAATATCAAAGTCTGCGATGGCGCTCCGACGCCGCTCGGTCTTCTGGATCTGCCGTGACGCCACGTGGTCTACCAGCACCTTGGCCGGGTCCGCGTGCTCCCGCTGGGGCGGCTCATACTCCGGCCGGGGCCGCTCCCGGTAGGCCCGGAACAGGCCGGGGATCGTCAGCCGGAAGGTGAAGAGCAGCGCCACCACCATCAGAACCACCGTGAGGACCGTAGCCCCCGCCAGACTGATGCAGTCCCGGAGCAGCATGGCCAAAAAGCCCGCGATCACGCCGCCGGAGGTGTGCTCCACCCCGGTTTTCCACAGTTCCACCACCATGGGGAATCCCCATTCTATCTCCGCCGTGGCGGCGAAGAGGTGTCCCAGGATGCCCACGCCCAGGGACACGCCCAGGGCGCAGCTCACCCGGAGCCGCACCGGCCGCCCGTCGTGGAACAGCAGGATCAGAAAGGCCGCCAGCAGGGAAAAGGGCAGCACAAAGATCCCGCTGCCGATCAGTCCCCGGACCAGATCCACCAGCGGCGAGATCAGAAAGGCCTGGACGCCGAAGAGGCCCAGCAGCAGCAGCGCCGCCAGAAACAGGCACACAAAGGCCCAGACCTCCCGGCGGATGGGCCGGACGGCGGATTTGGCCCCGGCGCGGCCCCGGGCGGTGGATTTTCCGGTGGAGCGGCCCCCGCCGGTGGTTTTCTTACGTTCAGCCATGGAAAAGAAGCTCCTTTTTTTACTTCACGAGGGAGAGAATCAAGGTCACGAGGCCGATGCCCCAGCAGTAGTAGGCGAAGCCGCCGAAGCTGCCCTTCTGGGAGATGTACTTGAGCAGCCGGATGGCCAGATAGCCGGAGACGGCGGCCACGGCCACGCCCACCAGATAGACGGGCATCAGGGTCCAGTCGATGCCCTCTTTCACCGCATCGATCAGAGAGAGAATGTTGGCGCCCAGCACTGCGGGAATGGACAGGAGGAAGGATAACTTCACGGCGAACTCCCGGCTGAAGCCCCGGGCCAGGCCCACGGAGATGGTGGTGCCGGAGCGGGAAATACCGGGGACCGTGGCCAGGGCCTGGCCACAGCCCACCAGGAGCACATCGACCAGGGAGGCGTTCTTAATCGTCTTGCTGCCCCGGCTCAGGCGGTCGGAGAGGAAGAGGATCAGGCCGGTGCCCAGGAAGGCGCAGCCGATAAAGATGGGATTCTGATAGAGGCCCTCCACATAATCCTTCACCGGCAGGATCAGGAACAGGGGCAGCGTGCCGAGAATGATAAAGAGGATCATCCGGCGGCTCAGGCGGTCGGGCTTCTGGCCCTTGGGCAGCTTGCGCACGCCGATCATGGTGAAGAACTCCAGCACCAGGGCCTTGATCTCGGCCCAGTAGGCCACAAACACAGCGGCCAGCGTACCCAGGTGGAGCAGCACGTCAAAGAAAATGCTCTCGTCGCCGGTGTCGAAAATGGCCACGACCTCCTGGAAGAAGGCCAGGTGGCCGGAGCTGGAAATCGGCAGGAACTCGGCGATGCCCTGGATCAGGCCCAGGAATATGGCGGAAAAATAGGTCATATGGCAGCCTCCCGGTATCGGTGATATGGTCATACCAAATTATAATAGCATACAGGCCGGAAAATTTCCAGTGAAACCGGCGAAAAAATCCGCCCGCGACGCCGTCCGTGTCCGGCGCGGGTGTATCCGACGCGGCAGTGCGGCACGGGCGGCCATACAGGCCGCCTCAGCGTGTCGAAAAAGTCTTTTCGCCACGCTGTGCGTATTTTTAAACTTT
>DSLFC04102__coassemble_1397_pt1 | contig 14257 bp, 13 predicted proteins | sample DSLFC04102__metabat2_low_PE_037 | metagenome-assembled genome bin DSLFC04102
CTTGCATATGATACCAGCATTTTCCCCCTTTGTCAACACCTTTTTTCTGATTTTTTAAGGTTTTTTCGTGACCTATATTTTGTGGTTCTTTCCCACAGAATACCACTACCCCTTGGGGGTTGTTTCCTGTGCGGATGCTCCCGGTTCGGGCGGGGATACCCCCGCCCGTGGCCAGTTGGCAATACCACCGGTGGCACGAACCACACGGTACAACTATTGCATCTGGGATCTGTACGCCAGCAGGCGGGCGTAGGCGTCTTCCCACGCCTGGGTATGGCGGGGCTCATAGGTATGGACCGACTCGGAATTTCGGACCACCTGGCGGACCTCCTCCAGACTCTTGAGTTCGCCCAGGGCCATGGCCTGCATCAAGAGATTGCCGATGGCGGCTCCCTCAATGGGGCCGGTGACCACAGGGCGGTCAATGGCGTCGGCCACCATCTGATTGAGAAGCTTATTCTGGATACCGCCGCCGACAAGATTGAGGCTGTCGATCCGCGCTCCCTTGATCTCCTCCAGGCGCTCCAGGGACCAGCGGTATTGGAGCGCAAGCGATTCATAGATGCAGCGCGCCACTTCGCCCACGGTCTCGGGCTGCGGCTGGCCGGTGGATGCACAGTAGGCCCGAATCTTCTCCTCCATCTGTCCCGCAGCAAAGAACGGGCCGTAGTCCGTATCGATGATGGACCGCATCGGCTGGGCCTTTTGCGCTTCGACCACAATCTCGTCCCAGGAATACTTGCGGCCCGCCTTGATCCAATCCCGGCGGCATTCCTGAATCAGCCACAGGCCCATATTATTCTTCAGGGGCCGGAAACCGCCCTGGACGGTGCCCTCGTTGGAGAAATTGGCGTCCCGCACGGCGTCGGTCAGGATCGGCTTGTCGGTCTCCACGCCAAACAGGGACCAGGTACCGCTGGAGCAGAAGGCAAAGCTGCCGGTACCGGGCACCGCCGCCACCGCCGAGGCCGTGTCATGGCAGCCCACTGCCGCGTATGCAGCCCGGTTGATTCCCAGCTCCTGGGCCAGATCGGGCAGCAGCGCGCCGCGGAGGCTGCCGGCTCGGTCCACTTCGGTGAAGATACGCCGCGGCAAACCCAGGGCGTCGATGGTCTCCCAATCCCAGTCGCCCCGGGAGGGATTGTAGAGCATGGTTGTGGAGGCGATGGTGTATTCGCTCTTCTTTTCGCCGGTGAAGAAATAGCCCAGCAGGTCCGGCATCAGCAGCATGGTCTCGGCCTGCTCCAGCGCGACGTCGCCCTCGGCCCGGCGGCGGCAGAGCTGAAAGAGCGTATTGAAGTTCATCGCACCGATTCCGGATCGGGCAAAGAGCGTCTCGAAGGGCACGGTCTGATAGACCCGCTCCATGTCCGCGTCCTCAGACATCCGGTAGGACCGCGGGTTGCCCAGCAGGCAGCCGTTCCGGTCCAGCAGGCCGTAGTCCACGCCCCAGGTGTCCACGCCGAAGCTGGCCAGCTCGCCTGCATCAGCCCGGCGGAAGGCGTGGAAGCCCTGCTTCATCTGCTGGTACAGGTTCAGGCAGTCCCAATAGAGCTTGCCGCCCAGGCGGACATAGTCGTTCTCGTAGCGGTGCAGCTCCTCCATTACGATTTTTTCTCCGTCAAACCGGCCCAAAATGGCGCGGCCGTTGCTGGCCCCCAGATCAAAGGCCATCATATTCAGCGTATGTTTCATAGGTACCCCCTTATGTTTTCCCGGTCTCGCACGTCCCGGAAGCTATTCAAAACCGGCATGGCGCACGGCACGTCATACGTTTCCTCTCGTCTGTTTCGTATATCCGGCCCCTTTCTCCAGGATAACGGGCCGAAAACCCGGTATTGACAGGCGGACTGTGAATGATATCATAGGTGTATTCCATCCGGCGCGTTCAGCCGGCAGGCCTGATCCCGTCTATCCGCAATCCTTGTATATAATATCCATATCCCCCGCCGTTCGTATCCATAGATCAGTGCTATTATACTATTAAATAGGGACGATGTACAGCAAATCTTCTCGCAGTCCGCTGCCTGCTGTTCGTCTCCGCTTTCTGTAGAAAAGGAGTGTTGCCCGTGTTTCTCTCCGCAGCCGCGCTGTGGCTGGATCAAAGCTGTGCCGGATTTGACCAGGCCATTCTCGGCGCGTTCCACACCTTGCAGCAGTCGCCGCTGCACGTCGTACTCGATCCGCTGGCCGTACTGCTGGCGCTTCTGGGCAAGGGCGGTATTGCGCTTATTCTATTGGGACTGCTGCTGCTGGCGCTGCGGCCCACCCGGAAGCTGGGGCTGGGGGTTCTGCTGGCGCTGGCCATCGGAGCCCTGTGCACCAACGTCCTGCTCAAGCCCCTGGTGGACCGGCCCAGGCCCTATGCCGACGAGGGACGGCTGCTCTACCAGTGGTGGCTGGAGGCCGGAGCCCAGCTTGAATCCGACGCCTCCTTCCCCTCGGGCCATTCCACCGCTGCCGCCGCGGCGATGACGGCTCTCTTTTTCCTGGGGAACCGCCGGAAAACCTGGGCCTGTCTGCTCTTTGCCCTGGCCATGGGGCTCTCCCGGCTCTATCTGGCCGTCCACTACCCCACCGACGTGCTGGCGGGGCTGCTGATCGGCTTTGCCGCCGGATATCTGGCGGCGGTGCTGGTGCGGCGGCTGCCGTCCAAGCCGTCAAATTGACCGGAAGCTCTTGTATTTCCGCCCGGAATCCTGTATACTTTTCTTAGAAACAACCGAGATAAGGAGGAGGTTATTATGCGTAAGCTTCGCTGGACCGCTTTGGGATTCACCCTGATCCTGGTGGTCTCTCTGTTCGCCTCCACCGCCGCCGCCCTGCCCAATCTCTACTACGACATCCACGTTGTAGTAACCGGCAACGGCGACGCCTGGACCAATGTCTCCCGGGCCCACGCCGGAGATACCGTTTCCATCACCGTCCGTGCCGACGCCGGCTACGAGCTGGAGGACATCACCGTCGTCCCCGGCGAAGCGCTCTGGGAGGTCTCCTGGGACGAAGACAGCTCCTGGTTTGAACCCAGCCGCTGGTTTGATGATGAGGACTGGTCCGCACCGGACCTGGGATCGGACGACACCATTGAAGTCAACCGCTGGAACCGGTTCACCATGCCCCACAATGACGTCACCGTCTGGGTCCGCTTCTCCGACGACGGCTGCGACGGCAGCTGGCCCGGCTGTCCCAGCTACCGCTTCACCGATGTCGAGGCCGACGCCTGGTACCACGAGGCGGTGGACTATGCCGTATCCTGCGGCTTCCTGGACGGCGTCTCCAAGACCAGCTTTGATCCCGACGGCGCTGTGACGCGCGCCATGACCTGGCTGGTGTTGGGGCGTGTGTCCGGCAACCGGAGCCTGGAAGACTGCAGCCCCTGGTATGCCGACGCCCAGGCCTGGGCCAAGAACCACCAGATCACCGACGGCAAGAACCCCACCGCCGCAGTCACCCGGCAGGAGCTTATCACCATGCTGTACCGCTGGTACGGCAGCCCCAAGGTTTCCGGCTCGCTGGCCGGCTATCGCGACGGGGCCCTCGTCGCCTCTTGGGCGAAGGACGCCATGGTCTGGGCCCTGCGGGAGGGCCTGATAGGCATCGGCAGTTCGACCTTGGCTCCCGACCGCGTCACCACACGCGCCGAGCTGGCCGTCGTTCTCCAGCGGCTCAACAATCTGTAAGCGTCAAAAAGCCGAACCCACTTCACCTTCCGTGGGTTCGGCTTTTTATGTCTCGGCTTCCAGCCACCGGCCGCCGCTGCGATAGTAGACGCGCACCACATCGGCCTTGGGCCCGTAGAGGGTGAAGGGATTGTCCCCGGTTCCGGCAGGGGTGGCCTCGTAACATGTGCCGTCCAGCGACAGATAGACCGGCGAATCCCAGTCCAGGGCCTCCAGGCTGCCGCTGTAGCAGGTCAGGCCGTTAGCCTCCCGGACGGTCAGGGCCACGGACGCCCCGGCGGGCTCCCCTTCCACCGGCTCGCAGGACGGAGCCGCCAGCACCGGCGGCTGGGTGCACAGCCAGCTGAGATTGCGCTCCACCAGCTCAAAGAGCACCAGATCCGGCTGCGTCTCCTCCATCAGCTCCAGCTGGAGGGGCATGGACCGGGAGAAACAGGCGTTCGAGAACGACTCCGCCAGGGGCGCATAGAGATTATTGCCGAAGGAGTCGCGGTACATCAGAAGGCTCCCGAGGGCGCCGGCGCTCTCGGTGCGGATGGTCATGTCCTCGGGAGAGCGGAAGGGGGCCGTATAGGTGAAGGTTCGGTCCCGGTCCAGCACGGGGCAGGTTTCGGTCTCGGTCCCCGTGGGATACAGCATGGCATAGAGGTCTCCCAGGTGGGTGCCAGTGGTGAAGGGCGCTTGGGCCGCAGTACCGTTCTCACCCAGGGCCTCCAGGATTGCGTCGTGGGCCAAGGCCGCGCCGTAGTCGTTCCAATGGCTGTCGGTGCGGTAGTAGACCGGCTCCTCCCGGGTCAGCGTCTCGGTCAGGTCCACATAGGCCACGCCCTGGGCCTCCAGCTGAACCTGGAGCCGCCGCCAATTGCCCGGCGTGTCGGACCGGGGATAGCGGTCCGGCATGGCGTCCGGATAGAGGCTGTTCTTATTGGGGGCCACGGTAAAGAGAAATTGGGCCCCTTGGGCCTGGGCGGCGTCCTGGATCAGCCGCAGGGTCCGGGCCGCGGCCCAGAGCTGCCGGTCGGTGAGATCGTCGGTCCCCTCGTAGTCCGGCAGGGTGTCGGCGTAGTAGAGCCAGCCCTCGGACCCCAGGAGCACCGAGTCCGCAGCGGATTCGTGAAAGAGCGCGGCGGTCAGCCGGGCCTGGAGGGTAATCAGCTCCTGCCGGAAGCCGAAACGGTCGGAGAGGTAGTCCGACAGGTCGGTGAGGCAGCCGTCGTTGAAGCTGCCGTCCCGGTTGGTGAGGCTGGGGGCCGAAGCCAGCACCTGGTTGGAGGCGGCCTCCGCCGGGCCCAGGACCAGCAGCGCGGCCAGTGGCAGGGCGCAGAGGCCCAGGAAGAGCCAGAAAAAGATGCGGGTGAGATGCTTCATAGCCTGCCTCCTAGAACTGCTGATAGATAAAGGGCTGGAAGGAACCGGACGCCAGGGCCAGCACACAAAGGACCAGCAGGACCAGCGTCAGGCCCAGGCTGCACGCCAGAGCCCCGCGCCGGGCCGAGACCTTGCGCCAGAGCCAGGAGCCGAACCCCAGCGCGCCCAACGCGCCGAGGATCAGCGCCGTCCAGACCCGGGCCGTCAGACAGTGGGCCAAGGCCAGCGTCGAAGCCTCCTGGAAGGCGAAGCCGGCAAACAGGTTGGAAATCACCGCCAGTCCGGCGGCCACGGTGTCGGCCCGGAACAGGACGAAGCCCACCAACACCACTAGCAGCGCATAGACGTGGCCGAACCGCCGCTTGCCGATGCGGCCCAGGGGCGTGGCGGTCTCCAGGGCGGCGAAGAGGCCGTGCCATGCGCCCCAGAGGACAAAGGTCCAATTGGCCCCATGCCAGAGGCCGGTGGCGAGGAACACGGCCAGCTTATTGACCACAGTCCGGGCCTTTCCCCGGCGGCTGCCGCCCAGGGGGATGTACAGGTAGTCCCGGAACCACTGGGACAGGGAGATGTGCCACCGCCGCCAGAAGTCGGTGATGGACCGGGCCCGGTAGGGATAGCGGAAGTTCTCCGGCAGCGTCACGCCGAAGAGGGAGCCCAGGCCCAGGGCCATATCGCTGTAGCCGCTGAAATCGAAGTAGAGCTGAAGGGCATAGGCCACGGCCCCCAGCCAAGCGGTGCGCAGATCGAGGGAGGCCCCGTCCAGGGCGAAGACGGCGTCCACCGCCGGAGCCAGCGTCCCGGCCAGCAGCAGCTTTTTGCCCAGGCCCACCGTGAAGCGCCGGAGCGCCAGGGCTGCAGTCTCCCAATCGGGGCGGACGGCGGCCTCCAGCTGGGGCCGGACGGCCTGAAATCGCGCCAGCGGTCCGGAGACCAGGTTGGGGAAGAAGCAGAGGTATTGCAGCACCGGGAAAAACGCGCGGCTCAGCTGGGTCCGGTCCCGGCTGCCGTCCACCACGTAGCTGATCCCCTGGAAGGTGAAGAAGGATACGCCCAGAGGCAGGGGCAGATTCAGCGGTCCCACGGGCAGTCCGGCGGCGGCGCAGAGGAAATCCAGGTACTTGCACGCGGCCAGCAGCCCCAGGTCCAGAACCACCACGGCGGCCACCACGGCCCGGCGGGACTGGGTTCTCAGCAGCAGCCGTCCGGCGGCGTAGTGGAGCAGCGCCGAGAGCAGCAGCACCGGCAAATCCCACAGCCGCCCGCAGGCGTAAAAAAAGAGGCTGGCCCCCGTCACCAGGACGCGGCGGGCCCAGCGCCAGGGCAGCAGCCGGTACAGCGCCGCCGTCAGAGGCAGGAAGCCGAAGAGAAAGATCGCGGAACCAAAGCTCACGGGCAAAGCTCCTTTCGTGGATTGGGAAACAGAACGGGGAAAAGGGAAGCGTGCAGAAGTGCTTCGCGTAGGGGCGGCCTGTATGGCCGCCCGGGAACCGGTGCGTTGTGTACCGGGCCCCGGTGCTTGCTGGAGGCCGGGCAGGGCGCATATACAATGCGCCCCTACACGCACAACGCCAATTCCACCGCACCCGTAGGGGCGGATTGCATATCCGCCCAAACCCAGTTGCGTGATATTCCGAGCCCTGGTGGTTGCTGCGGCTGGGCACGGACGCGCGATGCGCGCCCCTACGGTTGGTACGATCAGCGGGGGTGCCAGTGCGCTTACGGGAAAAAGTACACAAACCCGTTGTAGATTCCGTCGCTGCCGGAGGCTTTGAACATGTCGATGACGGGCTTGTTTTCGTATTGGTAGAGATAGGCGTACTCCAGCTGGACGTCGAAGAGATACGTCTCCCCGTCGGGCCAGTCGATCATGGTCCAGGCGTGGTCGTTGTCGCGGCTGTATTCGTGCCCGGCCACGTTATAGGCCTGGTAGCCCAGCTGGCGGGCGCAGTAGGTGAACAGGGCCGTAAAGCAATAGCAGTTGCCCTTGCCCTGGTCCAGCATGGCTGTGGCCGCGGTCTCCGCCCAGTCGGTGGAGCCGGCCTCGTAGTGGGGCATGCTGAGATAGCGGAAATTCTCCCGGATGTAGACATAGGCCTCCCGCAGCCGGGTCTCCCGGTCCGCCGTCGGGTCGGGACAGGCCGCCGCCAGCAGGGCCTGAATGCCGGCGTCCAGGCCGGCATTGCCGGTGGTATAGCGGCCCTCGCTGTCAAAGTCCAGGTAACCCAGACTGCCGTCGGTCAGCAGCGTTCCGTCCTCCTGGACATAGTAGAGGCCGCCCGCCTCCTCGTGAAAGCCCGGCTCCAGGGGTTCCGGCTCCGGCTCCACGATTTCCGGCTCCATACTCTCCGGTTCCTCGTCCGCCTCCGCAGGCGGCTCTTCCACCGGCTCCGGCGTCTCCGCGGGCGCGGTGACCGCCGGCTGCTGCTGCGCCTCCGTGGGAACGGGCTCCACGGCACAGCCGGTCAGAAGCAGCAGCGCCAGCAGCGCGCCTATGGGTTGCATTTTCTTCATTTATGCCGCCTCCGCACTTTCATAGACCGATTGCAGCAGCTCGTTTCCCGCCGCCTCGGTGGTCTCCAGCAGAGAGACAATCCACAGGGTCTGTCCCACCTGGAGGAATTGCACCCGGGCCGTCACCGCCGGGGCGTCTTCCGTCTCCGGCACCGTCACGAGATAGCCCCGCTCCACGGCGCTGTCGGCCGTCACCTCCACCTGCTCGGCGGCCGGGCCGTCCACATAGTAGCTCTGGATCACACCGGCGGCCAAGGTCTCCCGCTCCGAATCCGAGAGACTGCCCCAGCTGCCGGAGATGCCCTGGAGATCGATTCGCGGCAGGGCCTCGCCGCCGGGGAGGGTCAGGGCAATGCCGTGGGCCTGGGAAATGGTGTCGGTCAGGGCCCCGTCCTCGTAGTAGACTGCCACGCCGCCGAAGGTATGGCGCGGGGCCTGGGGCTTGGTCTGTTCGCCGGTGACCGGCAGCTCGCCCGGCTCGGCGTCCTCCGGGTCCGGGATCGTCTCATCGGGCCGCAGCAGCTCCTCCAGGGTTGGCTCGGCCTCCTCCTGGGGCGGCTGCTCGGTGTGGTTCCTCTGGAACAGGGGCAGAATGGTCCAGACCGCCGCCGCCACGCCGGCCAGCAGCGCCAGGACCAGCACCACCAGGAGAATATTCAGCGTATTGCGCTTGAGGGTTCGCTTCCAATGTTTATGATCCGCCATGGCTCACTCTCCTAGTCGTGATCGATGCGCACCGGGGCAGCGGACTTACAGCCCAGCGGGAAGGCCTCCCGGTCCTGGGCAAAGAGGATGATGGACTTCATGTCCCGGTAGAGAAGGCTGGAGGTGGCGTAGATCAGGCCCTCGTTGTCGCCGGGGACGTCCTTCAGCTGGTCCCGGCTGGAGTACCGCTCCGGCATGATATACGGGTCCGCCACCAGGAAATAGCCCACGCCGTCAATGACCTCGTAGTCGGCCAGAACCATATAGTGCTCCTGGCTGGTGAAGGCGCCGGCTACCACGTGGATGATGGCCATATAGCCCTGGTTCCCAATCTGGTCGGCCAGCGTGTCCATGTCCACGTCGGCCTTTTTGATAATCTGCGGCTGGTAGAGATAGGTGCCGTAGCGCTCTGTCTCCAGGCGGGCATACTTTTCCGCGATGCCCAGGAAAAACTCATTGGGCAGGCCATAGCTCACCTGCCAGTTGCCGTCCTGGGCATAGTCCGCCGCCCAATAGGGGTTGATCTCCACCATGTGGTAGGTGGAAAACACCATGGACATGCAGGCCGTGCCGCAGCCCCGGTCCCGAAGGGTGGCGCCGTTGCCCTCGAAGGCAAATTCCTTGTCCGCCCAGTCCGGGTCGGTCTGGGCGTAGTAGTACATGCCGTCAGGCTCGCCGGAGCGGCTGATGGTGCCGACGGTGTCCTCCTGGATCATGCGGTACTTATAGACCACCTCGATGTCGTTGCGCATATCCTTGTCCAGATCCTCCAGCTGGTGGAAGAGGTAGACGGTCAGCGGGTCGATACAGGGCTCCCGGTCCTCCAGGCCGCAGAACTGGTAGAGGACCTCGATCAGCAATGCCAAATGGTCGTCGAAGTAGTCGGCTACCATATCCCGCAAAATGTCGGCCTGGGAATAGGTGACAAACTCGTTGGTGGGGAAATTTTCGTTGGAATAGAGGTAGCGCTTCAGCTCCCGGACCTTTTCGTCCCGCTCCCCGGGGTGGATGGCGTAGTCGTCGGTGTCGTAGACTTCCAGCACGTAGGCCGGGACGATGATCCGCTTAAACTCCACCTCGTCCAGGGTGAAGGTCTCCGAGCCGAAGACATGGGTCAGCGACACCTGCCGCAGCAGGGGCTCCACCCCGGTGTCCGCCGCACCGGCGGGCAGAATCAGCAGGCAGACCAGGGCCGCCAAGGCAGCGGCCGACAGCAACAGGCGGCGCATGGTCAGCCCTCCGTGGAGGGAGCCTCCATCACGTCATAGACGCTCTCGCTGCCGTCGGTATCGCGGTAGGTGTAGACGGTGAAGCCCTCATAGTAGAGCTCGCCGTCCTCGCCCTCGCCCAGGCAGGAGGAGGCATAGGCGGAATCTTCAGGCTGGCCGATGGCCTCGTAGAGCTCCTCCACCGGCGCGTCGATCAGAGTCTTCACCAGCTCCACCTGTTCCGCGGGGGTCATATCCGCCGTGGTGGTGACGCCCACCACCTGGGTGGGACCGTCCTCGCTGGAGATGACGCCGGCGGAGCAGCCGGCCAAGAGGGCCAGAGCCAGGGCTCCGGCCAGAATCATGGTTTTCTTCATAGGAACCTCCGTTAAAATTCGCTGTAGACAAAGGCCACGCTCTCCCCGCCGGTATAGACCCAGGTCAGGTAGAGGGCCGCGACGATCAAAGCGTAAAACACCGCCCGGGGCGCCCAATGGGTGCGGGCCCAGGTTTCAAGCTGCGTGATAAAATTCCACAATGGCCCGGTCAACTGCCAGCCACCCCTTCCAGCCGAGATGCATGGTGTCGCAGAGGAAATAGGGCTCGTACTCATAGCCCGTCAAATCCAGCAGCGTCACATTGTCGTAGTCTTCCGCAATCTCCCGCACCGCCTGGTAGTAGGCGGCCCGGCGTCCGGCGTCGAAGCCGGTGAAGTCGTTCCAGGACCCGTGCATGGGCACATGGACGAAGAGGACCTCCAGATCCCACAGGCTGCACAGGTCCAGCAGGCACCGCAGGTCGTCGTACTCCGGCGAGGTCTCGTAGGAGAGACCGGCGTCCTTCCCGGCCTGCTGGTCCAGCTTCGCGCCGATATACGTGGCGTAGTAGCTGTCCTGCATATAGAAATCGTTGTTGGTGACCATCTCCGCCGCCTGGTTCAGGGCCGCTTCCAGCTCGGCGTCCCAGTCGAACGCCAGGTTCAGGGCCGCCGGGGCTTCATCGGGAAAGTCCTCGGCCAGGTCCTTGGCTTCGGCCAGATCCCGGGTGTCCAGCAGCCACTCCGCCGCCGCGCCGTAGGGCTCCAGCAAAGCCGCCGCCCCGTCCTCGGCCCAGGCCGTGCTTAAAAGATCTCCGGCGGTGTAGGCCTCGGGCGTCAGGCCGGTATCGGCCTCGTAGGCATCGAAGAGGGCCTGGGTCCGGGTGGAGAGATACGTCTTGATCTCGTCTGGAATGGTCTCGTCGCCCAGAATATCCAGGAGCTGCTGCTGGGAATAGTTGGCCATAAAGAGGTCGCTGGCGATGCCCTCGGGGACGTAGGACTGGGGCGCGGTAATCAGCACGATCTGCCGCCCCCGCAGCGCCTCACCCTGGGCGCCGATGGCCATGGCGTGGATGATAGACTGGCAGGAGCCCCGGCCGATCAGATCCACCTGGAGGCCCGTATCCGCGAAGAAGTTGGCCGGGTGGGTGCAGATATCGGTGGTCTTCAGCTCACTGGAGCCGAAAATCAGCAGGCTGTTGTCCTGCTCCGCCGCCTGCTCCGTCAGCCACATGCCGGTGATCTTCTCCTCGGCAGCCTCGGCCGAGAGGGCTGCCGGGTAGTCCGGCATGGCGGCCTCCAGGCCCCAGCGCACCGCCAGCAGGGCCACGGCGCAGAGGGCCGCCGTGGCCAGGGCGATCAGCAGCGCCCGCTTCATCCCTGGGCCGCCCGGACCGTGGCGGCGATGGCGTCCGCCGTGGCCATCTGGGCCCGCTCCAGCTCCGCCGGGTCCAGGGCGACGCCGAAGGCCTCCTCCAGGGCCACGATCAGCTGCACCAGGCCGAAGGAGTCGAGAATTCCCTCGTCAAAGAGGGCCGTGTCCGGCTGAATTTCGCCGGGGTCCGCGCCGCAGATGTCGCCCAGCATGGCAATGATTTGTTCTTCCATGGTCATCCCATCCTATCCAAGTAATTTTCCCGAGAACAGCAGCAGGCCGAAGGCGAAGAGGTGGAAGGTGACCACCACGCAGACCGCCCGGGACCAGGGCTGCTTTTTCAGTTTCTTAAAGTGCTTCCACCGGGTGTCCAGCAGGTCGTTGAGACCCATGACGCCGCCGTGGTAGAGGCCGTAGACCAGGTAGTGGAGGCTGAGCCCGTGCCATAGGCCCATCAGGCCCATGGTCAGCAGGTAGCCCAGGTAGGAGCTGGTGCGCTTGCCCTTGAACCACTTGCCCCGCAGCGCCGCCATGCAGAACCGGGTATAGACCTGGTCCCGCAGGAAGGTGGAGAGGGAGATATGCCACCGGGCCCAGAAATCCTTCATATCCACGGCCAGGAAGGGCCGGTTGAAGTTGTCCGGCAGCCGAATCCCCAGGAGATACGCCGTGCCCACGGCCATGCGGCTGTAGCCGGCGAAGTTGAAGAACATAAAGAAGGTATAGCCGTAGAAATACCCGGCCCAGCCCAGGAAGCCGCCGTCGGGCAGCGCCTCGATCCAGAGCTTCCAGATCAGGCTGCCGAAGACGAAGTAGTAGAGCGCGCCGGTCATCAGCCGCCAGACGCCGTCCCGGACCAGGGTGAGATACTCCTCCCGGGGGATGGCCCGGTGGAGATCGGCGGTGAACCGGCGGTAGCGGTCCAGGGGGCCCGAGGAGATGGCCGGGGCAAAGAGGATATAGTAGGCCGTCTCCCAGAGGGAGAGGGTCTTCACCCGGCCGTCGCAGATATCCAGCGCCACATCCAGGGCGCGGAAGGTCATATAGCTGATGCCCAGCAGGGAGAAGGAGAAGCCCGGCAGCAGGCCCGAGACCTTGGAGACCACCATCGGGGCGATGACCAGCACCACCGCCGTCCAGAAGAGCCCCCGGCTGGGCCCTTTGGCCCGGAGCCGCAGCAGCCCATAGCAGAGAGCGGTCTCCCAGAGCCAGAAGCCCGCCAGCAGCGCCTTGCTCTCCCAGCTGTCAAAGCTCAGCCACAGCAGCGCCAGCGTGGCAAAGAGGCCGTAGTAGTGAATCCGCCGGCCCAGGAGCCCCAGAATCACCGCCGGCAGCAGCAGCGCCGCCAGCACGACGAAAAAAGTCAGTCCTCCGTAGGGCGTCATGGCGTCGCGCCCTCCCCGAGCCCGGCGGCCAATGCCTTTTTATCGATCTTGCCGTTGGTATTCAGGGGGAAGCGGTCCACGGCCACGATCTTCCGGGGCACCATGTAGCTGGGCAGCAGCTGCCCCAGGGCGGTCTTGATCTGCCGGGCCCGCTGGAGGCTGGATAGGCCGTCGGGGGCCTCCAGCAGCACAAAGGCCGTCAGAGACTGGACCGTGCCGTCCCGGGTCTCCGGCAACACCGCGGCCCGGGCGATGTTGGGGACCTTCAGGAGATTTTCCTCCACGTCCTCCAGCTCCACCCGGAAGCCGTTGAGCTTCACCTGCCCGTCCAGGCGGCCGAAGTAGTCGATGGAGCCGTGATGGCTGGCGCAGAGGTCGCCGGTGCGGTAGCCCCGGCGGGTCCCCTCGGTGAAGAAGGACTTTTCCGTCAGGTCCGGCCGCCGGAAGTAGCCGGGGCTGACGCAGTCGCCGAGAATCACCAGCTCCCCGGCCTGGCCGTCGGGGAGGATCGCGCCGGTCTCCGGGTCCTGAATCCGGCACTCCAGATTGGAAAAGCCGTAGCCGATGGGCAGGGACGGCCCCCGGTCGCAGAGCTCCCGGGTGATCTCCGCCGCCGTCACCAGCACCGTGGTCTCGGTGGGGCCGTAGGCGTTGTAGATCTTCGCGCCGGGGAAGCGGTCCAGCATTTGCAGGCCCAGCTTCTTCGTCATCACTTCGCCGCAGAAGATAAACTTCCGGGCCTTGGGCAGCAGGGCTTGGTCGAACTTGGGCGACTGGCAGCAGATTTCGCCGAGGGACGGCGTGGAGACCCACAGGTCCACGCCCGACTCGGCCAGGGCCGCAAAGAGGGCCTTGGGCTGGTTGAGGGTGTCCTTGTCCACGGTGTAGAGGGTCATGCCCCGGCTCAAGGCGTAGTAGAGGGCGCAGACCGACACGTCGAAGGAATAGGAGATTTCATTGAGGAAGACGCCGCCGTCCAAGTCCAAATCCAGCAGGGGCGCGACCCCCTCCCGGAAGGCCGCGATGTTCCCGGCGGTGATCTGCACGCCCTTGGGCTGGCCGGTGGAGCCGGAGGTGAAGAGCATATAGACCACGTCCCCGGGCTTCACCCAGGTCTCGGGGGTGGGCGCGGCGGGCCGCCGGAGAATGGCGTCCAAGGCCGCGCCGTCCAGCGCCACGGGGGCGGCAAGGCCCAGCCCCCGCAGATCCACCAGCACCTTCGGCTGGACCTGTTCGAGAATCCGGGCCACCCGGTCGGCGGGGAAGGTGGTGTCCACGGGCACATAGGCCCGGCCGGCCTTGATGCAGCCGAACATACAGGCCGGGAGGCTCAGCTCCTTGTGGCCGTAGAGGACCACCGGCGTCCGGTCGTCGCCCAGGGTCTCCAGCAGCCAGGCCGCAAAGGCGTCGGACCGGGCGTCCAGCTGGGCATAGGTCACGGTTTCGGCCCCGTAGCGGAAGGCCACGCGGCCGGTGGATGCATAGTGGCGGAGTTGTTCCAGAATAAACATGGGGGTTCTCCCTTGCATTTGGATTGAGCAGCGGTTGGGCAGCCATTTGCCTTGGCAGACTACAGCGCGGGCCGGAAAGGCAAGCGGCAATCTGGGGCACGCGCAGTGTGACGGAGCGGCGTATCCTCTGCACATGCCGCACCCCAAAGCCTCCCCTTGAGGGGAGGTGGCACGGCGAAGCCGTGACGGAGA
>DSLFC04102__coassemble_1453_pt1 | contig 13752 bp, 15 predicted proteins | sample DSLFC04102__metabat2_low_PE_037 | metagenome-assembled genome bin DSLFC04102
TCTGGCCGGGGCCGACGCCTTCATCCGCGCGCTGAAAGACGGCTACCAGACCTATGTGGGCGAGCGCGGCGTCAAGCTGAGCGGCGGCCAGAAGCAGCGCATCGCCATCGCCCGGACGTTGGCCACGGACCCGAAGCTGCTCCTCTGCGACGAGGCCACCTCGGCCCTGGACCCCAAGACCACCCGGGACATTCTGCGGCTGATCCAGGACATCAACCACCGGCTGGGCATCACCGTGGTCATTATCACCCACGATATGAAGGTCATCGAGGAGATCTGCACCCACGTGGCCATTCTGGACCACGGCCACCTGGTGGAGCGCGGCACCGTGGAGGAGGTCTTCTCCCGGCCCCAGTCCGAGGCCGGACGGCGGCTGGTCTACCCCGACGGCGTGCCCCTGGAGCTGCTGCCCAAGGGCCGCGTCATCCGCGTAGCCTTCAACGGCGGCACGGCCTACCAGCCTCTGATCGCGTCCCTGGCCATGGACTGCGGCGTCCTGGTGAACATCCTGGGCGCGGACACCCGGAACATCGACGGCAAGGCCTTCGGCACCATGCTCCTGGGCCTCCCCGAGGACCCGGCCCAGGCCCAGAAGGCCGTCAACTACATTGCGGCCCAGAAGAATATCACCATGGAGGAGGTGCGGGACTACCATGCAGGCACAGCTGATTAGTTTATTGGAGAGCTGGGGCGTCAATACTGCCGCCGATGAGGTGGCCTATATGCTGGCCCCCGGCACCATCCCCTTTGCCATCCTGGAGACCATCTATCTGACGGTCTTCGCCACGTTCTTTGCCTACCTCATCGGCCTGCCTTTGGGCATCATCCTGGTCACCGGCGAGGCGGGCGGAATCCGTCCCCTGCCCCGGGGGTTGATGCGGGCGCTGAACATCATCGTGAACCTGCTGCGGTCGGTGCCCTTTACCATCTTAATGGTGGTGTGCCAGCCCCTGGCCCGGCTGATCGTCGGCACCTCCATCGGCACCACCGCCTGCATCGTCTCTCTGACCATGGCCGCCGCGCCCTTTGTGGCCCGGGTGGTGGAGAGCTCCCTGCGGGAGATGGACCACGGTGTCCTCGAGGCCGCCCAGGCCATGGGCTGCTCTCCCTGGCAGATCGTCACCAAGGTCATGATCCCCGAGTGCAAGCCCTCCCTGATCGCGGGCTTCACCACCGCCACCATCACCATCCTCAGCTACGGCGCCATGGCAGGCGCCATCGGCGCGGGCGGTCTGGGCGCTATGTCCCTGCTGCGGGGCTACGGCCGCACCTGGCGCATGGTGCTCTACGTGTCCGTGGTGCTGCTGGTGATCCTGGTACAGATCATTCAATCCGTCGGTACCGCCCTCTGTGTCAAAACAGACCGGCGTATCAATCATACTATCAAAAAGAAACGAGGAACAAAGCAATGAAAAAGAGACTCTTTGCCCTGGGCCTGGCCCTGGTGCTGGTACTGGGCCTGTCCGCCTGCGCCGGCAAGACCGACAGCAAGACCATCAAGGTCGGCGCTACCCCCGCCCCCCACGCCGAGATCCTGGAAGTGACCAAGGATCTGCTGGCCGAGAAAGGCTACACCCTGGAGATCGTGGAGTTTGACGACTACATCATGCCCAACACCGCTGTGGAAGATGGGGAGCTGGACGCCAACTACTTCCAGCATATCACCTATATGAACACCTTCAACACCGACAACGGCACCCACCTGGTCAGCGCCGGCGCCATCCACTATGAGCCCTTCGGCCTCTACGCCGGCAAGACCGCTTCCCTGGACGCTCTGGCCGACGGCGCGCAGATCTCCATCCCCAACGACGCCACCAACGGCGGCCGCGCCCTGCTGCTCCTCCAGGAGCAGGGTCTCATCACCCTGGCCGAGGATTCCGGCCTGGAGCCCACGGTGCAGGATATCGTGGACAACCCCAAGAACCTCCAGATCGAGGAGCTGGAGGCCCGGCTGCTGCCCACCACCCTGCAGGACGTGGACATGGCCGTTATCAACGGCAACTATGCCATTGACGCCGGTCTGAAGATCGCCGACGCCCTGGCCGTGGAGTCCAACGACGGCGCTGCCGCCGAGGCCTACGCCAACGTCGTGGCCGTCAAGGAGAGCAGCGAGGACAGCGAGGCCATCCAGGCCCTGGTCGAGGCCCTGAAGAGCGAGGAGGTCCGCGCCTTCATCGAGGAGACCTACCAGGGCGCGGTTATGCCCCTGTTCTAAGCCAAATACCAGCAATCCCGGAGAGCAAAAGCCCTCCGGGATTTTTTAGGGCAGCACCGCACAATTGGGCGAAGGCCGCAGACACAATTGTGCGGTGATGCCTTAGTATCATGACGCGCCCGGATGCCACGGATTTGCAGAAATGGCGGTCAGGTTCCGGGCGCAGCGGCGGGGGTGCGGCGACGCTGCTTATTCGGCGGGGGCCGGTTCCTCCAGGCTGTTGAAGATCTGGGCCAGGGGGGACTCGGGGCCCAGGATCAGCACGTTCTCCTCGTTGGTGAGACTGGCCTTGGCGGCGTCCAGACTGCGGACGAAGTTATAGAACTCGGCCTTGTCCGGGTCGGAGTAGGCGTCGGAGAGAATCCGCATATACTCCGCCTCGCCCTCGGCCTGGAGGCCCTCGGCCTGGGCCTTGGCCTCGGAGAGCATAATCTCCACTTCCTTGTCGGTCTCGGAGCGGATCTTCTGGGCCTCGCTCTCGCCGGAGGCGGTGTACTGGGCGGCGATGTTGTTCCGCTCGGAGATCATCCGCTGGTAGACGGCCTCTTTGTTGTCGTCGGGCAGGTCCAGCCGCTTGGTCTCCACGGCGATGAGCTCGATGCCGTACTGGTCCAGGCCCGTGACGCCGGCCTTGATGGCGCTGGCCAGCTCCCCGTCCCGGCCGGAGATAACCTCACTCTGGTTCATGCCGGAGATGGTGTTGTTCATGGCGTTGTAGACCAGGGTGCTCAGGCGGCTCTCGGCGTTGGACACGCTGGAGTTCAGAGTCTGGATGAACTTCTGGGGATCGGAAATCCGCCAGAGGACGAAGCTGTCGGCCACCATGGTCTTCTTGTCCTTGGTGATGACGTCGGACACCGGCAGGTCATAGAGCAGCACGGTGTTGGGCAGGGTCTGAACGTCCTGGAGGAAGGGGATCTTGAAGCTGAGGCCCGCGGTGTCGCGGATGCTCACCACCCGGCCGAACTGGCGGACGATGGTGTATTCATTCTCCCGGGTGACCACCAGGGCGCTGACCGCGCCGATGAGAACCACCAGGACCAGCACGACAATGACAATATTACGAATTACTTTTCCCATGGCTCACCCTCCTCAGCTGCCAAAATTGAACATCTTCAGGCTGTTCCCACTCTCGTCGGTGAGAATTACCTTCAGGCCCGGCAGCAGCTCCTCCATGGCCTCGTAATACATCCGCTGCTTGGTGATGCCGGGGAACTTGCTGTACTCCTCGTACATGGCGTTGAACCGGGCCACCTGGCCGGTGGCCTCGTTGATGCGGCTCTGCTTGTCGGCCTCGGCCTGCTGGAGAATCTGGTCGGCCTGGGCCTCGGCGGCGGGGATCTGCTCGCTGCGGTACTTATTGGCGTTGTTCACGGCGGTCTCGGAGCCCTGCTTGGCGTTCTCCACATCCTTGAAGGCTGTCATGACCTCGGCCGTCGGCGGCTCCGCGTCCTGAATCGTCAGGTTGACCAGCTGGATACCCAGGTCCTCCTGCTCCATCCGGTCCATGATCTTGCTCTTGATCTCACTCTGAATCTGGCTCTTGCCCGAGGTAATCACGTCGTCTACCGGGTAGAGGCCGATGGTGTCGCGGATGTAGCTCTGGGCCAGCGTCTTGAGAATGGATACCGGGCTGGTGCTGTTGTAGAGGTACTTCACCGGGTCGGTGACGCGGTACTCCAGGAAGAAGTCCACGTTGACGAAGTTGAAGTCGCTGGTAATCATCAGACTCTCCTCGGTCTTGGACTCGTTGGAGCCCACGTCATAGCCGATGGCAAAGCCCTTGATGGTCATATCCACCTTCTGAACCTGCTGAATCAGCGGGATCTTGAAGTGGAGACCGGGGGTTGTGACGGTCTGCGGTACGCCGAAGGTGCTGACCACGGCGTTCTCCTGTTCGCCGATGGTGTAGAAGGACCCTAGGGCCACGGCGGCCACCACCAGCACCACCGCCACCACGGCGACGATTTTCACAAGGGTTTTCCCGTCAAAGCTGCGGCGAGGACGTTTGGGCGGCGGCGAATAGCTGTCATTGTAATTGTAGGATTGATCGTCCATGGCGTTCTCCTGCCTCCCGGGATTTGCAGTGCGCTGCAGGGAGGGTATTGGAGATAGTATACCATAGAATTCAAAAATGTGTAGGGCAATTTCAAAACCAGCGTGTCGAAAAAGTCTTTTCGCCACGCTGTGCGTATTTTTAAACTTTTGGAAAAAGTTTAAAAATACGTGTCGATTGAACGCGAAGGGGGCTTTTTGCCCCCTTCACACTTCCCCCGCTGCTCTGTCACAGACATCTTCAGCGAGGTTTTTCGACAGTCTGAACCCCTGCCGGAAAGGCAGGGGTGATGCCTTAATATAGCACCACGGGGGTGCCGATGGTGATATCGTTGTAGATGATTTCCATGGCGGCCTCAGGGGTATTGATGCAGCCGTGGGAGCCGTCGGTGACATATTTATTGCCGCCATAGATGGTGCGCCAGGAGGAGTCGTGGAGGCCGTAGCCCAGGTAGAAGCCCACCCAGTATTTGACGAAGACATTGTAGTCCGGGCCGGTGAGCCAGGCGTTGGGGGAGTGGGTCTGGACCTTATAGTAGCCGGTGGGGGTGTCATAGACGCCCTTGAGGCCGGTAACCACATCGGTATGAACCAGGACCTCGCCGTCCTTATAGTAGGTCATCTGCTGGCCCTGGAGATCCACCTCCACGTAGGTGCCGGAGATCTCGAAGGGCTCCCCGTTGCGGGTGCAGCTGTAGGGGGCTGACACCGGCGAGGCGATGAGGTTCTGGAGCCGGGTCATCAGCTTCTCCTTGAGCCCGGCCTGGTCCAGGGTATAGGCGCAGTGGAGGAAGGAAAGGGGCTTGAGACCCGAGGAATAGGTGGCCAGCAGATAGGGCGTGTCGGTCTTATTGAAGGCCGCGGCCCATTGGGCGATTTGCTGGGCCAGGGCGACCTCGTCGATGACCAGCCGGTTGTTCTCGTCCAGGGACAGCAGGGGCGCGACCTGGAGCACCTGCTGCTGGCCGGGAAGGTTGACGGTGATGGTCATATCCGCCGTGGTCTCCTGGAGCAGCGCGGCGCAGTCGAAGCTGCCCTCGGCCTTGGTGACCGCCGGGGGGATGTAGCAATCGAAGTCGGTGAGCTCCACCTGGGCGGTGGCCGGTCCGTCTTCGGGAATGGTCATCTGCGCCAGCGTCGCCGAGAGAGCCTCGCGGACTACGCCGTCCCGGAGGGTATTGCCCTGGACCTCGGCCTCTACCACAAAGCCGCCGTCCAGGAAATGGGCGTAGGCGTCTCGGGAGGGGGTCCGGGCGGTTTTGGCCAGGTCATGGTCCACCACCGTGGTTTCCAGACCGGCGTAGGACACCCGCAGGGGCGTCGGGTCGGGATGCTCCTCCTGCTCCCAGGAGAGCCGGGCCTTGGAGCCCAGGGCGGCAAACTCTGCCGGATCGATCCGATCCATGGGAGAGAATTGGGCGACCAGCGCCTCGGCGGTCTCGTCGGCCACGCCCAGCTGCGCCAGGGTGTAGGAGCCGACCAGCGCGCCGCCCTCGGTGAGCTCCACCCGGGACGCGGCCAGATTCTCGGTCAAGGCCGAATAGCGCTGATAGGCTGCGGCCTGCTGCCGGGTGACGCTGTTCAGGCTCAGCAGCAGCCAGGCGGCGCCGCCGCAGACCAGTACAATCGCTGCGGCTGCGGCACAGATTGCTGCAATGCGGGTCCGTTTCATAGGCATGCCTCCGTTCTCTTCCCTTTTCTACATTAGTATAGCAGAATTTGACAAAAAAGCAACCGGCTCCGCAGGCGGGGCCGGTAAAAAAGCTGAGAATCAGCGGCGTCGATTTTTGGTCTTGCGGTCGGAATACTGCTTGAGGCCGGAAATCTTACTGTCGGAATCGGCCATAAACTGCTTGAGCATATCGTCGAAGGACTGCGGCTGCCGCTCGGCAGGGGCGGAGGTCCTGGGACGCGGGGGGCGGGCATCGCTGCGGGGGCGGTCGCCATGACGGCCGCGGTCCTGGGCGGGACGGGGCGGCGGAGGCAGGGTGCGGCGGATGGAAAGGTTGATCTTCCCATTCTCCAGGCCGATCACCATGACTTTGACATCCTGCCCTTCGGTCAGATGCTCATGGATGTCGTTGACATAGGCATGGGTAATCTCTGAGATATGTACCATGCCGGTTTGGGTGTCGGACAGCGAGATAAACGCGCCGAATTTGGTGATAGACTTGACTTTGCCTTCTACGATGGCTCCTACTGTTAGCTCCATACTATTTCTCATTATCCCCCTAAAGATTTGCGCTAATTCCCCACGTCATAGAAGAGAATTTCCCCCGGGGCAACCAGGCCCAGCTTCTGGCGGGCGACGGCTTCGACGCCCTCGTCGGTACCCAGAGCGTTGATGGCCTGCTCCAGCCGAAGATTTTCCTGCTGGGCGGCGGTGATGTCGTCCTGCAGGGCGGCGGCCTGAGTTTCCTTCTCGGTCACCTGAGACTGCAGGCTCACCAGGGTAACGGTAGCGTACACCACCAGCACCAGGATCAGCACCTTCGTCACGAGAGACGAGCGTTTGAACCGCATATGCAGAACCTCCTTCACATCGTGGGGGCACGGCCGGCGCCGGCCGCACTCTCTTAAGTATTCTACCCCATTTTTCGCCGGTTGAAAAGTATTTTTTTGCGAGTTGCCGTAAAAAAATAAAAAAACCTGTCAAGGGCTTTGTCAAAGTGCGGACCATTTTGTCGAATCGGCGGAGAACGGCCAGGGCTGCCGCCAGCACAGGCTGCCCCAGCGTGCGCCGCCAGAGATAAAATCCCAGGCCCATGGCGGCCAGATGGCTGACCCGCAGCTCTCCCGCCCCGGGGACCAGGGCGGTATAGAGGATACCCCAGCTGAGCCCCAGACCGAACAGCAGGTCCGAGAGCCAGGTCCATCTCGGGTGCAGCAGCCGCGGCGCCCGCAGCAGATCGTAGCCCGCCCCGAGGCCCAGACCGACCGCCCCGGCCCAGAGCAAGGCCAGGGCCGCCGTCAGTACCGGCCGCTCCATCAGCCGAAGAGCCGGGAGAGGAAGCCGCCCTGGGGGCGGGGGTCCTCGTAGGTCATCGATTCCACGGCGCCGTCCACATGGACTTGGCCGCCGTCGAGACTCAGCAGCTTCAAATGGAGCCCCTGGCCGCGTATGACCAGGTCGCCCAGGGTGGTGTGAAAGACCACCATTTGCTCGTCAAAGCTCTCTACCTCGGTGACGCCGGTCAGTGTCAACCGGCTCCGCCCGTCCAGCGTCAGCTTGTGGGGCGTCTCCAGGGCCTTTTCTTCGTATCCGTATGCCATCCGGCTCATCCTCCTGCATCCATTGGGGCTGTCCCTGGAATATGTATACGCGGCCCCGGGGCGGATATGACACACGAATGCACGGAGAATCACGACCCAGCCCGGGCGGCATGGGCGCGGCGGGAATCGGGGGCATTATTGGGCGGATATATAATCCGCCCCTACAGACGCACGCGCCGCCCCTTCCCGTTGTAGGGGCGCATTTTATATGCGCCCGGACCGCATCGCCGGTTTGCCGCAGGCTTGCGGGGAATCACAGCTGCCCTACGGGCGGCCATAAAGGCCGCCCCTACGACGTATCGGCGGTCTGGTCCGTAGGGCGGGGTGCCCACACCCCGCAGAACCTGGCCGCCATCATCGCATCCTGCCGTCGGTCCTCCCGTAGGGGCGGCTATCAGCCGCCCGAACCGTACCGCCGCAACCACCAAGGCCCCCGGTCAACGCGGCCCGGTCATGGCGGCACGGGGGCATGCCGCCCTACGAGGTTCGGCGAGTGTGCCATGGAAATCGCGGGCCTGCCCGGGCGGATATATAATCCGCCCCTACAGACGCACGCGCCGCCCCTTCCCGTTGTAGGGGCGCATTGTATATGCGCCCGTGCCGCACTGCCGGTTTGCCGCAGGCTTGCGGGGAACGCGCCCCGGTCATGGCGGCATGGGGGCATAAAAAACCGCCCGCGGTGAGGACCGTGGGCGGTGAAAGTGCTGGGATTAGTCGGCCACGTAGGGCAGCAGGGCGATGTGCCGGGCGCGCTTGATGGCGACGGTCAGCTGACGCTGATGGGCAGCGCAGATACCGGTGGTACGGCGGGGCAGAATCTTGCCGCGCTCGGACAGGTAACGACGCAGCTTGGCGGTGTCCTTGTAGTCGATGTGCTCGACCTTGTCCACGCAGTAGGCGCAAACCTTCTTGCGCTTACGGGGACGCATTCTATCGTTAGCCATGGGGATCCTCCTATCTTTGAGTAGTCGTGGAAAATTCGCGGGGATTTAGAAGGGAAGCTCGGAGTCATCGTCCTCCAGCATGGCGAAATCGGAGGTCGGAGCCGGAGCGGGCTGACTGGGCGCGGTATAGCCCTGGTTGTAGCCGCTCTGACCGTAGCCGCCTTGGCGATTGCCGCCCTGGCTGTAGCCGCCGCCCTGGTTATAACCGCCCTGATTGTAGCCGCCGGAATAGCTCTGCTGGCCGCCCTGGTCGCCGTCGCGCTTGCTGTCGCCGAAGTAGACGTTATCCGCCACGACCTCGGCGCTGCGGCGCTTATTGCCGTCTTTGTCGGTCCAGGCGCGGATTTGCAGCCGTCCGCTGACCACGGCCATGCGGCCCTTGGTGAAGTAGCGGGAGACAAATTCCGCGGTATTGCGCCAGGCGACAATGTCGATGAAGTCGGTCTCCTTCTCGCCGGTCTCGCGGTTGGAGCCGAAGTCCCGGTCCACCGCCAGAGAGAAGGACGCCACGGGGATGCCGCTGCCGGTCCGCCGGAGCTCCGGGTCCCGGGTCAGACGGCCCATGAGAACGATGTGGTTCAGCATGGTATGCCTCCTTACGCTTCCACGTCGGTGATGAGAGAACGCATCACGCCTTCAGTGATCTTGAACACACGGTCGAGCTCAGCGGGGAACTCGGGCTTGGCGTCAAAGGTCATCAGGACATAGTAGCCCTCCATCAGGTCGTTGATGGGGTAGGCCAGACGGCGCTTGCCCCACTCGTCGATGCTGGTGAGGGTACCATTCCCCTCAACGAGTGCCTTGAATTTTTCCACGAGAGCCGCAGTAGCCTCCTCGCCCAGGTTGGGATCGAGGATGTAGAGGACCTCGTACTTGCCGGAAATCTTTGCCATTTCGTTGCACCTCCTTTTGGACGTATGGCCACCGGCCGAACCGGTGGCAAGGATTCTTCTGCCTTTATACACAGGCCAAATTATTATAATGGGTTTGTCCCGGTATGTCAAGAGGAAATTGGAATTTTTTCGGATGATTTGTCCCTGGAGGGAAGAGGGAATAGGGAAGAAGGGCTGGGAAAAAAACGGGGCTGCCTCGTGGGGAGGCAGCCTCGTTTGATGGGAAAACTTACGCGAAGACCTTCTTCAGGTGGCAGAACCGGGGCAGGCCGTTCTCCTTGACCATGGGGGTCTCGCCCTGGATCAGGGGCAGGCAGTAGTCCACGAATTCCTTGGTGACGCCGTTGTGGGCCTCGTTGATCCACTCCAGGGGCAGCTTCTGCTCGAAGTTGGCGACCTTGCTCAGCTCGAAGAGCTTGGTCTCGCAGTGGTAGCCGTTCTCACGGGTGCAGACGAAGCCGACCATCTTGTCGGTCTCGCCGGCCAGAGCGGCTTCGACGGCGGCCTTGCCGGAGGCGAAGCTCTCCTGGATGTCGGTGCCGGAGGCGCAGTGGGCGGCGCAGCGCTGCAGCAGGCTCAGCTCGATGCCGCGGACCTTGGCGCCGGTCTTCTCCTTGACCACAGCGGCCAGATGGGCAGCCAGACCGCCCAGCTGGGCATGGCCGAAGCCGTCGGTGGCAGAGGTCTTGGCCTCGGAGACGAAGGAGCCGTCGGCATAGTGGATGCCCTCGGAGACGGCGACCATGCAGTTCTTGTTCTGCTCGTAGCGGGCGGTGACGTCGGCCAGGAACTGGTCCATGTCGAAGTCCACCTCGGGCACGTAGACGAAGTCGGGGCCCTCGCCGGAGAGGTTGGCCAGCTCGGCGGCGGCGGTGAGCCAGCCGGCGTGACGGCCCATGCACTCGATAATGGTGATCATGCCGGTGTCATAGACGTGGCAGTCGCGGTACACTTCCATGATGGAGGTGGCAATATACTTAGCGGCGGAGGCGAAGCCGGGGCAGTGATCGGTGCCGAAGAGGTCGTTGTCGATGGTCTTGGGCACGCCGATGACACGGCAGTCATAGCCGACCTTGGCCATATACTTGGAGATCTTGTTGCAGGTATCCATGGAGTCGTTGCCGCCGTTGTAGAAGAAGTAGCGGACATCGTACTTCTGGAAGATCTCCAGGATGCGCTTGTAGTCGGTGTCGTCCACATCGGGATCGGCGATCTTATACCGGCAGGAACCCAGGGCGGAGGAAGGGGTGTAGAGCAGGCGCTCCAGCTCCTTGGGGTCCTCCTCGTCCATGACCAGCAGGCGGTCCTCCAGGACGCCCTTGATGCCGTGGTTGGCGCCGTACACCTTGGTGATGTACTCGCTGTCCAGGGCGGTCTTGATGACGCCGTAGGCGCTGGCGTTGATGACGGAAGAGGGGCCGCCGGACTGGCCGAAGATGCATGCGCCCTTCAGGGGTGTGTTCATAGTGATTACCTCCAAAATAGCCGATTAAAGTTAGGGTGATAAAATCCCAAATCCTACTGCGTACAATATACCACAAGTTTCGGCGGTTGTAAACGGCGCGGCGGGATTTTTCCCGATTTTTACAGCGAACCCCGGTCCGAATAGGCGCGAATTGTGCAGGTAGCGCCCCAACGGCCGAGAAGCTCCAGCCGCGGGAAGCCGCCCTCCCGCAGCGCCTGCATTTCGTGCTCCACCGTCAGCGGCGTGTCGAAATGATACAGCGTGGAATCGGAGAGGCCCTGGGCTGCCTTTTCGCGCAGCAATGCCTGCCGGAAATGGGTCTCTTCCGCCTCGGACTGGGCGAAATAGTCCGTTAAAATCAGAAATCCGCCCGGAACCAGCCCTTGACACACGTTCCGGTAGAGCGGAATCTTCTCCTCCAGGGTAAAGTGGTGCAGGGATTCCACCGACACCGCGGCGTCGAAGCTGTGGGCTTCCAGGGGCACGTCGAAATAGGAGCCCTGGATAAGGGTCAGCGCCCGGCCGGCGAACTTCTCCCGCAGCGCCTGCAGCATACCCGGGGCCAGGTCGATGCCGGTGACGCGGGCCGTGGGATTGCGCGGGAAGTAGAAGTCCAGCTCCAGGCCCGTGCCGCAGCCCAGGTCCAGAATCCGTGCGCCGGGCTGAACCGGCAGCAGGCTGGCGGTGAAGGGATAGAATTCTTGGGCAGACGCAATGGCGGTCAGCTGGTGCGCCTCGTAGCCGTCCAGCCGCCGGTCGAAAAAAACGTCCATGGGTTCCAGCATCGGGGGTCCCTCCTAGGGGGCGGACAGGGCGTCCGCCGGGAATACCACGCCCATATCGGCGCGGGCGGCGTCCATCATGTCCAGGGTGATCTCGCTCCAGCGGTTCCAGGGGGCCGGGTCCATCTCGCCCTGGACCATGGCGCAGAAGTGGCGGAGCTCGTACATCATATTATTGGGCAGCTTCTCGGCGAAGGGCAGGTCCCGGGCCTCGCCCTTCCGGGGCTGGAGCCAGATCCGGCGGATATGGTTGAGGTCGTCCACCAGAATGGACCCGTCCTCGCCCATCAGCGTGGTGGGCGCTGCCTGCCGGGAGATTTTGGAGTAGATGGCCTCGGCGACGAAGCCGGGATAGGAGAGGAGGATGATGCCGCCGCCGTCGAAGCCGTTGGAGAGCCTGACGCAGTCGGCCCGGACCCGCCGGGGCGCGCCGAACAGAGCCGCGATGGCGTGGAGGCAGTAGCAGCCCAGATCCATGATCCCGCCGTTGGAGAGAGCGGGGTCAAAGGCGTTGATGCCCTGCTCTCCGGCCCGAATCCGGTCGTAGCGGGAAGAATACTGGGTGAATTCAAAGGTCACCCGCCGCAGCGGACCGATCTCCGGCAGAGCCGCCCGGATCACGTCCAGGGCGTCGTCGTGGACCAGGCGCATGGCTTCCAGGAAGACCACGCCCTTCTCCCGGGCGATGGCCAGCAGCTCCCGGAGCTGCCGGGCGGTGACCACCGCGGGCTTTTCGCACAGGACATGCTTCCCGGCCAGAAGCATTTGCCGGGCCTGGTCATAGTGGCAGCCGGTGGGGCTGGCAATGTATACGGCGTCCACCTCGGGGCAGGACGCCAGATCCTCCAGCCGGTCGAAGACCAGGGGCAGGCCGTGGGCCTGGGCAAATTCCCGGCCGGTCTCCAGCCGCCGGGAGTAAATGGCCACAGGCCGAAGCGCCGGAACCGATTCCGCCGCCGCCAGCATCCAGTCCACCACGAAATTCCGGCCGATGATACCAAGACGAACCATATGTATTCCTCCTTGATGATAGAGTGAAGCGTGAAGACCACAGGCGCGGGGAAGAGAAGTGTGAATAGTGAAGAAATGCGCTTTGCGCTGTAGCCGGAACCACCGGGGCCGCGACTACGACGTACCCGGTTTGGGCTAGGCACAATCGACGTTTTCTGCTATAATTTCAGTATCTTTTCTCTCGGGAGGTTCCCCTATGGACAAGCAAGAAAAGGTCCTCGCCATTCTCGAGGCCTTGAAGGCCGCCTATCCGGACCCGGTGTGCGCCCTGCACTATCAGAAGGACTATGAGCTGCTCTTTGCTGTGCGGCTCTCGGCCCAGTGCACCGACGAGCGGGTCAATCTGATTACCCCGGCGCTGTTTGCCCGGTACCCGACCCTGGAGGACTACGCCGGAGCCGATATCGCCGAGATGGAGGATTTGGTTCACTCCTGCGGCTTCTACCACCACAAGGCCCGGGATATTATCCTCGGGGCCCAGGCGCTGCTGGAGCGCTTCGACGGCAAGGTGCCCGGGACCATGGAGGAGCTGCTGACGATTCCCGGCGTGGGACGGAAGACGGCCAATCTGCTGCTGGGCGACCTGTACCGGGTGCCCGGCTCGGTGGTCTGCGATACCCACGTGATCCGCATTACCAACAAGCTGGGCTTGGCCCAGGGCAAGGAGCCGGAGAAGGTGGAAAAGCAGCTCCGGGCCATCCTGCCGCCGGAGGAGAGCTCCGACTTCTGCCACCGCGTCGTCCTCCACGGCCGGGCCATCTGCACCGCCCGGAAGCCCCAATGCGCGGCCTGTCCCCTGGCCCCCTACTGCGACGCCTTCACCGGGGCGTGACGCAGCAACGCCACAGAAATTTCACACAGGGCCGGATGCCTGAGGAAAGGCTCCCCTTGAGGGGAGCTGGCGCGAAGCGCCTGAGAGGTGTTACCGCACCGGAGGTTTCCCGCAGGGTTCCGACCTGTGCAGAGGGCGCTTGCGCGCCGCCGCCGCTGCGCGGCGGCACACCTCTCCGTCACGCTATGCGTGCCACCTCTCCTCAAGGAGAGGCTTTGGGGCCGGTTGCCTGAGAGGGAAGGCTCCCCTTGAGGGGAGCTGTCAGCCGAAGGCTGACTGAGA
>DSLFC04102__coassemble_1548_pt1 | contig 12745 bp, 10 predicted proteins | sample DSLFC04102__metabat2_low_PE_037 | metagenome-assembled genome bin DSLFC04102
TAAAAAGATGGGCTGTCTCAATTGATTTTTCCAAATCATTTTGAGACAGCCCCTTTTGATCGTTACAGCTTTTCCAAACGGACCTGGTCGATCAGGGGGAGAATCATATTGAGCTCCGGGGCTTCGGAGCCGCTGCACATGACGCTGGCCACGCTGACGGCGATGGAGCGGCGGGCCGTCTCCTCCAGGGAGCAGCCGGCGGCGCTGTAGTGGGTCAGGGCCGCCATCATGGCGTCGCCTGCGCCGACCACGCTGACCACCGAGACCTTGGGCGCATAGCCTCGGAACGCCTGGTTTCGGGTGACGAAAATCGCCCCGTCAGCGCCCAGAGAGGCCGTCACCAGGCCCACGCCCCGGTCCACCAGCTCCCGGGCGGCGGTCAGAACGTCGTCATCGGTGACCATGCGCCGGCCCGCGATTTCCGCCAGCTCTTCCCGGTTGGGCTTAATGATATCTGGCTGGGCCGCGATGGCCTGCTGCATGGGCTCGCCCACGGTATCCACGCAGGTATAGACCTTCATGCCGTGGAGCCGTGTCACCCAATCGGCCAGCCGGGAATCGGGCATGCCCGGGGGGTTCTTTCCCGCCAGTACCACGGTGTCGCCGGGTTTTACGGCCTTGGTCAGCTTGTGCCACACGGCATCCAGCGTCTCCTCGGACACCGGTCCGCCGGGCTCGTTGATGTCGGTATTGGTCTGAAGCAGCGGATCAATAATCTTTAAATTGGTGCGGGTGATCTCGCCGGTGAGCACCATATCGTTGGGCAGCTCCATCTTATCCATGGCCGCCTGGATATAACCGCCCGCCGCGCCGCCCAGCACGCCCAGCGCCAGCGTCTTGCCGCCCAGCGCCTTGACCACCTTGGAGACGTTGATCCCCTTGCCGCCGGGGTCCAGGCGGGTAGCGCTGACGCGATTGACCGTATTTACCGCAAAGCCCGGCAAAATCACGGTCTTGTCCAATGCTGGGTTTAGAGTTACAGTAATGATCATGGTATGTTCCTCATTCAGTACTAGGTGGTGAAGGTTTGCGAAGGGTAATCTATCGTCTATTCTATATCCGGTATAAAAAAAAGTAAAGCCTTGGGAACCCTGGGGCTGTAATTTCGTCTCTTTGACAGAAGGACTTTTCCTGCGCACATTGGAATTTGCATTTCTGCCCAAAGTGTGGTAAACTGTGTGCGAGATTGTCCATTCCGATCCTACGGGCGTCTCCGGATGCCCGCAGCCTGTCACCTCTCATGTAAAGGAGCGTACTGACCGTTGAAATTGTTTGGAAGCACCAGATCCGGCTCCCGCTTGGCCAAGAACCGCAAGGTGGCTCTGGCTGCCGCAGGCGCAGACGTCGCCGTGGCCGCCCCGGCCAAACGGCGTAATCCCCTCAAGGGCCTGGCCATCGTGCTGGGGTGCCTGCTGATGATCGAAATTCTCTACTTTGTCGCCATTTATTCCGACAACAGCTTTATCTCCAAATGGCGCACCATCTATATCGAAACCGCCATGGATACGCTGAGCCACAAATGGCTGGCCACCTCCATTATCCCGCCGGATATCATCGAAGACGTTATGGATCAGCGGCGGCAGGCGCTGGAGCAGCAAATCGGTATGAGCTCCAGCTGGAGCAAGGAGGAGCCCGAAGAGGCGGTTCCCGACGCGGACCCCTCCCCCGACCAGATCGAGACCGACGTAGAGGTGATCCCCGAGGTCGATCCCGAAGAGGAGGCCGAGGAGAACTTCTACACTCTCTTCTATGAGATCGATAAGCCCTCCCTGGAAGCCTATCTCAGCGAACATCCCGAGGCCCTGGAAAACGGCTGGGACAACCTCTACATCAACGAGGCCGGTCTTGATGATTCCGGCACCTCGATCCAGACCATCCACGGCGAGCAGGTACTGGCCATCGACGCCAAAAACAAGGTGCTGCTGGTGCGCGTCTCCGGCTCCGGCTATCTGGGTGTGCTGGCCGTGGCCAAAGATCCCAGCCGGTTGAGCGTCTATCCCTCCAGCCAGCTGGGCGTGACCGGCGAACATATCGGCACCATCGCGGAAAATCACAACGGTATCCTCTCCATCACCGGCAGCGGCTTTATCGACCCCAACGGCAACGGCAACGGCGGCCTTCTGGCCGGCTACGCCATGTGCGACGGCACCGCCTACGGCAGTGCCCACATGGGCTGGGGCTATAAGCGCATCGAGCTCCACGAGGATAACCTCTTCTACATCAAGGACGCCAGCGACCCGGTGAGCGAGGACACCACCGACGCCGTGGAGTTTCAGCCCGCCCTGATTATCGACGGCACCATCGTGGTGGATTCCAACTGCGGCTGGACGGGCTTGCAGCCCCGCGCCTGCATCGGCCAGTCGGACAAGTATGAGATTTTGATGCTGGTCATCGAGGGCCGCATGCCGCTCCGCTCCACCGGCACCCATGTCATCGAGTGCGCCGAGATCCTCAAGCGCCACGGCTGTATGCAGGCCATGAACTTGGACGGCGGCACCAGCGCCATGATGTACTTCGACGGCGAATATATCACCAAGTGCTCCAACCAGGCCTTGGCTTCAGGTCGTCCCGTCCCCACCGCCTTCGTATACAAAAAGGCTGAATAAGCAAGTTCCACTCACTCCGCGTGCGCTGCACGCGGAGTGCTTTTTTACCCTTCCCCTGCCCCGTGCCGGATGCACCGCCTTCCACTGCTCCGAACGCAAGGACATGGGAAAGCCTCCCATTCGTGACCGCAAGCCAAGGGCCTGACGGTGGGGATCAAAACTGGCGAAGACCGGCAGCTTACAATCCCTCAGTCAGCCTGCGGCTGACAGCTCCCTTTGCACAAGGGAGCCTTTTTCTCAGGCGTCGGGGACATGCGGCTCGTCGGACTGCCATGCACACGGAGCTTTGCGGGCCGATGTGGGCATCGGCCCCTACGAGGGGGAAGCCGTCGGAACCCGGTCCGGGCGGGCATAAAGCCCGCCCCTACGAGAACGCCGGGAGCGGGTCTGTAGGGGCGGATTGTATATCCGCCCGGGACGCACTGCCGCGTCGGATACGCTCTCGGCGAACGCACGCGGAAAAGCCTCCCCTTGGTGACCAAGGGCCTGCTGGCACCAAAATACCCCGGGGCGGTGAGGCTCCGGGGTGAGGGATTACTGCTTGCTGTCCTTTTCGCGGATGGCCACCCGGCGGATCTTGCCGCTGATGGTCTTGGGCATTTCGGCCACGTACTCGAAGATCTTCGGGCACTTGTAGGAGGCCGTGTTCTGGAGGACGAACTGCTGGAGGTCCCGGGAGAGGCTGCCGTTGCCCTCATAGCCGTCGGTGAGGACGATGGTCGCCTTGATCCGGAAGCCGCGGCCCAGGTCCGGCACGCCGGTGACGGCGCACTCCAGCACCGCCGGGTGCTGCATCAGGACGCTCTCCACCTCGAAGGGGCTGACCCGGAAGCCGCAGGACTTGATGACGTCGTCGGTCCGGCTGACATAGGTGATATAGCCGTTTTCGTCCATGGTGGCCAGATCCCGGGTGTGGTAGACGCCGCCCTCCCAGACCTCGTCGTAGGCGGCATCGTCGCCGCAATAGCCCATGAAGATACCGAAGTGGGCGCCGTCGGCCGGGGGCACCACCACGATCTCGCCGGTCTCGCCGGGCGCGGCCACTTGGCCGTTCTCCTTGCGGAGCTCGATGTGATAGAGGGGCGTCGGGCGGCCCATGGTGCCCAGGCGGTGGGGCTGGCCCACCAGATCCGCGATCATCAGCGTGGATTCGGTCTGGCCGAAGCCCTCCCGGAGCTTCAGGCCGGTCTCGGCCTCGAAGCGGCGGGCAATCTCGGGGTTCATGGCCTCGCCGGCGGTGACCACGTCCTTGACCGAGTCAAAAGCGCCGGGGGTGATGCCCCGCTTGACGAAGAAGCGGTAAATGGTCGGCGGCGCGCAGAAGGTGGTGACCTTGTACTTCATAATCACATCCATCAGCGCCCGGGGGTCGAACTGGTCGTAGTCGTAGACCATGATCGGGGCCTCGCAGAGCCACTGGCCGTAGAGCTTGCCCCAGGCGGCCTTGCCCCATCCGGTGTCGGAGACGCTCAGATGCAGGCCGTCCTTGCGGACGTTCTGCCAGTGCTTGGCCGTGAGGATATGGCAGAGGGCATAGGAATGGTCGTGCATGACGGCCTTGGGCTCGCCGGTGGTGCCGGAGGTGAAATAGAGCAGCATGGGCTCCTTGGCCCAGGTCTCCCCCCGCTCCAGCGTGTCGGAAGCGGCCTCAATCTCGGCGTTGAGATCGGTGAAGCCGGGCATCTGGCCGCGAATCAGCAGCTTCTCCACGCTGTCACAGCCGCATTTCTCCAGCTCCCGGGGGCCGTCGCTGTTGTCGGCGGTGACCACTACGGCCTTGACATCCACGGCCTTGATCCGGTAGGCAATATCGGCGGCCATCAGGGTATGGGTGGCCGGAATGGCCACGGCGCCCAGCTTGTGCAGCGCCACGATCAGGTACCAGTATTCATAGTTGCGCTTGAGCATCAGCATCACGTGGTCGCCCTTGCCGATGCCGTGGGCCTTGAGGGCATTGGCCGCCTGGTTGCTGAGCTTGGACATCTCTCCAAAGGTGAAGGTCCGCTCCCGGTCCTCCTGGTCGCACCAGACCATGCAGACCTTGTTCGGGTCCTTGGCGGCCAGCGCGTCCACCACGTCATAGCCGAAGTTGAAGTGCGCGGGGCACTGAATGGAGAATTCGGTCAAAACGCCGTCGGCGTCATAGGCCTCCTTGACAAACTGCTGATAAAATTCCATGGTACCTCCTGTAAGTCGAAAACGGGATTATATAATAGCATTTACGGATTAATGATGCATGCAAAACAGCAACCGGTCAGGCCGATTGCATGAAAAATTATACAGCAGCCCCGGAGGGATGTCAAGGGGAATCTCATCCCATGCCGGGGCGCATCATTTCCGGCGCTGCCTAGGAGGCAGCCTGCCCGGAGAAGCGATACACGTAGAGGAAGCAGGGCGGACCTTCCGAACCGGCCGGCCGCGCCGCGATTCCGAAGACGCGGTCATGGAGGAACAGGAGGTCGAATTCCTCGGCCTGTGCGGGATTGGGGCTCCGTCGGAACCACTGGAACACGCCGCCTTTGCAGTCCAGGCAGCCAAGGGCCGTCATGTCCGACGCGCCGCGGACGACGTATCTCGCCGTGTCCCGGGTCATGCCGGAAAATACCCCGGCGTCCCAGGAGAAGTCCGACAACCGCCGCTCGGTCTTCTGCGCCAGATCCACCAGCCAGGCAGCGCCGTCGGGGTCCCGCCGCAGGGCGTATGCGTCGCTCAGCAGCTCATATTGAGTCGTTTCGTCGTTGTTGCCCATGTATTCCGCATAATCTTCCAGCAGCAGCGTTGTGGTCTCCGCGGCGCAATCGTACACCCAGGCGCTGCAGCGCGCTGAATCCGCCTGGGTGATGCACAGCAGCCGGTCCGGCTGGTCCGCGCCCAGCCATTGGGCCCGCACGATGGGCGCGTCCAGCTGCATCATCTCCTGTAAGGAAGCGGCGGTACTCCCATCCCCCAGATAGAAGCCTCCGTCCCGCAGACGGAGCAGAACGCGGGTGGCCGTGCCGTTCCAGACGGCATCCCGCAAAGGCGCGTCCGTCCCGGTGGGAAGGGGTTCGACCGCCTTGGTATGCAGGTCCAGGAGATAGAAGGCCTGGTGCTCGGTTCCTCCGCCCTGCTCCAGCAGGACCCGCTCCGTATCTCCCGCGATGGCGGAAGCGTATGCCAGAGACGTGTCCAGCGTGTAATCATTCCGAAGCTGCTGGTCGGAAATATTGTGAATGCCCAGGCCGCCGGCAGTCCTCCACCACCGAAAGCGCACCTGTCCCGCAGCGGTCGTTTCTTCCACGGTCTCCACTTCGAACTCCGTGATCTGTTCCGCCGTCCAATCGTATTGATAATATACGCCGTCCCCGTAGTGGGCCGCATCCGGATAGCAGTAGAACGCGCCGCCGCCCAGCTGCTGATACACGCCGGGGAAGACCAGGTAGGTCACATCCAGCCCGTCCGTGCTCCACGTGCCCGCGACTTCCACCTTCGTTCCCTCGGTCCGGGCCGTTAACCGCGGCACGGACGCCTCTTCCGCCATTTCCTGCACGGGGATCTGCGCCGACGGTTCGGAACACGCTGCGAGGAAGGCAGCCAGCACGCAGAGAACCAGCCCTGCCGCGGAAGCTCGGAAGCGTTGTCTCATCTCGCATCTCTCCTTTCAATCCGTCACGCCCGGGATGGGGTAGCCTTGTTCGGCGACGCACCGGAGCGCCTGGGCGGCTTCGGTACAGGTGATGGGGTCGTCGGGGCGTAGGTCGCTGCCGTCGGCCTCCAGCCAGCCGCAGATCCAGCCATAGATCACATAGGAAGACGCCCAGTGCTCCAGGTCCATGTCCGCCGGAACGGCATAATAGAATTCGGGAGAGGGCTGGAAGGACAGCCGGTGCAGCAGCATGGCAAATTCTCCCCGGGTGATGGCCTCGCCGGGGCGGAACTGTGTGCCGTCCAAATCCGAACCGTCCTGGGCGTACCGCGTCAGGAGACCGTAGCTGTCCAGATACGCGATGGCGTGGGCGGCCTCGGTTCCGGAAGTCACATCGGTATAGGAAAGCGGATAGGCCTGTGCCTTATTCTCTGCCGCCAGCAGGTCAAAGACCAGCTGCGCCGCCGCCTCCCGGGTCATGGTGCCGTCTCCCTGGGCCGCCAGCGTCTGAGCCGCATCCGAAAGGGCGGCAGAGTCCAGGGCCGGAAGCGAAGAGGGCGAATCGACGGTGATGGTCTCCCGGAGGGCAGCGCCGGCGGCGGAGTAGGTCTCGGTGTAGTCCTCCCACAGAGGATCCTCCCGCCCGATCTCCGAGCCGCCCAGCGGCCCCATGGTAAACAATAGGCTGTCTTCGCGGATGGCCACCATGGAGTGGCCGGTCTGGGTGCTATAGTACCAGCTGCCGGGGCGGAAGAACACCGCCCGAGGCGTCGCGGCCACCAGGTAGAACATGGTCAGGGGATATCGCCCGTTTTCGGGGACGTAGTAGAAGGTGAGGCAGGTCCCCTCCGGGTCGTGATACCGGACGCCCCCGGCCACGGCCACCTTCTGCGAGATCTCCGCCGGCACCGTGAAGGAGCAGCCCAGGGTCTCGCTTTGAAATTCGTAGCCGCCTTCGGCAGGCCCGGCCAAAAATGCCGGCCAAGGCTCCGGCGGCAGGTCCTCCACCGGCGCGGCAGGCGTCTCCTCCTCCGGCGGTGCGGGCGGTGCTTCCGGTTCCGGCGGAGTGGACGGGGCGTCCGCCTCCGGCGTCACGGCGGCTGCGGGCGCCGAGGGGACAACGGCTTCCTGGGGCTCCGCGGCACAGGCTGCCAGCAGAAGCAGGGCCAGGATCAGAATTACAAGGCGTTTCATCGGCTTCCTCCTCCCGGATTTCCGGTGCAGCTCCAGAACACGGTCCATCGCCATGCCGGAGCTCACAGACAGGCAAACGTGTCCCCTTCTATTTACTATCATAGACAACGGCGGCGGTGTTTTGCAACAGGTCCGGCAAAAAAAGGTTCTGAGACCTGTTGCATCCCCCTGTTTTTCGTGTCATGATAAGTAGAGAGAAACCACGCCGCTGCGTCTGCGGCTTTTGTCCAATCTTTTGCCATACCCGCGCATCGGGGCAGCAGCTTGGAAATGGGGCTGCGCAAAAACCGGGTGGAAGATGGTGTAACCCGCCCGGTCGATGCCTTTGAGAAGGGCTCGGAAGGAGAGGCAATTCTATGGAGACTCGCTTCCCAAAAGGAGCAATGAAGGAACAGGCCTATATGACAGAGCTGTACATGGAGTACGAGCGCTTGATGTTTGTCATCGCGGGACGGTATGCCGCCGATCCGTTTGAGCAGGAGGAGATTGTACAGATTGCGTTGGTCCGGCTCTGGGAAAAGATAGACACCCTGCGGCAGGTCAGCCCCCATGCCGTCGCCAGCTACATTGCCGTCACGATCCGGAACACGGCCATCAACTATCGGCGGAAGCACAGCAAGGAAGCGGGGCGGCAGGTTCCGCTGGACACCGCCATAGAGGCCCTGCCCGAGCTCCAGGTCCTTCCGGCCGACGCCCGATTGCTGGCTCATGAGAATCGGGCGGCGGTGCTGCGTGCGTACCGGAGCCTGCCGCCGGAAGACCAGTTCCTCCTGGAGGGAAAGTACATCCTGCACTGCTCCAACGAGGCGCTGGCGGAGCAGCTAAACTGTAAGCCGGACAGCATTCGCACGAAGCTCTTCCGGGTTCGCAAGCGATTCCTGGCACTGCTGCAAAAGGAGGACCCAGACCGTGGTTGATCGAGATACGCTGTATGAGCAATACGAAGAGGCGGTTCTCGCCCTGCTGATGGAGCAGGTCGCCGACGCGGAAGGGGAAGAACTGCTCCGGCAGAACCGTTCGCTGCAGGCAGACCCCGCCGCGGCCGTCCCGGCGGAAACAGAAAAGCGCTGTCTGGACGTCCTCCGGCGGCAATCCCGCAAGACGCGGCGGCAGAGAACCGCCCGCCGTTCTCTGCGAATCGCGGCCAGACTCGCGGCAGCCCTGGTCAGCCTGCTTGTACTGTACGCCATCGCGTTCGCCGCTTCGGAAACGGTGCGCGTCCATACGCTGAACTTCCTGATCCGGGAATACGATGTCGGAACGCAGTTCCTCTTCCCCGGCGATGAAAGCGCGGAAGAGAGCGAAGAATTGGCCTCCCATATCCTTTCGATTGCACAGGAAACCGTCCCAGCGGGTTTTCGCCATGTATCCAGTGAAGATAATCCGCTCATTTCCATGTTCTGTTTTGAAAATGCAGAAGACGAACAAATCACCGTGAAATATGTCAATTTGGAAGATATCAGCGGTAAAATTATAATCGATACTGAAAACGCAGAAGTCATCCGTCAAACAATTTCAGGGCAGGAGGTAATGATTGTCTATAAAGACTACGTGCCGGGTTCTGCGCAGCCGGATACAATGTATCAAATTGTATGGATTTGCAAGGAACAGCAATATTGGATCGCAGTAGAAGGCAGCAATGTTGCCTTGGAGGAACTCCTGCCTCTGGTAGAAAGTCTGATCGTGTAATTGCGCGCTTTGGAAGCATGGGCCCTGCGGGGCGATGGGCGGAAGCCGAATATGGTAGGGGAGGAATCTATGATGCGAAACAATGCATTCCGCACGGCCTATCTTTGTGGGCTGTGTCTGCTGCTGGGCTGCCTGCTGCTCGCGGGCTGCACGGCGGCGGAATCGACGGCGGAACCGGTCCAGGATACGCCCTCGGTCGCGGAGCCCGCGCCAGCGGAAAAGACGGATACGCCGTCAGAAGAGCCGGACGGCACGCCGGTACCGGCGGATGGTCTCACCCTGGGCCAGGGGACGGCGGAGATTGCCGCGCTGGTGGGCGGGGCCGAGGCCGAGAACGACCCTATGGCCTTTGCCGAGACCTACGGTCTGCTCCTCCCCCTGGAAGCCTATGACCTAAACGCGCCCATGACCTACCGGGAAGCCGTGCTCGTGCTCTACAATGCCCTGACCCGTGCACCCCATGACTTCCGGCTGGAGGTCGTGGCGCTGGACCGAAGGGCCGAGGGCCTGTCCGACGGCGATGACGCCCAGCGTGCCGTCCTGTTTTTGTATCGCCGGGGCATTCTCTATCGGGACGAGCCCGCAGACTGGAATGCCTCCATCCCGGCGGCGGAATGGGCGGAGCTGCTGGCGCGGCTCCAGGACCCGGAGCTGCGGGCGGAGCTGACCCCGGACCAGCCGACGCGGGTCGCCTGCAAGCTCCGCGAGGCCTTCCGTTGCGGCTGTGTGCAGTGGGTTGACGGGGACCAGGACCTGGACCGGGTGGAGGCGGGCTTCGCCGCCCTCCTGCTGGGGCTGGAGAACCCGGAGCCGCTGCTGTGGAACAGCTTCTGGTTCCTGGAGCGGGACGGCGCGGGGACGTACTATCTGACCGCCTTCAGCGCCGCGGACGGCGCGACCATCTCTCTGCGCCGCTTCTCCTATGACCCGGAGACGGACCAGGGCGCGGAGCTGGAGGCCTGGACGCCGCAGCCCTGCTCCCTCAGCCAGACTGAGGCGGACTTCGCCGCCGGGCTGGTCCGCTCTGTCTGCCTGACCGGCGAGGGCTGGGACGACCTGACGGAGCGGCTGCTGCCGCAGTTCCTGCAGGCCATCCGGGACAACCCGACATATTTCTCCCCCCTGATGGCCGAGACCTGCGTGGGCTACGTCGCCCCCCGCTGGGACACCCCCGGCCTGCTCCTGATCGGCCTGGAAGACGGCGTCCTGCACGCCCAGACCTTATTCGAGCAATCCGGCGGCATCACCTTTGTCGATGACCAGCTGGCCCCCAGCTGGTATCACCTGTACGACTAGGCCGGTCTGTCCCGGTCCTCTTTCCCCTGCCGGTGGGCGTGCTGCATGCTGCGGCGGCCCACCGGCAGGGTTTTACCTGACCGCCCAGACGGCCAGAATCCGCATTTACCCACTTGTGCTTTTCCTGGAAATACGGTACAATATTTTTATCTATAAGCGTTTTTATGCGCCCGGGCTTCTCCGCCGGGGCGGCAGATCTTTGGGGCCTCTCCGGGGGCCCGGTTCAGAATAAGGAGGTTCCTCTATGATTCGTCTATCCACGGACCGGGGACTGATCGCGGTGGACAGCGCCGTGTATACCAACATCGCCGGCCATGCCGCTACCAACTGCTTCGGCGTCAAGGGAATGGCCGTCCGCTCCATGACCGACGGCCTGGTACATCTGCTGCGCCGGGAGGCCATGAGCAAGGGCGTCAAGGTCGCCTTCTGCGAGGACGGTTCCATCGTCATCGACCTGCATATCATGGTCAACCGCGGCGTCAATCTCGCCGCCATCGGCGCGGCTATCATCAGCGAAGTCAAGTACAATGTCCAAAAATCCACCGGTACGCCCGTCAGAGCCGTGAACGTCTATGTGGATTCCATCACAACCGACTAACGGAACGACACATGGAGGTGCAAACAGTGAATATGACCATTGACGGCGCAGTATACCGGAGAATGCTCCTCTCTGCTGCCGCTTCCATCGAGCGCAATCAGGAGGCGCTCAACGAGCTCAACGTCTTCCCGGTGCCCGACGGCGATACCGGCACCAATATGAGCATGACCTTCAACACAGCAGCCCAGGATCTCCGCCGAGCTGACAACCCCACCCTGACCAAGGCCGCCGATATGGCCGCCTCGGCCATGCTCCGGGGCGCCCGGGGCAATTCCGGCGTCATCCTCTCCCTGCTGTTCCGGGGCTTCTCCAAGGCCCTCAAGGGCATGGAGGAGACCGACGGCGCGGGTCTCGCCGCCGCCATCAACGCCGGTGTGGACGCCGCCTACAAGGCCGTGATGAAGCCCGCCGAGGGCACGATTTTGACGGTCTCCCGGCTCTCCGGTGTGGCCGCTGCCGAAGCCGCCGCCGAGAACCCCGACCCCGAGACCACCCTGGTTCGGGCCATCGAGGCCGCCAAGGAGGCGCTGGCCGACACCGTCAACCAGAACCCGGTGCTGAAAAAGGCCGGCGTCGTGGACGCCGGCGGCAAGGGCTTTGTGGTGATTCTCGAGGGCATGCTCTCCAGCCTCCGGGGCCAGGATATCGAGCCCCCCGCCGAGGGAGAGACCCGGCAGGCCGCCGACTTCGCCGCCCTCACCGACGAGGACATCACCTTCACCTTTGACACGGTGTTTATCGTCCGCAAGACCTCCGATGTCTCCATCGAGCCCTTCCGGGCCTTCCTGGGCTCCATCGGCGACAGCCTGGTCATCGGCGAGGACGACGACGCCTTCAAGGTCCACGTCCACACCGATATCCCCGGCACGGCCCTGAACGAGGCCCAGAAGTACGGCACGCTGGAGCTGGCCAAGATTGAAAATATGCGCACCCAGTACGAGGATATGGCCGCCGGACGCAAGCCCCAGAGCACCGACGATCTGGAAGATCCGGTGGAGGAGCCCGCCGTGGCCGCCCCCGAAAAGCACTATGGCGTTGTCTCCGTCTGCGCCGGCGAGGGGCTTTCCTCGGTCTTCAAGGACCTGGGCGCCGACCAGATCATCCAGGGCGGTCAGACCATGAACCCCTCCACCGACGATATTCTCAAGGCCATCAACCGCACCCCTGCGGAAATCGTCTACGTGCTGCCCAACAACAAGAATATCATCATGGCCGCCGAGCAGACCGTGCCCCTGACCGACAAGCAGGTCATCGTCATCCCCAGCAAGACCGTGCCCCAGGGCATCACCGCCCTCTTAAACTTCGACCCCGAACAGGACGCCGAGGCCAACACCGCCGCCATGACCGAGTCTATGGCCGCCGTTACCACCATGCAGATCACTTACGCCGCCCGGGATTCGGACTTTGACGGCCGGGAGATTCACCAGGGCGACTACCTGGGCCTCTACAACGGCGGTCTGCTGGACACAACGCCCGACCTCCAGCAGCTGCTGGCCGATATGGCCGCCCGGACCGCCGCGTCCGGCTGTGAGTTTATCAATATCTTCTACGGCGCGGACATCGCCGAGGACCAAGCCCAGGAGGCGCTGCGGCTCTTCACCGAGGCCTGCCCCGGCGCGGAGATCAACCTCCTCTCCGGCGGCCAGCCCGTCTACTATTACCTGATCTCTGCCGAATAGGCACTAAGGCATCACCGCACAATTGTGTCTGCGGCCTTCGCCCAATCTTTTGCCCCAT
>DSLFC04102__coassemble_1561_pt1 | contig 12597 bp, 10 predicted proteins | sample DSLFC04102__metabat2_low_PE_037 | metagenome-assembled genome bin DSLFC04102
TGTGTTTAATTGAGATTTAATGATTGTTTCATTAAACTCGGGCGATATATACTTGACATCGTCCATTTTTATATGAAATGGCTCAATGTTGGTAGATCGTAAAAACAATACACCGTTATCTGTATAGTGGCTTGCCATGGTTCCTACAAACCCTACGGTGAGGTCGGCTACCTCGGATAATTCAACTTCTTTCCACTCACATTTCATACCCAATCGCCCCCAGTTGCTTTCTGATCTCTGCCTCCAGCTCGTGGGACTTCTGGAACAGCGCGGCCAGTTCTCCGGTCAGTCTGGCCATCTTCTCCTCGAAGGGCTCCCCGTCGTCCTCCTGCTCCTCGATGCCCACATAGCGCCCAGGGGTGAGAATATAGTCCTGCTGGGCGATTTCCTCGGTGGTGGCCACGGCGCAGAAGCCCTTGACGTCCTCCAGGGTGCCGTCCACAAAGGCGTTGTAGGTGTCCGCCAGCCTTTGAATGTCCTCGTCGGTCAGCTCCCGGAGCTTCCGGGTGACCATGGTGCCCAGCTTCCGGGCGTCGATGAACAGGGTCTTCCCCTTCTGCTTCTTGTTCTTGGCCAGGAACCACAGGGAGACGGGAATCTGGGTGGTATAGAAGAGCTGGGACGGCATGGCCACGATGCAGTCCACCAGATCGGCGTTGATGATGTTTTTGCGAATCTCGCCCTCGCCGCCGGACTGGGAGGCCAAAGAGCCGTTGGCCAGCACCATGCCGATGCGGCCATAGGGCGCCAGGTGCCAGAGCATATGCTGCATCCAGGCAAAGTTGGCGTTTCCGGCGGGCGGCGTGCCGTACTGCCAGCGAACGTCGTCCAGCAGCTTGTCCTGTCCCCAATTGGAGAGATTGAAGGGGGGATTGGCCAGGATAAAGTCGGCCTTCAGCTGAGGGTGGCAATCGTTAAAGAAGGTATCGGCGCTGAACTTGCCCAGGTCGGCCTCAATGCCCCGGATGGCCAGATTCATCTGCGCCAGCTTCCAGGTGGTGGGGTTGGAATCCTGGCCAAAGACGGAGATCTTATTGAGATTTCCGCCGTGGCGCTCCACAAACTTGGCCGACTGGACGAACATGCCGCCGCTGCCGCAGCAGGGGTCGTAGACCCGGCCATGGTAGGGCTGCAAGACCTCCACCAGCGTCCGCACCACGCAGGCAGGCGTGTAGAATTCTCCGGCCTGCTTTCCCTCCTGGGCTGCAAACTGGGACAGGCAGTATTCGTAGGTGCGCCCCAGAATATCCTTGCTGCTCCCCTGCTCGATCATTTGGATATTGGTAAAGAGGTCAACCACCTCGCCCAGCCGCCGCTTGTCCAGCTCCGGGCGGGCAAAGTTCTTGGGCAGAATGCCGCTGAGCCGGGCGTTGCGCTTCTCGATGCTCCGCATGGCCTCGTCGATCACCAGGCCGATCTCCGGCGTATGTGCCGCCGCTGCAATGACGCTCCAGCGGGCATTTTCCGGCACGAAGAAGATATTCTCAGCGGTATACTCGTCCTCGTCCTCCTCGAAGCCCTCGCCCTCTTCCACCAGCGCCCGGTACTTCGCCTCGAACCGGTCGGAAATATATTTCAAGAAAATCAGCCCCAGCACCACGGATTTATATTCCGAGGCGTCCATGTTCCCCCGCAGCACACAGGCCGCGTCCCAGATTTGCTTCTCAAAGCCGATTTCCGCTGTATTGCGCTCTGCCATGTCCGTTTCCTCCGATTGGTTTCATTATCCAGATTATAACATACCCCTAGCCGAAATTGCAATTTCCGTTTCCCCTCGACAGAGACGGAAAATGGCCTTGCCGGTTCAATCAATCAGCAAGGCCGTGATGGCAAGTTATTCGTATCCGGCGGGCGGCCTCGTTGACGATTTGGGTGGTGCCCACAGCGGACCGGGGGTGCGGCACGGGCGGATATGAAATCCGCCCCTACGGTCCCGCTCTCGGTCTATTCGTAGGGGTGGGGTTTATCCCCGCCCGAAACCTGGTTCCGATTCGCTCCGGGGTTCGACAGTTCCTTCCGTAGGGGCCGATGCCCACATCGGCCCGCCTGCCACCGGGTGCAGCGCACCCCGCCGACCGCACCCGTAGGGGCGGATTGCATATCCGCCCGGAACCGGATGGGTTCCCCGCCAGCCCGGCAAACAACGCGATCCGGCACGGACGCGCCATGCGCGCCCCTACGTTGGGGTGCGTTCGGCGGGGGTGCTTCCGCCGCGGCGGGGCGGCGCGGGCGGCTGATAGCCGCCCCTACGGGCCTGCTCTCGGGCTATTCATTGGGACAGGGTTTATCTCTGGCCGATGGCTTTCGGGGGCAATTCGCTTCCGCCAAGCCTTTGGCCCTGCATACAAAACGTCCCGCCTACGCTGGAAGCGCAGGCGGGGTGCGGTCAACTCCATATTCCCTGCTGCTTTATAGCACGGCAATATGGGCGCGTTATTCGTATTCGATGGTCGCCGGGGGTTTGCTGGTGATGTCGTAGAGAACGCGGTTGATGTGGGCGACCTCGTTGACGATTCTGGTGGAGACCTTGTCCAGGACCTCGTAGGGGATTCGGGTCCAGTCGGCGGTCATAAAGTCGCTGGTGGTGACGCTTCGCAGGGCGATGGCATAGTCATACGTCCGGCCGTCGCCCATGACGCCGACGGAGCGCATATTGGTCAGGGCGGCAAAATACTGGTTCATCGTGCCCTCCAGGCCCGCGTTGGCCACCTCCTCCCGGAAGATGGCGTCGGCGTCCCGGAGCATGTCCAGCTTTTCCTTCGTCAAATCGCCGATGACGCGGATGGCCAGGCCGGGGCCCGGGAAGGGCTGGCGCATGACCAGATACTCCGGCAGGCCCAGCTCCCGACCCAGCTCCCGGACCTCGTCCTTGAAGAGCTGGCGCAGCGGCTCCACGATCTCCTTGAAGTCCACGTAATCCGGCAGGCCGCCCACGTTATGGTGGCTCTTGATGACCGCGGCCTCGCCGCTGCCGGACTCCACCACGTCGGGATAAATGGTCCCCTGGGCCAGGAAGTCCACGGCGCCGATCTTCTTGGCCTCTTCCTCGAAGACGCGGATAAACTCCTCGCCGATGATCTTCCGCTTGCGCTCGGGCTCGCTGACGCCGGCCAGCTTAATCAAAAACCGGGTTTCAGCATTGACGCGGATGAACTTGAACTTCCACTTGGCGAAGGCCTGCTCCACCTCGTCGCCCTCGTTCTTGCGCATCAGACCGTGGTCCACAAAGACGCAGGTCAGCTGCTCGCCCACCGCCTCGGCCAGCAGGGCCGCCGCCACGGAGCTGTCTACGCCGCCGGACAGCGCCAAGAGCACCTTGCCGCCGCCGATTTTCTCCCGCAGGGCCGCGATGGCCTGGCGCATATAGTTGCCCATGGTCCAGCTGCCGGTGCAGCCGCAGACCTCATAGAGGAAATTGCGGATCATATCCACGCCGTGCTCGGTATGGTTGACCTCGGGGTGGTACTGGACGCCGTAGAAGCCCCGGGCCTCGTCGGCAATGGCGCCGTTGGGGCAATGGTCCGTATGGGCCGTCAGGGCAAAGCCCTCGGGTACCTTGGCCATATAGTCGCCGTGGCTCATCCAGGTGATTCCCTCGGCCGGCAGGCCATGGAAGAGCTTACAATCGGTATCAAAATACGTATGGGTCTTGCCGTACTCCCGGGCGGTATCGTCCTGGGCCGGGACCACCGAGCCGCCCAGGGTCTGAGCCATCAGCTGGCAGCCGTAGCAAATGCCGAGAATCGGCACGCCCAGCTTGAAAATCTCCGGGTCCACCTGGGGCGAACCGGCCTCATAGACGCTGTTGGGGCCGCCGGTAAAGATAAAACCCTTGGGATTGTACTTTTTCAGCTCGGCCAGGGGAGTCGTATACGGCTTGATCTCGCAGTAAACGTGGCACTCCCGGACCCGCCGGGCAATCAGCTGGTTATACTGGCCGCCGAAGTCCAGAACAATAATGGTTTCCATGGATCAGTCCTCGCGGAAGACAAAGCCGTTCTCGTCGGCACTGTCGATGATGGCCAGAGACTGAATATTGATGCCGGCCTCGCGAATCCGGTCGCCGCCGTGCTGGAAGCCCTTCTCCACCGCAATGCCGATGCCCACCAGCTCCGCGCCGGCCTCCTTGACGATGTCGCACAGGCCCCGCATGGCCTCGCCGTTGGCCATGAAGTCGTCCACAATCAGGACCTTGTCGTCCGCGCCGATCCAATCCTTGGACACCAGCAGCGTGACCTTTTTCTTATAAGTATAGGAGAAGATATCGCTCTGGTAGAGGCCGCCTTCGATATTGTCGCTCTTGGCCTTCTTGGCAAACACCATGGGCACGCCCATGGCCCGGGCGCAGATCGTGGCCAAGGCGATTCCGCTGGCTTCCGCCGTCAGCACCAGGGTGACCTTGCTGGTATCAAACCGCTTCTTGAACTCCTCGGCGATCTGCTCCATCAGCTCGGTATCCACGCGATGGTTGAGGAACCCGTCCACCTTCACGATATTGCCGGGGAGGATCTTTCCCTCTTCCCGGATCCGCTTCTTCAAAAGCTCCATGTTCTCTCCGCCTTTCAAAGGTTGTGTAGTATCTCTATTATGCAAAAAATCAGTCGAAAAAGCAACTGGAATAGGCGAAGACTTTTCAATTCCTCCCCATTGGAAAATTGTGCGTTTTGTTACCCACCCAGGCGTCCCGCAATCCAGAACCAGATCACCGGCAGCACCATGGCCGGAAGCATATTGCCCACCTTGAGCCGCTTGGGCGCCAGGCCCAGGATATTGATTCCGGTGCCGATCAGCAGCACGCCGCCCACGGCGCTCATCTCCACCACCACGGCCTCGGACAAAAACGGCTCCACGACCCCCGCCAGCAGCGTCAGAGCCCCCTGATAGACCAGCACCGTCAGGCCCGAGAACATGACGCCCAGGCCCATGGTCGCGGCAAAGGTCACGGCCATGACGCCGTCCAGGGCCGACTTGGCGAAGATCGTCTGATAATCCCCCCGGAGCCCCGCGGCAAAGCTGCCCATAATGGCCATGGAGCCGACGCAGAACAGCAGGCTGGCTGTGACGAAGCCTTCGGTGAAGCGGCTGCCGCCGTGGCGGCCCAGCCGCGCCTTGAGCCAATCGCCCAGGGTATCCAGCCGGGCCTCGATCTTCAGCAGCTCTCCCAGGATCGTCCCCAGGACCATGGACACAATGACAATCAAAATATTGGCCGTGACGATGGCGCTGGTAATACCGATGACCACCACGCAGATTCCCAGTCCCGCCACGATGGTCCCGGTGTGCTCCTCCCGGAGCCGGCCGCCGAAGGCCAGGCCCAAAAGCGCCCCCAGGGCGACTACCACCGCGTTGACCGCTGCTGCTATCATGCTCTTTGCCCTCCCTATTCAAAATGGGGCTGTCTCGTTACGAGACAACCCCCGGAAACACAGGTCAGTTCCGGCTGCACTTCTCCGCATCGATGGCCAACGCCACCATCAGCACGTAGAGCGCGTCCTCCGGCCGCTTGACGTCCAGAACGTATGTATCGCTCCAGTGGAGGACCTCCTTGGAAATCTCGGCCACGGTCTGCCCCGCGCCGTCGCGGATCTCATAGTCCCACTCCAGCCAGTTGCCGTCCACGGTCCAGTTCCGGAAATCCAGCGTAAAGCTGGGCCGGAAAAATGTAAATTCCCTGCGGATGCAGCCCAAATAGGTCTCGCCCTCATAGAGCTCGAATTGGGGCAGGAAGGTCAGCACCCGCTCCTGTACCGTGCCCCGATAGCGGCCGGAGGCGTCCGAGATCTCCAGCTTATGGCCCCAGCTGAGCTTTCCCTGGACCGTATACACCGGCGCGCCGGTATCATTATAGATATCAAAACTGTCAAACCACGAAAAAATTCGCTGGCGCAGCAGCAGACGCATGAGAAACTCTCCTTTGCAATTGCTTCTTGCAGCGGCACAGCCGCGGCAAATCTCTCGGTTTTGCACGCCAGCCCCGCCGCCTGATCTCCCGGACCGGCGGCGAGGCTGGTTGGTTCACCCTTACGCGGGATCTGCCCCCGGCAGAATCAACTCCGCGGCATAGGGCAGGGTCTCCACCCAGGCGCAGAACTGCCGCCACTCGGGCAGCCGGTGGGTCCGGCGCTGGGCGTAAATGGTCTTCAGCTGCCGGTAGTTGGTGGTCATGCCCGCCGTCAGCTTGAAGCCGCAGGGGTTGGTCATCAGCAGCCGGAGATAGTCCTCCGGGTCCTGGGTCTCGTTGTACTTGGCCACCAGCTCCTTCATGATCTCCACCACCCGGGGATCGGTATGGGGGTCATACTGGTTGTCCAGGTCAAACCGGGCGATGCGGTGCATGGTGGACTGGCTGGAGACGAAGTCCAGGAAGTGGTACCGCTCGGCCTCGGTCCAGGCCTTGACCGTGAAGGTCAGGTCGAACTGGACCACCACGCCGTTGAGCCAGTTGTCATGGCCGGAGCCCTTGGCGCTCTGGGCCAGAGCCAGAATGCCCTTGGTCATATGGCTGTTGAGAGCTGCCACGTCGGTCGCCATGGGGAACTTGGCCCGGACGATACTCTCCTCCAGGCCGTAGACCGCGGCGTTGGAGACGGGGCCGAAATCGGGGACGGTGTATACGCTCATGGGGTCTCCTTTCACGAGAGGGGCGGAAAAACGGATTACCGGAGCTTGACGCCCAGGTCCTGGTCCAGCTTCGCCAGGATCTTCTGGACCACGGCGGCGGAGTCCTCGTCGGTGAGGGTCCGGTCGTCGGCCCGAAGCTCCAGGGAGAAGGCCAGAGACTTCTTGCCCTCGGGGATGCCGGGGCCGCGGTAGACGTCGAAGAGCCGGACGGATTTGAGCAGCTTGCCGCCGGCGGAGGCGATGCACTTCTCCACGCAGCCGACGGTCTTATCCTCGTCGCAGACCAGGGCCAGATCCCGGCTGACCGTGGGATACTTGGGCAGCGGGCAGTAGACGCAGTCGGGCTTGCGGACCGACATAAAGCCGGTGAAGTTCAGCTGGGCGGCGTAGACCTCGCAGTCCATATCGTAATTCTGGGCCACCAGCGGGTGAATCTGGCCGAAGATGCCCATATCCTGACCGGCGATGGTCAGCCGGGCGCAGCGGCCGGGGTGGAAGCTGGGATCGTCGGTGACGGGGGTATACTCGGCCTCCTGGAGCCCCAGGCACTGGAGCAGGGACTCGATTTCGCCCTTGAGGGTGAAGAAGGTGACGCCCGCGCCGTAAGCGCCCAGGCTGAGGATCTTGGGCTCATTGGGCAGCACCTGACCGGGCTGGGGCAGGTAGATGGTGGCGACCTCGTAGAACTTGGCGGCCTTGTTGTGATAGGCCACGTTCCGCTGGAGGGTCTCCAGCATGGCGGGCAGGGCGGTGGTCCGCATGACCGAGGTATCCTCGCCCAGGGGGTTGAGGATCTTCACGGTCTCCCGCAGGGGGCTGTCGGCAGGCAGACGGATGGCGTCGAACATCTTCGGAGAGTCGAAGGAATAGGTCAGGATCTCGGAATAACCCAGGCCCCGGGCCACGATTCCGGCCTTCTGGGCCAGCGTAGCCTCGGCGGAGTAGCCGCCCAGGGTGGTGGCGCCGTGGGGCAGCGTGGTGGGAATGCGGTTATAGCCGTAGAGCCGGGCCACTTCCTCGGCGATATCGGCCATGCACTTGAGGTCGGACCGCCAGGAGGGGACCTGCACCATACCGTTCTCCACGGGGATCTCCAGCCGGCGCAGATACTCCACCATCTCGGCCTCGGGGATCTCCAGGCCCAGCAGGCGGTTGATCTTGTCGGTCTCCAGGGGCAAAACCACCGGCTGGGGCACGAAGTTCAGAATGTCGATGACGCCGTCCAGGACCTCGCCCGCGCCCAGCAGTTCCACCAGCTCACAGGCCCGGTCCACGGCGGGCAGGGTGTTCAGGGGGTCCAGGTTCTTTTCGAACTTGGCCGAGGCCTCGGTGCGCATGCCCAGGGCCAGGGCGGTCTGGCGGATGGAGGTGCCGTTGAAGTTGGCCGACTCGAAGACCACGTCCACGGTGTCGTCCACGATCTCGCTGTTCTCGCCGCCCATGATACCGGCCAGACCCACGGGACGGGTCTCGTCGGCGATGACCAGCATACCCGGCTGCAGGGGCCGGACGTTGCCGTCCAGGGTGGTCAGGGTCTCCCCTGCCTCGGCCCGGCGGACGATGATCTTGCCGCCCTTCACATACCGGTAGTCGAAGGCGTGCATGGGCTGGCCGTACTCGATCATTACATAGTTGGTGATATCGACAATGTTGTTGATGGGCCGGACGCCGGCGGACCGCAGCCGCTCCCGCATCCACTTGGGCGAGGGGGCGATCTTCACGTTGCGGACCATCCGGGCGGTGTAGCGGCTGCACAGGTCCGCGGCGGGGACCTCCACGTCCAGCAGCTCCGGCAGCACGCCGGGGCCGCCGCCCTTGACCACGGGCTCGTGGTGGCGCATGGGCCGGTTGAAGGCCGCGGCGGCCTCCCGGGCCAGGCCGATGAGGCTGAAGCAGTCGGGCCGGTTGTTGGTGATTTCAAATTCCACCACGGTGTCGTCGTTGCCGATGACCTCGTTGATGTCCTGACCGACGGTGCAGTCCTCCTGGAGAATCCAGATGCCGTCCTCGATGGCATAGGGGAAGTCGTTGAGGGTCAGGTTCAGCTCCTTGAGGGAGCAGAGCATGCCGTTGGAGGCCACGCCCCGGAGCTTGCCCTTGGTGATATGGACGCCGCCGGGCAGGTAGGAGTTGTGCAGGGCCGCGGGCACCAGGTCGCCCTCGTGGACGTTCTGAGCGCCGGTGACGATCTGGACCGGCTCGCCCCGGCCCACGTCCACCTGGCAGACCCACATATGGTCGGAATTTTCATGGCGGACCATGGACAGGACCTTGCCCACCACCACGTTCTTGATTTCAGCGTCCAGCCGGGCATAGGTCTCGACCTTGGAGCCGGCCATGGTCATGATCTCGGCGAAGTCCTTGTCGTTGGCATCGACGTCCACAAATTCGCCCAGCCATTTTCTGGAGAGATTCATAGCAATATTCCCCTTTCTTAGAACTGAGACAGGAAGCGGATGTCGTTTTCGAACAGCAGCCGCAAGTCGCTGATCTGGAAGCGGCGCATGGTCATGCGCTCCACGCCCACGCCGAAGGCGAAGCCGGAGTACTTCTCCGGGTCGATGCCGCAGTACTGGAGCACCTTGGGGTGGACCATACCCGCGCCCAGGAGCTCGATCCAGCCCTCGCCCTTGCAGGTGCGGCAGCCCGCGCCGTGGCACTCAAAGCACTGCACGTCCATCTCGCAGCTGGGCTCGGTGAAGGGGAAGTGGTGGGGCCGGAACCGGACCACGGAGTCGGGGCCGTAGAGCTTCTTGACCATCTGCTCCAGGCAGCCCTTCAGGTCGGCCATGGTAATGCCCTCGTCCACCACCAGGCCCTCCATCTGGTGGAACATGGGGGAGTGGGTGGCGTCCACCTCGTCCTTGCGGTAGACGCGGCCCGGGGCCACGATGCGGATGGGGGGCTTGCGCTGCTCCATCACCCGGACCTGCATGGGCGAGGTCTGGGTCCGCAGCAGCACGGAGCTGTCCTCGGTGATATAGAAGGTATCGGACCAGTCCCGGGAGGGATGGCCGGGCTCGGCGTTGAGCTTGGTGAAGTTGTAGCTCTCCAGCTCCACCTCGGGGCCCTCCACCACCTCAAAGCCCATCTCCACGAAGATGTCCTTGGTCTCGTCCAGGACGATGCTCATGGGGTGCTTGTGGCCGTGGGCCACGGGGACGCCGGGAATAGTCACGTCCACGGCCTCGGCCAGCAGGCGGGCCTCCAGGGCCTTGGCGGCCAGCTTGGCCTTGACGGCCTCCAGCTTCTCCTCAATGTCGGCCCGGACGGCGTTGGCCACCTGACCCATGACGGGGCGCTCCTCGGCGGAGAGCTTGCCCATCATCTTGAGAACGGCGGTCAGTTCGCCCTTCTTGCCCAGGTATTTCACGCGCAATGTCTCCAGCGCCTGGCTGTCCGCCGCCGCGTCCATGGCGGCCAAAGCCTCGCGCCGGATCTGTTCCAGCTGCTCTTTCATAGTCGGTCTCCTTTATGTTAATGTGTGGATTACAAGGGAAATATCGTTCCGAACCGCCGGGTACCACGTGTCCGCAGACGCACCGGCATACGGTCCCGCCGTAGGGGCGGATTGCATATCCGCCCTAGATGGCCGCGTGTTGCATGGGCCTGCCGGTAACGCGCCCTGGTTGTGGGCGGATATATAATCCGCCCCTACGGACGCCCCGGTACAAACAGCCTCGCACAGCAAACGCAAGGCCAAAAGCGCCTCCAGGGCGCAAAAAAGAAGCCCTCCGCCCCACTGGGGACGAAAGACCATGCTTCCGCGGTACCACCCGCCATTCGCTGAACTGTCAGCGCACTCTTGCCCGTAACGGGGGCGTCCGGCCCACCCTAGCGCCAGGCGTTCAGGCGGCAGCTCGCGAGGGAAGGCCGCAGACCCACAGCAGGCGGTTCCACCAACCCCGCCCTCTCTTTGGCTGTGTTCCGGTCGTTGACGACTCGGTCATCGCTGTTTCGATATTGCATCTTATTTTAGCACACTTCCCCCGGCCTTGCAAGAAGGAATTTGATGGAGTATAATCAAGCAAGTAACGAGGCGTTGCGATACGAAAACGCCTGTAGGAAAGGCTTTCATCAAATCGGAAGTCTGTCCGGGCGGATATATAATCCGCCCCTACAACCACGCTCCAGGGTTTGCCGTAGGGGCGGCCTGCATGGCCGCCCGGTGGGCAGCCGCGATTCTTTGCAAGCCTGCGGCAAATCGGAGGGCGCGGCACGGGCGGGCATGAAGCCCGCCCCTACAAACACGCTCCGGGGTTTGCCGTAGGGGCGGGGTTTATCCCCGCCCGCAAGGCTGCGGTACGAACATCCGGCAAGGGACAAACCCGGCCCATGGGGCCGGAATGGGAAAGGAGACGCTATGGCCACGGTATCTGTTTGCATCCGCACTTCCCCGGCGCTGATTGGGCGATGCTGTCCGCCCCGCCGGCCTGACAGCCACAAGGGCGACTACGGCCGGGTCTTGATTGTCGCCGGGGCCGAGGGGTTTACCGGCGCGCCGGTGCTGGCGGCCCGGGCGGCCCTCCGGGCCGGAGCCGGGCTGATCTTCACCGCCGTGCCCCGGGCGGTCTACCCCATTGTGGCCGGGAAACTGGACGCCCCCATGGCGCTGCCCCTCCCCGACGACGGGGCCGGGAAGCTCTCTCTGGCGGCGCTGCCGGCGCTTCTCGCCCGGCTGGAGTCCGCCGACGCCTGTCTGCTGGGCCCCGGTCTGGGCCGGTCGGCGGAGCTGGATCAATTGACGGCCAAGCTGGTCGAAGCCTGCCGGTGTCCGCTGATTCTCGATGCGGACGGCATAAATGCCGTGGCCGCGCATAGAGATATACTGCGCGGAGCAGCCTGTCCCATCGTTCTCACCCCCCACGAGGGGGAGTTCCGGCGGCTGTGGCCCCATCCGGAGACAAGCCGTCTGGACGGCGTCCTGGCCCTGGCCCGGGACACCGGCGCGGTGGTCCTGCGCAAGGGCCACGAGACGCTGATTACCGACGGACGCCGGACCTACGTCAACCGCACCGGCAACGCGGGCATGGCCACCGGCGGCAGCGGCGACGCCCTGGCCGGTATCCTGCTGGCCCTGCTGGGGCAGGGCGTTCCGCCCCTGGAGGCGGCGGCGACGGCGGCATTTCTCCACGGGCGGGCCGGTGATCTGGCAGCCCGGACCCGGGGGCAGTACGGTCTCGCCCCCGGCGACCTGATCGAGGCGCTTCCGCGACTTTTGCCTTGAAGCGGATGTGATCGACTTGTTGTTCAAACGACTGCTGCCCCTGCTGCTGGCCCTGTGCCTCACCGGCTGCGCCGCCGATTCGGGCGGCCCCACCCAGCAGGCCCTGGATTTCCGCACGGCCCTGATGGATTCCGGCGGCTGCACCTTTACCGCCGATCTGACCGCCGACGTGGGCGGCCGGGTCTACCAGTTCACCCTGGACTGCGCGGCCACGGTGGGCGGCCCGGCCACGCTGACGGTGACGGCTCCGGAGTCCATCGCCGGAATCACCGCCCGGGTGGACGAGTCCGGCGCGGCCCTGACCTTTGACGGTACGGCCCTCGCCCTGGGGACCCTGGCCGACGGGGAGACCGCGCCGCTGCTGGCGGCCTGGCTGCTGCCCAACGCCTGGACCAGCGACTACATCGACGCCGCCGGGGCCGACGGCGATCTGGAGCGCGTCACCTACCTCCACGGCTGCGGCGACGAGGCCCTGACCATCGACGCCTGGCTGGACGAGCAGAATATCCCGGTCCGCTGCGAAATCAGCTATGATGGCGTCCGCTGCCTGACGGCGGAGATCAGCGGGTTTACCATGCAATCGTGAGAACGCTGCCAACCAAGGCTCCCCTTGAGGGGAGCTGTCATGGCGCAAGCCATGACTGAGAGGTGTTACCGCACCAAAGGCTTGCCGCAGGGTTTCGGCGGGTGCATCAGGGCGCTGACGCGCCGCCGCCGCTATGCGGCGGCACACCTCTCCGTCACGCTTC
>DSLFC04102__coassemble_1625_pt1 | contig 12109 bp, 11 predicted proteins | sample DSLFC04102__metabat2_low_PE_037 | metagenome-assembled genome bin DSLFC04102
GGGGCAAAAGATTGGGCGAAGGCCGCAGACACAATTGTGCGGTGATGCCCAAGAATAACGCTGCCTGACTTTGGAAATACTGGAAACGTAACAACCCAAAGGAGGCATTCCATGGTCAAGGGCATCACCCGTCAGGTAGTCGTGGTCCAGGGCGGCGACCCGGCAATGTTTGAACAGGCTATTTTTCTCGTGCGAGACGATCTCGTCTCCCAGGGAGGCGTCAGCGAAGAGGCGCTGCTGGAAGAGGCCCGCCGGGCCTGCAGCCCCAGGCTGACCCTCTGGGCGCGTATCCGCGACCGGCTGCTGTGGGCCGGGTGCGGCGCCGGGGCCATGGGGGCCCTCTGGCTGGCCGCTGCCCTGCTATAGGCTCCGGCTGCTGTACAGACACCCGGACAAAATTCAGATCGAACAACGAGAGCGCACCGCAATGAAAATCTGCGGCGCGCCCTCGTTTATTATTCTGTGGTCAGCTGCACGGTCCCGTCTTGGGCCGTCAGGGTGACGGCGTGAATGGGGGCCATAAAGCTGTCGATGATCTTTTCGGCGATGGGGTCCTCCACGTGCTTCTGGATGGTACGGCGGAGGTTCCGGGCTCCGTAGGTGATGGAATAGGCCTCCTTAACCAGGAATTCCACCAGGCTGTCGTCCCATTGCATGGCGATTCCACGCTTATCCAGGGACTCGCGCAGCTCGCCCAGCATAATGACGGCGATTTTACGGAAGTCCTCCTCGGTCAGATTATTGAAGGACACCACGGCGTCCACCCGGTTGAGGAACTCGGGCCGCAGGAAGCCGCGCAAGGCCTTCATGGCCTTCTCCTGGCTCTGCTCCGAGAGGGACCGGCCAAAGCCCACCGAAGCCTCCTTCCGGTCGGACCCGGCGTTGGAGGTCATGATGATGATGGTATTCTCAAAGTTCACCACCCGGCCCTGGGCATCGGTGATCCGGCCGTCGTCGAGGATTTGCAGCAGGATATTGAGCACGTCGGGGTGGGCCTTCTCCAGCTCGTCAAAGAGAATGACGGAATAGGGCTTGCGGCGGATCTTCTCGGTCAGCTGTCCGGCCTCGTCGTAGCCTACGTAGCCCGGGGGCGAGCCGATGAGCTTGGAGACCGAGTGCTTTTCCATATACTCGGACATATCCAGGCGGATTAATGTCTCCACCGAGTCGAAGAGATCGTCGGCCAGGCACTTGACCAGCTCGGTCTTGCCGACGCCGGTGGGGCCGACAAAGATAAAGCTGATGGGCCGCTTTTTGGGGCTGATGCCCACCCGGCCCCGGCGGATGGCCGCTGCTACGGCCTCGATGGCCTGGTCCTGGCCGATGATGCGCTTTTTGAGCCGGGCCTCCAGCTCCCGCAGCTGGCCGTACTCCTGGGCTTTGACCTTGCTGGCGGGGATCTTCGTCCAGAGCTCGATGATCCGGGCCAGATTCTCCACGGTCAGCACCGGCTTGGGCTCCTCCTCCAGCAGGGCAATCTCCTTGTCGAGCTGTAGGTTTTTACTGCGGATCTCCGCCATTCTGGCGTAATCCTTATCCTCGGTCTTCTCGGTGAGCATCTGGAGCTCCAGGTCCAGGTCCGCGTGCTCCTTCCGGAGCTCCGCCAGCCTGGAGATGGTCTTATTTTTCAGATTGACGTCGGAGCAGGCCTCATCCAGCAGGTCGATGGCCTTATCCGGCAGGAAGCGGTCGGTGATATAGCGCTCGGAGAGGACCACGGCCTGCCGGGCAATCTCCGGCGAGATCTCCACGCCGTGGAAGGTCTCATAGTAATGGGCGATGCCCCGGATAATGGTCACGGCCTCCTCGATGGTGGGCTCGTTGACCGTCACCGGCTGAAACCGGCGCTCCAAGGCCGCGTCCTTTTCGATATACTTGCGGTATTCGTTGAAGGTGGTGGCGCCGATCACTTGAATCTCGCCCCGAGACAGGGCGGGCTTGAGGATATTGGCGGCGTTCATGCTCCCCTCGGCGTCGCCCGCGCCCACCAGGTTGTGGACCTCGTCGATGACCAGGATGATATTGCCCAGCTTCTTGACCTCTTCGATCAGGCCTTTCATGCGGCTTTCAAACTGGCCGCGGAACTGGGTGCCGGCGACCAGGGCCGTCAGGTCCAGCAGATAGACCTCTTTATCCTGGAGCTTATAGGGCACATCCCGGGCGGCGATGCGCTGGGCCAGGCCCTCGGCGATGGCCGTCTTGCCGACACCGGGCTCGCCGATCAGACAGGGGTTGTTCTTCTGACGGCGGTTGAGAATCTGAATGACCCGTTCGGTCTCCACCTCCCGGCCCACGATCTGATCCAGCGCGCCGTTGCGGGCCTTCTGCGTCAGGTTGAGGCAGTATGTGTCGAGGAATTTATGCTTTTTCTGTTTGCTTCCGCGGTCGTGCTTTTCGCTGTCACGGCTGTGGGGCGGGAGCTCCGGCTGGGGCTCCTCCTGGCGTTCGCCGCCGAAGAGCTTATTGAGGAACGGGAAGGTCGCCGTCTGGCTCTCGATCTCGTCCTCCTCGTCCTCATCCTTGGGCGGCTCGGCTATCAGGGACTCCATGCCCTGGAACGCCTCGTTCATATCGCTGTTGAGCCCCTCGAGATCTTCCTCTGAGATGCCCATGCGCTTCATAATATCATCCACGGGCTTGATGCCCGCTTCTTTGGCACATTTGAGGCAGAGACCATCGCTGACGGTCTTTCCGCCTTCGATCTTCGTGATAAAAATCACGGCAATGTTCTTTTTACATCTGGAACAAAGGGTCGGTTGCATGCAAGGATCTCCTTCGATCTTAGAAAAGTTAAAAAACGGACGGACGGAACGCGGTTGGCTGCTGTTGTGTTCCATGCCAGTATAGCACACTTTGGAGCGAATGCAATCGGGAATTGTTTCAAGGCAGGTACAGCCAGCCCTTGCCGCCGCCCAGCAGCAGCACCGAGCCGTCTTCCCGCATCAGGACCGAAGTGGCTGCGCTGATGTCCACAGTCTCGGCATAGACCTCCAGATTGTCGGTATAAATGGTCAGCCGGTCCGCCGTCAGTACGGCGATATAGCTGCCGGCGGCGGAGAGGTCCAAAATTTCCTCTCCCAGATAGAGCGTGGCAATCTCCCGGCCCTGGTCATCCATGGTGACCAGGCTGTTGCGGTTGCCTGCCCTATACATATTCACCGCCAGCGTCAAAAATCCGTTGCCGCCGGTGTCATAGTCCTTGAGATAGGGCTCGGGATAGGCGAATTCGCCCTCCAGCGTTCCGTCGGACCGGACCAGGTAGGCCGCCGTTTCCCCCAGGGCGCAGACCGTGTCGGCATCGACAAAGTAGAGATCATAGATCAGAGAATTGCCCAGAGAGGCGGTGGAGAGAATATTCTCCGAATCCGTGCGGAAGAAATAGACGCTGCTTTCGAAGGCGCCTCCCGATGCGCCCAGTCCGATGGCCGCCAGCATGGTCCCCTTCTCCGAAATGGCGCAGGTGGGCATGTAGGTGGTGGAGGAAAGCCAGCGGTAGGAAAGGGTGGCGCTGCTGTTATAGACGGTCAGAACCGACTTATAGCCGCTCAGGGAGCTGGCGAAGCAGAAGCTGCCGTTGGAGGCCAAATCCGCGTCGAGAATCGGCTGTTCGGTGGTCAGACGCACCCGCTCCCCGTTGGTATCGGCGGCCAGCAGCACCGTGCCGCCGGCGTCATAGGCCAGCATCATCTTCCCGGCGGTGAGCAGCTGGGGCAGACTCAGCTGGTTCTGGAGGGTGAAGCGCTCCGTGCCGTTGTCCTGGTAGTAAACCAGGCCGCCCACCGAGGCGACGGCCAGGCCGCTGCCTGCGGTTCCGTAGCGGTTGGAGTTATGGGCGTCGAAAAGGTAGAGATCCTCGGTGCCCTCGTCGCGGATATTGAAGTACTTGACCCAGCGGCGCAGCGCGTCGAAGTTGAGGGATTCCTGAAACAGGAACAAGCCCACCGCCGAGCAAACCGCCACCACCACCACGGCAAAGACCACAATGCGCTTGATGAGCCCATACCGGCCGGGCTTGGCCGGCGTGTCAGACTGGTTATTCCACATGGAACGACACCTTCCCATCGTCATACCAGAGCTTGGAGAGATACAGGCCGCCCGGCGGTACCGTGGGTCCGGCGGCCGTTCGGTCGCCGCCGGCCAGCAGGCCGCCGATATCCAGGGGATCAATTTTGCCCTCGGCGGCATAGACCACCGTGCCTGCCATGGCCCGGGCCATGTTGTAGAGGAAGCCGTTGGCGCAGACCCGCAGCCGGATCAGCTCCCCCTCCCGTTCCACCTCGTAGTAGTAGACGGTGCGCACCGTGGAGCGGACGTCTGTCCCCACCGAGCGGACTGCCGCAAAATCATGGGTCCCCACAAATTGGCTGGCTGCCAGCTGCATCACGGTTTCATCCAAATGCTTGGGATAAAACCAAGCGCGATTTACGTAGAACGGGTCTCGAATCCGGGAGTTATAGATGAGATACGTATATTCCTTCCGGACACAGGAGCCGATGGCGTTGAAGCCGTCGTGAACCTCCATGGCGCAGGTGACGACGATATCCTCCGGCAGACGGGTATTGAGGGCATAGGGCAGCCGGTCCGCCGGAATTCGGGAGGAGGTAAAGAAATTGGCCACATAGCGCCGGGCATGGACGCCGGCGTCGGTGCGGCCGCAGCCGGTCATCTTCACCGGATGCCCGACCACGGTGGCGGCGGCCTTTTCCAATGTCTCAGCCACGGTGATATCCTTCTTCTGGACCTGCCAGCCGTGGTAGGCGGTCCCGACATAGGTTAAAAACAGGGCAATATTTCGCATGGTGGTCCTTCCTCTGCGCGCAAAGGCGCGTGCAATTGACGATAAACGCTGGCTTTTCGCCGTCCGGGCCCCCACAGGGGCATCACAGTCCGAAGGCGCCCAGGACGATAATGCCCGCCATAAACACCAGGCCGCCTGCCAGCACAGCCACGTCGGCCGGGCGGTAGTGGAGCTCCTTGAGCCGGGTACGGCCTTCGCCGCCGTGGTAGCACCGGCATTCCATGGCCACCGCCAGCTCGTCCGCCCGGCGGAAGGAGCTGATAAACAGCGGCACCAGAATGGGGACCAGGGCCTTGGCCCGCTGCAGCAGGTTGCCGGTTTCAAAGTCCGCGCCCCGGGCCTTTTGGGCGTTGATGATCTTGTCGGTCTCTTCGATCAGCGTGGGAATAAACCGCAGGGCAATGCACATCATCATAGAGAGCTCATGCACCGGCACCTTGATCCGCTTCAGGGGGTTCAGGAGCCGCTCGAGACCGTCGGTGAGGGCGATGGGCGAGGTGGTGTAGGTGAGCATAAAGGTGCCGGTGATCAGCATAGAAATTCTCAAAATCATAAAGACGGCGCTGAACACGCCTTCCCGGGAGATGGTGAAAATCCAGAACGAAACCAGCGGCGTGCCCTGGGTGTAAAACAGGTTCAGCAGACCGGTCAGGGCGATGATAAAGAGCAGCGGCTTGATACTGCGGAGGATCACCTTGGGTTCGATGCGGGAGATGAGCACCACCGCCGTCAGGGCTGCCAGCACGATGGCATAGGACACGACCCATTCGGCGCTGAACAGGGCGACGATATAGACGATGACCATAATCAGCTTGGTCCGGGGGTCCAGTCGATGGATGGGGGTGTTCCCCGGGAAGTACTGGCCCAGGGTGATATCTTTAAGCATGGCGCAGCCCTCCCCGCAGCTTGAGCAGGCACGCCTGCGCCTGCTCCACGGTGTAAACCGAGGTATCCACATCCAGGCCCATATCCCGCAGCCGCAGAAACACCTGGGTGATCTGGGGGATATCGAGGCCCATGGAGAAGAGCTCCTTGGCGCGGCTGAAGACCTCCCGGGGGGTGCCGGTCATGGCGACCTTGCCGTGGTTCATGACGATCAGCCGGTCCACGTTGGAGGCAATCTCCTCCATGCTGTGGCTGACCATCATCACAGTGGCGTTCTGCGACGCCTGGTAGGCGCGGATATTGGCCAAAATCCCCTCCCGGCCCACGGGATCGAGGCCGGCGGTGGGCTCGTCAAGAATCAGCACGTCGGGTTCCATGGCGATGACGCCGGCAATGGCTACCCGGCGCTTTTGGCCGCCGGAGAGCTCAAAGGGCGACTTCTGGAGGTTTTCTTCGGGAATGCCTACAAATCCGGCGGCGCGGCGGACCCGCCCGTCGATTTCGTCCTTGGTCAGTCCCATGTTCTTCGGGCCGAAGGCGATGTCCTGATAAACCGTCTCCTCAAAGAGCTGGTACTCCGGATATTGGAACACCAGGCCCACGCGGAAGCGGGTCTCCCGGGTGAATTTTTTGTCGCTCCAGATATCGCGGCCCCCCAGCAGCACTTGGCCGGAGGTGGGCTTGAGCAGGCCGTTGAGATGCTGAATCAGCGTGGATTTGCCCGAGCCGGTATGGCCGATAATCCCCACAAATTCCCCCTGGGCAATGGAGAGGTTGACGGACTGGAGGGCGTCGCTCCGAAATGGCGTCCCCTCGCCGTAGGTATGGGTCAGATTTTTTGTTTCTAGTATCGGGGTCAAAACTGGTTCCTCCTGGTGTGCGCGGGGCGCACCGAATTACGATTCGCGATTACGCTTCCGTTAAAAAGTCGCGGAGCGTCTGCGCACATTCTTCCACAGAGAGAGCGTCCAGAGGCAGCTGAAAGCCGTCCTGGTTCAGGGCATAGAGCAGCTGGGTGGTTTCCGGCACCGTCAGGCCCGCGGCGCGCAGAAGCTCCACCTGGGTGAAAACCTCCTTGGGCGTGCCGTCTGTCAAAATCCCGCCGTCGGACATGATGACCACCCGGTCGGCCAACACGGCCTCAGGCATATGGTGGGTAATCAGCACCACGGTGATATTCTGCTCCCGGTTGAGGCGGCGGATGGTGGCCAGGACCTCTTTGCGGCCCTGGGGGTCCAGCATGGCCGTGGGCTCGTCCAGCACGATGCACTTGGGCCGCATGGCGATGACGCCAGCAATGGCAATGCGCTGCTTTTGCCCGCCGGAGAGCATATGGGGCGCGTGGGTACGGTACTGAAACATCCCCACCAGCCGCAGCGCCTCGTCCACGCGGGCGCGGATCTCCGCCGGGGGAACGCCCAGGTTCTCCGGCGCGAAGGCCACGTCCTCCTCGACGACATTGGCCACGATCTGATTGTCGGGGTTCTGAAAGACCATGCCGACCTGCTGCCGGATGGCCAGCAGCAGCGCCTCGTCCTGGGTGTCGAGTCCATAGACGTGGACGCTGCCGCCGGTGGGCAGCAGAATGGCGTTAAAATGCTTGGCCAGGGTGGACTTGCCGCAGCCGTTGTGACCCAATACGGCCACGAAGCTCCCCTCTTCGATCTCCAGGTTCAGTCCCTCGAAGACCTGCACCGAGGGCGTTTCTTCGGACCCAGGGTAGTCATAGGTCAGGTTTTCCACCGCGATGGCTGGTTGTGTCATGGATGTATTTCCTTCCTTTGCGCCGGTGAGCGCGTCAATTCGATAGATGGCCGGACCGCGTCCTAGGGGCGGAACCAGCGGCCGGTGCTGCCGCAGGGCAGCGTCAAACCGCTGACCGTCACGGGAAGGCCCAGCTCCTGACACTCGGTGTGGCCGCCGTAGCGCTTGGTGACCAGCGTGTCGAGCATATAGCCCAGGACCGAGGGAGCCAGCCCGGTGGTATAGGAATTAATCAGCACGAAGAGCGGGTCGTCGGAGAGAACGCCGGTGACCAGCTGCAAGAAGGGGTACAGATCCTTTTCCAGCTTCCAGATTTCGCCGGAGGGACCGCGGCCGTAGGAGGGCGGGTCCATGATAATGGCGTCATACCGTCTGCCCCGCTTGATCTCCCGTTCGACAAATTTCGCGCAGTCATCCACAATCCACCGGATGGAGGCCTGCTCCAGGCCCGATGCCTTGGCGTTCTCCCGGGCCCAGGCCACCATGCCCCGCGCCGCGTCCACGTGGCAGACCGACGCCCCGGCCGCCGCTGCGGCCAGCGTCGCCCCGCCGGTATAGGCAAAGAGATTCAGCACCGACACCGGCCGCCCGGCGCCGCGAATCCGGTCCATCTCAAAATCCCAGTTGACAGCCTGCTCAGGAAAGATGCCGGTGTGCTTGAAGTTCATGGGCTTGACGTGAAAGGTCAGCGGACCATAGCCGATCTGCCAGCGCTCGGGCAGATGGTGCTCCGACCACTTGCCGCCGCCGGAGGACGAGCGGGCATAGCGTCCGTCATAGTGCCGCCAGCGAGGGTCGGTTCGGGGCGTGTTCCAAATGACCTGCGGGTCCGGACGCACCAGGGTGTATTTCCCCCAGCGCTCCAGCTTTTCCCCTTCAGAGGTATCGATCACCTCATAGTCCTTCCATTGATCTGCGATCCACATAGTGTCTCTCCTGTATCGATATTGCCTGACCGCTATGGGGTGAACTGGGCGAGGATATCGCTCCAGCCGAACCCGCTGTCATCATCCTGGGAGGCGTCGCCTTCTTCGCTGTCCTCCTCATCTTCTTCCTTGGGAATGTCGTCCTCCGAGTGGATGTAGCACTCCAAATTGATGGAGTCCACATCGGGAGAAACAGGCTGATAGAGTCCTGTCTTCAAGGGCGTGGAGGTGTCCACATAGCCCTGATCCTGGACCACAATGCCTGCGGTGGGGAAGCCGCGGTCGATTTTCAGCAGACCCACCTGATAGATATGGTTGCCCGGGACCTGCGAGCAGTACTCGTTGGCCACATGGTCCGACGCGCCGCAGATATCCACCATCACATGGGTGCCGCAGGTGTCGGTGGGCACATCCTCCAGATAGAGCTCCACCTTTACGGTCCGGTCGCCGCGGGGGTCGCTGCGGCAGGCCTCGGTGGGCAGCAGCCCGCTGTCCCGGCAGACCTCCACGGTGACCACGTCGGTGGGCTTGGTAAAGGTGGCGGCGGCCAGATCCTCATGGATGCCGGACATGACCTTCTGCCACAGGGAGACGGCAGGATTCTCCGTGGTGTCGGTGAGGACCACTTCCTCGGGATCGTCGTAGCCGCACCACACCACCGCCGTATAGTAGGGCGTGTAGCCCGCGAACCAGCGGTCATAATCACTGGTGGTGGTGCCGGTCTTGCCGGCTACGGCCATATTCTCCAGCTGCGCGCCGGTGCCTGAGCCATAGGCCACGGTGTTCTCCATCATATAGGTGGAATACCAGGCCGTCTTCTGGCTCATGGCCGTCCAGGTATCCTGGGTGTTGTCCAGGATGACCTTGCCGTTGGCGTCGGTGACGCGGGTATAGGTCCGGGCCTCGCGGTAGAGGCCGTTGTTGGGGAACACCGTATAGGCCTCGGCCAAGGAGAGCACCGTGACGCCCTGGGTCAGGCCGCCCATGGCCATGGGCGCCAGATCAATGTCGGAGAGTACCGTGCCGCTGGCGGTGACATACTCGGAAACCAGCGACGTCAGGCCCAGCTTGTCCCGGGCATAGTTGAAACTGGTCTCCGCGCCCATCTCCGCCACCAGCTTGACGGCCACGGTGTTGAGAGAGTGGCACACGGCATCGTTGACAGACACAAGGCCGCGATAGGTGGAATCGGAGTTCTTGGGCCAGGAGGCTGTGTCGGTAAATTGGTAGGGCGTATCGTCATAGACCGTGGCCGGGGTAATCAGGCCCTGCTCCAGGGCCGGGGCAAAGACCGACAGGGGCTTGATGGTGGAGCCGGGCGAGAGATAGCTCTGGGTAGCCCGGTTGAGAATCAGGCTGCCGACCTTCTCGCCCACGCCGCCGGCCAGCGCCACCACATCGCCGGTCTTGTTGTCGGTGACCACGATGGCGGATTGCAGCTGCTGGCTGCTGGCCGTATCGGGGATATTGCGCAGGTCCTCATAGATCGCATCCACCTGGGCCTGGACCTCGGGATCGATGGTGCAGTAAATCTTGTAGCCGCCGGTCTGAAGCATCTTCAGGGCGATGGAATACTCATAGCCGGTCTGGGCCATCAGGTCCCGGACCACCTCGTTGATGACCTGGTCCTCGAAGTAGGTGAAGTAGTTGCCGGAGCCGTCCTCTTCGCCGCTGGTGTTGTTGAGCACCAGCTCCTGGGCCACGGCCTCGTTATACTCGCGCTGGCTGATGTAGCCCTGGTCGAGCATCTCACCGAGAATCAGCACCTGACGCTCCTTGTTTGCCTCAGGATTGATATAGGGGTCATACCGGGAGGGGTTGTTGGTAATGCCGATCAGGGAGGCACACTCCGCCAGCGTCAGATCCTCCACATTCTTGCCGAAGTAGACCTCGGATGCCGCCTGGACGCCGGAGCAGCCCTCGCCCAGGGGGATGATGTTCAGATACGCCTCCAGAATATCGTCCTTGGAGTGCTTGTCTTCATAGTCCAGGGCGCGGAAAATCTCCACCAGCTTCCGGCGGACCGTCACCTCATCCTCGTGGGTCAGGTTTTTAATCAGCTGCTGGGTGATGGTGGACGCGCCGTAGGTGGTCTTACCACCGAAGAACATATTCAGACTGGCCCTGATGGTCCGCAGCCAGTCCACGCCGTCATGGTCCCGGAATCGCTTGTCCTCGATGGCCATACAGGCGTTGATGAGGTCGTTGGGGATGTCCTCCAGCCCCACCCAGATGCGGTTTTCGCTCTGATAAAGCTTTTTGAGCTCCTTCCACTCGCCGGTCTCCCGGTCCTGGTAGTAGATCACCGACGTCTGGTCCAGGGCAAAGCCCTCCACCGAGAAGTCCACCTGATGGGACAGGTCGTTCTTGATATACACTGCAAAGATACAGGCAAAGATCAACAGGGCGATAAAGCCCGTGAGCAGCAGTGTGCCGAAAATCTTGCCGATCCAGCCCCAGACCTTCCGGGCCCGGGACGGCTGGCCAGACTCCTGCACCGCTCGCTTATGCCGTTTTGCCATAGGAACACCTCCGTGTGCTGTGTCTCAAATGCGTCATCGCATACGTACCCATAGTATTCCCTGTATTATAGCACATCCTTCCGGCAATATCCACAATCTTTTTTTCATGGAATTTTCCGGGAGCGGCGGCGGATACGCATAGTTTTTTCACAAAGCGGCATCATAAGAGCGGTGATGGAATATGATAAAACAAACGGCGGCGCTGCTCCTGGCGCTGCTCCTCTCCCCCTTCCTGCTGACGGCCCGGGACGGCTATGTGGCCCTCTATCAGACCGAGGACCAGTCCTGGGTCATGACCGATACGCCGCTGGCCTCTCTTCCCCCGGCGGATCAGGCGCTGCTCCGGCGGGGACTCCCCCTGGAAACGGCCCAGGATCTCACATCCGCCCTGGAAGATTTCTGTTCGTAAAACATGCTGTAAATTCCTCTTGATTTTCCGCCGCTCCCAGGGTAAAATGATTATAACAAAACCCGGGAGGACAGATATGAGCGAACAGTTTGGCGACGATATTATCACCATAACCGATGAGGATGGTGTGGAATACGTTCTCGAGGTCCTCGCTGTGCTGGAGTTGGACGGCGCGGAGTACTATTGCCTGGTGCCCGCCGAGACCGACGACGGAGAGGAAGACCTGGAGGTTACCATTCTCAAGGCCGTGGAGGAAGATGGCGAGGAGATTCTCGCCGCCATCGAAGACGAGGCAGAGCTTGAGCGCGTGTATAACGTCATGATGGAAGAGCTCTATGCCGAGGAAGACGGCGCAGAACAATAAATAGCAAAAAGTTCCCTGCTTGGTGCGTGACGGACCCTCTTAAACCCACATTTTTTTTAAGGGATGTTTGACTTCTCTGCGGGATTGCAGACCTCCCGCCCCAGCCTCGACTGGCGGTGGACGTTGGGAGCAATGAACACAGCGAGCGGCAACCCACCTGCCTTCTTGTGCAGGTTATAATTGGGTTCGCACGGCCGAAGTGGGGAATTTTTATGCCCGGAATCTGAAACAGGATCAACCGATACCATGATTTGACTGCGGGTTTTCAGAAAAAAAGAAGCAGACCGGGAAAGATGCACAAAAATTTAGGGGCGGCCATACAGGCCGCCCCTAATTCGCGTCCGGCCCCTACGGGGTGCGTTCGCCGATGGTGCATGGGCGGATATAAATCCGCCCCTACGGACCCGCCTTCGGCTTCCTCGTAGGGGCGGCCTGTATGGC
>DSLFC04102__coassemble_1635_pt1 | contig 12009 bp, 7 predicted proteins | sample DSLFC04102__metabat2_low_PE_037 | metagenome-assembled genome bin DSLFC04102
TTTTTGGCACCCCCGGCGAGACTCGAACTCACTACATTCCGCTTAGGAGGCGGACCCTCTATCCTGGTGAGGTACGGGGGCTTGAAGTGTGAGTATTGTATCGTATCCGATGGGGGATGTCAAGGGTATGGGCGTCATACGGCCAGATAGGGCTCGTAGATCTCCCGGGGGATTGTGAAGCGGGGACAGCCCGCGGCGCCGGGGGCTACCTCGTATTTGTCAAAGGCAATGACTAAATCTCCGTTTTCATCGAAGAAGAAGTTCTGGTCCGGATCGATGGCGCGGAAGTTCATGTCCTCGTACTCCGAATCCACCCAGTACATTCCTGTGCCGGCCTCGTTCTCGGCCCGCATCTGACGCTGAATCTCGGCGCTGATGGCCTCGATGTAGCCATCGCCGGCGAACAGGTCCGAGAGCGTGACGATGGCGCCGGTGGACTTGTCAATGTGATAATAGTAATAGGTCGTGTTGCTGCTGCCGGCTCCCTGCCACACCTCCAGCTCCAGGGTGAACCAGAGGTCGGTATTGGTCACCACCCGGTGGCGGACCTCCAGCGCCGTGTGGGCCTGGTCCCCCAGATCGGCGGCGTCGGCCTCGAACTGGTCTATCAGCGTCTGCGTCAGCGTCTCCACGTCCTGGTTGATGGTCTCGACGGCGTCCTGAATGGCGCCCGTGCCGCCGGTCTCCACCGTGGGAATCTCCACCATCATCTGGTGGTATTCGTCCTCCTTGACATAGGTGCGGAAGGTCACCAGCTCCACCAGTTCCCCGACGACCGGGATGGCGCGCATGGAGTCCGCCGCCTGGGCGCTCAGATTGGGCAGGGCGATGAATACGGCCAGGCAGGCCGCCAGAGCTGTGCCGAAATACTTCAATACGATGCCGTGCTTTTTCCGCTTCTCGGGCAGACTGTCCAAGGCGTCCTGGATGCAGCCGGCGGCCCAGTCCGGCAGGGGCGCATCCTCCTCCCGCGCCAGGCGCTTGAGTTGATCGTCAAATCGTTCCATGGTACCTCCTATTCCGCCAGCAGGGCCTTGAGCCGCTGCCGGGCACGAAACAGTCTCGTTTTCACCGTGGCCTCAGGGACGCCGGTGATTCGGCTGATGGACTGTAGGTCCAGATCCTCGTAGTAGTAGAGCACCACCACCGACCGATAGTCCGGCGGCAGCTGCTGTACGGCCATCCACAGGCCCAGCTTTTCCGCCGTACCGTCGTGATAGACCGGCTCCGTATCCTCCAGGGGTACGGTCCGCTTCCGCCGCCGCAGAATGTCATAGGCGGCGTTGGTGGCGATTTTCAGAAGCCAGGGGCGGAACTTCTCCGCCTCCTTCAGAGTGTGGAGCTTCTCATAGGCCGTACACAATGCCTCCTGCATGGCGTCCTCCGCGTCGGTCTGATTGGCCAGCAGACTCACCGTCACACGGTAGAGGCTCTTTTCACACAGGAGAACCTGCTGGCTGAACCACTCCTTGGTATATTCCGGTTTGATATTCCGCACCTCCCTACTGCATGGCGTCCACCAGCCAGCGGCTCCAGTCCTGATAGACGCTGCCGTAGACATGGGTGCCGTCGCCGGTGAGATCCGACCGCAGAGCCCCCGTGGCGTCGTCAAAGAGCTGGTTCACGTCCAGATAGATCACATGCTCCCCGTCGGCCAGGGCAGCGATTTTATCATTGAGCGTATTGAGCCGGTCGTTGTTGTAAGTTGCGTCCCGGGCCGACCGGTCGGCGTCCACGTGGAGATTGGCCCCCAAATAGATGGTCGCCTCCGGCTGGAGCGCCTGAATCTTCTCCAGCACCTGGGCATACTGCTTGGCCGCGGCATCCAGGTCGTAGCCCAGCTCGTTGATGCCCAGCATCAGGTGAATCCGTTCAAACTGCCGGCTCTGGAGCAGCGCCTCCAGGGTCGTCTCGCCGTAGCCCGATACCTTTACCGTGGTGTCGAAAACCGAGAAGGCCGACATGCCCACGCTGGAGAAAAAGGTCGCTCCGTTCATGCCGCCGTACTCCATCAGGCCCACGGTCCGCGAGTCGCCGATGAACAGGCAGGTGGAGAACAGCGCCTCGGCCGAGAGGGGCTGCTGCGGCGTCTCCGGTTCGGCGGTCTCCGGCTCGTCGGGCGTCTCGGGCTGCGAAGGCTCCGGCTGCTCCGGCGGAGCAGCGGTCTCTCCTCCGGTTCCGGCGGTATCCTGGTTCTCGGTTTCCGGGACCTCCGGCTCCACCACGGCGGTCTCCGGCGGCAGGGTGCTGTGGCGGGAGGCGGCCAGAACGGCGGGCATGGAGCAGAGCAGCGCCAAAAGCATCAAAATTGGGAACCGCAGGTGGCGTCTTACATGGTTTCTACGCTTCATAATCTATCACCTAAAACTGAAAATACATAAAGGGGTCGCTGCCCTGCCGCACGATGCAGTAGACGCAGCCCAAGAAGATCGCCACCAGCACCACCGACATCCAGGGCTTGGGTGCGTACTGCCGGTAGATTCGCCGGGGAATCGGGGTGGAAAAGAGGATTCCCAGGAGCAGCAGCCAGCCGTATTGGCTGCCGTACTTGAGGTAGTCCTGGGCGAAGACGCCGGCGGCCTCGCCGCCCATCGGAAAGAGCCGGGAGAGGAAAACCGGGATCTGTCCCAGCTCGGAGATGGCGAAGGGCACCCAGCTGAGGGGGATGGCCAGGACCATATATAGATGCCCCAGCAGCGGCACGCCCTCCAGCGCCTTCCGCAGGCCGACTTTCTCCAGGACCAGCAGCAGGAAGAGCATAAAGCCCCAGAGGAGGAAGTTCCAGCCTGCGCCGTGCCACAGGCCCGTGGCCAGCCAGACCACCAGGAGATTGCGCACCGTGCGTCCAAAGCCCTCGCGGCTGCCGCCCAGGGGGATGTAGAGATAGTCCCGAAACCAGCGGCTCAGGGTCATATGCCAGCGCCGCCAGAAGTCGGTCATGGACCGGGCGGTATAGGGGTAGAGGAAGTTGCGCGGCAGCTCCAGGCCCAGCATCAGGCCCAGGCCCACGGCCATACGGGAATAGCCGTAGAAGTCCAGATAGAGCTGGAGGCTGTAGGCGATCAGGGCCATCCAGGCCAGGGGGGTGGAGATGCTGTCAAAGCCGATGGCGCCCACGTCGGTCCACAGCTTGCCGATGCGGTCGGCCAGCAGGACCTTGAGGCCCAGGCCGATACAGAACTCCCGCAGACCCACGTCCACGCCCGCGACGGTGACCCGGGGGCTTTGGAGCTGGGACGCCATCTCGCTCTGCCGGAGGATGGGCCCGGAGGCCGTGTGGGGAAAGAGAAAGAAGAAGACGCCGCACCGGAGCGGAGAGGTCTCCGCCTGCTGGCCCCGGTAGCAATCGATCAGGTAGGCCGCGGCCTGGAAGAGGAAGAAGCTCAGACCCAGCGGCATGGGCGGAGCCGTGAGATTGCCGGGCAGTCCCAACAGCATCAGCAGCTGGTTTCCGGCGAAGGCCGCATATTTGAAGCAGAACAGCAGCAGAAAATCCAGTACCAGGCCGAACACCAGCAGCCCCCGCCGCCCGCGGATGGACCGGGCCAACAGGTAGTGAACCACGGTCAGCGCCGCCATCAGGCCCAGGTGCCAGGGCGTCTCCCGGCAGCCCCAGCCGTAAAAGACCAAGCTGCCCACTAAGAGCCAAAGCATTTTTCCCTGTCCGGGAAGCAGGTAATATAACAGGAAGAAACAGGGCAAAAAGACAAACAAAAATTCGATACTGCTGAAGCTCATGGGTTCCGGCCTCTCTCTCGACGGGTTCACTGTAATGACGGTCCAACCCGCCAGCAGGTTTCCGTCAAAAAAAGAAAATTTTCTCAGCAGTAAAACGGTGCGGATCGGGTGCGCAATGCATTCCCCTACGCTGTGTGCGGTGGTCGGATGGGTGCATTGGGCCCGGCGGTGCGGCGATAGGAAAACGAAAAACGACAGCATTCGGAGATGCTGTCGCAGCGTGTCAAAAAAGTCTTTTCGCCACGCCGGTTGCGGCGCGCCGCCAAGAGCCGGCTTTCAAATCCACCTTCGGAATAAAATAAAACAACAGCATCTTGCGATGCTGTTGTTTGGTGGGGGAAGGTGGATTCGAACCACCGAAAGCACTGCTAACAGATTTACAGTCTGCCCCCTTTGGCCACTCGGGAATTCCCCCATATTCGGTTCCTTGTTGAAGAGGTTGGAGCTGGTAGACGGACTCGAACCCCCGACCTGCTGATTACAAATCAGCTGCTCTACCAACTGAGCTATACCAGCGGCTCAACAAGCAAGAATGATTATACACACAGACCCCCGTTTTGTCAACAAGTTTTTTAAAAAAATTTTCGGATGATGGAAAGGCGTCAATTTCCTCTGTCCGCCGTCTTTCAGGCCCCATGGAAATCTGCCCTGGATTTTGGCTGGGCGGCATCCGAGGGGCCATGAGACATCAAACCGCCCCGGACCACAGGACCGGGGCGGCTTGGTGCATTCGTCAGTCCAGCGCTTCGGCCAGGTCGGCGAATTCGGACTGGGAGGCGCTCTGCTTGGGTGCGGCTTTTTTGTAATTGGCGACCAGGGTCGCGGCCTTCTGGATGGGGCGGATGGTACCGGCGCCGGCCACGCAGCCGCCGGGGCATGCCATGCCCTCCAGCAGGTAGCCGTTGAGCTTGCCGGCCTTGGCCAGGGCCATCATCTTGCGGCAGTCCCGGAGACCCTCGGCGTTCATGATCTTCATGTCCACATCCGGCGCCAGCTCTTTTACCACGTGCTGCACAGCGGCGGCCACGCCGCCACTGACGGCAAAGCCGCGGCCGTCGGCGGTGCCCTGCTCCAGCGGGTCGTTGCCCACCACGTCGGCATACCAGACCTCCTTGGCCTCAAACATGCCCTGGAGCTCCTCGAAGGTCAGCACAAAATCCACGTCGCTGCGGATGTGCTCCCGGCTGGCCTCCAGCTTCTTGGCGGCGCAGGGCCCGATAAAGCAGACCTTGGCGTCGGGATGCTGCTTTTTCACCATCCGGGCCGTCAGCACCATGGGCGTCAGGGTCATGGAGATATGGTCAATCTGGTCGGGGTAGCAGATGTCCACCATGGAGATCCAGGCCGGGCAGCAGGAGGTGCCCATGTAGCTCTTGCCCTTCTCCACCCGCTCGAGATACTCCTTGGCCTCGTCCAGGGTGCACAGGTCTGCGCCCACGGCTACCTCCACCACCGAGTCGAAGCCCAGGATCTTCATGGCGGCGGTGAGCTTTTCGGGGGTCAGCTTGTCGCCGAACTGGCCCACAAAGGCCGGGGCCACGATGGCAATGACCTTGTAGCCCTTCTTCATGGCATGGATCAGCTGGAAGATCTGGCCCTTGTCCACGATGGCGCCGAAGGGGCAGCTGACCAGACACATGCCGCAGGAGACGCACTTGTCATAGTTGATCTTGGCCCGGCCGTACTCGTCGGAGCCGATGGCGTCCATGCCGCAGGCCACGGCGCAGGGCCGGTCCAGCTTGACGATGGCGTGGTAGGGGCAGGCGTCGGCGCATTTGCCGCACTTGATGCACTTCTCCTGGTCGATGACGCTCTTGCCGTGTTCAAAGGAGACAGCGCCCTTGGGGCAGACCTGCTGGCAGGACCGGCTCAGGCAGCCCTGGCACAGGTCGCTGACGCGGACCTGCTTGGTGGGGCAGGCGTGACAGGCGTATTGAATAATGTTAATCAGCGGCGGATCGTAGTATTTTTCGGCGATGGCGCTGTCATTGACGCCCTCGGACAGGGGCCGCAGCTCGGTGATGGGCCGCAGGGGCAGACCCATGGCCAGCCGGACCCGCTCGCCGGCGATGGCCCGCTCCAGGAAGATGGACTCCCGGTGGGATGCAATTTCGCCGGGGACGATTTTGTAGGGAATCTCCTCCATCCGCGAATAGTCCCCGCCCTCGTAGGCCAGCCGGGCCACCTCGGTGAAGACCTGCTTGCGGACGTTGGTGACAAAGGATTCGTAACCGCGCATATGCTTCCTCCTTGAAGGGGTGATATTTCTATTTCCACTGCCATTATACAGGAAGATCCCAAGATTTGCAAGGACAAGCCGGACCCGCAGCGGATGCGTCTGTAGGGGCGGATTTTATATCCGCCCGAACAGGCCCGCGATTCCCGCCGCATCACCGCCGAACGCCGTAGGGCGGCATGCCCACATGCCGCCAGGACCATGCCGCATGGATTGCAGGCCATGGTGGTTGTGGTGGTGCGGCACGGGCGGCCATAAAGGCCGCCCCTACGAGAGGACCGGTGGCCAGGTCTGGCGGGGTGTGGGCACCCCGCCCTACGGACCGGGCCGATCATGCGCCGTAGGGGCGGCTAGCAGCCGCCCGGGCAGGGCTGCAATTGTTGCCGTACCTTCGTCCGACGGGCGCGGCGGGGCTTATTTCCGCAGCTCGATGATCTGGTCGCGGAGGACGGCGGCGTACTCGAATTCCATCATCCGGGCGGCCTCGCGCATGGCCTTTTCCAGCCGGGCGATTTCCCGCTCCTTCTCCGCCTTGGTCATCCTGACGCCGGACTTGCCGCGGACCTCCTCGGTGGGCTTGGAAATCTCGATCAGGTCCCGGACCGACTTGACGATGGTCTTGGGGACGATGCCGTGGGCCTGGTTGTAGGCGTCCTGGATGGAGCGGCGGCGGGCGGTCTCGTCCATGGCGGCCCGCATGGAGGGCGTCACCGTATCGGCGTAGAGGATGACCTTGCCCTCGGCGTTCCGGGCGGCCCGGCCCATGGTCTGGATCAGGCTGGTCTCGCTGCGGAGAAAGCCCTCCTTGTCGGCGTCCAGCACCGCCACCAGGCTCACCTCCGGCAGGTCCAGGCCCTCGCGGAGGAGGTTGATGCCCACCAGCACGTCGAATTTAGCCAGCCGCAGATCCCGGATAATCTCCATCCGCTCCATGGCCGAGATGTCCGAGTGCATATACCGGACCCGGATGTCGTGCTTGCGGAGATATTCGGTCAGATCCTCGGCCATTTTCTTGGTCAGAGTGGTCACCAGCACCCGCTCGTTCCGCTCGGCCCGGACGCGGATTTCGCCCATCAGGTCGTCGATCTGGCCGGTGACCGGGCGGACCTCCACCTCGGGGTCTAAGAGGCCCGTGGGCCGGATGACCTGCTCGGCGGTCTGGGCGGAGCGGGAGAGCTCGTATTCGCCCGGCGTGGCCGAGACGTAGATGGCCTGGTTGATCCGCTCCTCGAACTCCGGAAAGGTCAGGGGCCGGTTGTCGAAGGCGCAGGGCAGCCGGAAGCCGTAGCCCACCAGACTCTCCTTCCGGGCCCGGTCGCCGTTGTACATGGCCCGGACCTGGGGCAGCGTCACGTGGCTCTCGTCCACAAACAGCAGGAAGTCCTTGGGGAAGTAGTCCAGCAGCGTCATGGGCGCGGAGCCCACCGGGCGGCCCGAGATGATCCGGGAATAGTTCTCGATGCCGGAGCAGTAGCCCAGCTCCTGCATCATCTCGATGTCGTAGAGGGTCCGCTGGCGGATTCGCTGGGCCTCCAGCAGCTTGTCGTGCTCCTCGAAATACTTGACCTGGTCCCAGAGCTCGGCCTCGATCTCGGTGATGGCCCGGGCCATTTTGTCCCGGGGGGTGATATAGTGGCTGGCCGGATAGATGGGCACGTGGGAGAGGACCTTTTCGGGCATACCGGTCACGGCGTTGATCTGGGAGATGCGGTCGATCTCGTCGCCGAAGAACTCCACCCGGATGGCCTTGTCCCGCCAGTAGGCCGGGTAGATGTCGATGGTGTCGCCCCGGACCCGGAAGTTGTTGCGCTCGAAGGCCATATCGTTGCGGGCGTAGTGGTCCTCCACCAGCCGCCGCTGAAGCTCGGCCATCTCCATGGTCATGCCGGGCCGGAGGGAGATCATCATTTTGGCGAAGTCGTCGGGCTCGCCCAGACCGTAGATGCAGCTGACCGAGGCCACGACGATGACGTCCCGCCGCTCCAGCAGGGAGCAGGTGGCGCTGAGCCGCAGACGGTCGATCTCGTCGTTGGTGGAGGCGTCCTTTTCGATGTAGGTGTCGGTGTGGGGAATGTAGGCCTCAGGCTGGTAGTAGTCGTAGTAGCTGACGAAGTATTCCACGGCGTTTTCGGGGAAAAACTCCCGGAACTCGGCGCAGAGCTGGGCAGCCAAGGTCTTGTTGTGGGCCAGCACCAGGGTCGGGCGGTTGAGCCGCTGGATGATGTTGGCCATGGTGAAGGTTTTGCCGGAACCGGTGACGCCCAGCATCACCTGCTCATGAAAGCCCAGCTCGACGCCCCGCGTCAGGGCCTCGATGGCCTGAGGCTGGTCGCCGGTGGGCTGGTAGGGGGCGTGCAGCTTGAAGTCCATGATAGTCCTCCGATTTCATACATATTTCATAATTGGCCACTAAGATATTTAAAAACCCTCTGATAAGATAGAACCATCAGAAGCAAGAACTTTTTCATTTTCTCCTCTCTTTCTTTTTTACAGAGCACCGGCAGCCTGGTCAGCTGCCGGTGTTTTGTGTTTGGAAGAGGGTAGAAGTGCGCGAAACCGGGCGCCGTGGCCCAAAGCCTCCCCTTGAGGGGAGCTTTTTTCTCAGGCGACCAGCCCAAAGCCTCCCCTTGAGGGGAGGTGGCACGCGAAGCGTGACGGAGAGGTGTGCCGCCCAACGGGCGGCGGCGCGTCAGCGCCCTCTGCACAGGCCGAGACCCTGCGGGAAGCCATTGGTGCGGTAACACCTCTCAGGCGCTCCGCGCCAGCTCCCCTCGAGGGGAGCCTTTTTCTCAGGCGACGCACCCCAAAGCCTCTCCTTGAGGAGAGGTGGCACGCGAAGCGTGACGGAGAGGTGTGCCGCCCAACGGGCGGCGGCGCGTCAGCGCCCTCTGCACACGGCGGGACCCTGCGGGAAGCCATTGGTGCGGCAACACCTCTCAGTCAGCCTACGGCTGACAGCTCCCCTCAAGGGGAGCCTTTGAGACGCGCTCACAGCATTCGCTTCAGATACTGGCCGGTGTAGCTCTGGGGGTTGGCGGCCACTTCCTCGGGGGCGCCCTGGGCCACCAGGGTGCCCCCGCCGGAGCCGCCCTCGGGGCCCAGGTCGATGATATGGTCGGCCACCTTGATGACGTCCAGGTTGTGCTCGATGACCAGCACCGTATTCCCGGCGTCCACCAGGGTCTGCAGCACCTCGATCAGCTTGTGGACGTCGGCCATGTGGAGGCCGGTGGTGGGCTCGTCCAGGATATAGATTGTGCGGCCTGTGGCGCGGCGGCTGAGCTCCGTGGCCAGCTTCACCCGCTGGGCCTCGCCGCCGGAGAGCGTGGTGGAGCTCTGGCCCAGCTTCACATAGCCCAGGCCCACATCCACCAGGGTCTGGACCTTGTTCTTGAGCTTGGGCAGGTTCTCAAAGAAGGTCAATGCCTCGTCGGCGGTCATCTCCAGCACGTCGGAGATGGATTTGCCCTTGTAGCGGACCTCCAGGGTCTCCCGGTTATAGCGCTGGCCGTGGCAGACCTCGCAGGGGACGTAGACGTCGGGGAGGAAGTGCATCTCGATCTTCACCAGGCCGTCGCCGCTGCAGGCCTCGCAGCGGCCCCCCTTGACGTTGAAGGAGAACCGGCCGGGTCCGTAGCCCCGGGCCTTGGCCTCGGCGGTGGAGGCGAAGAGGTCCCGGATATCGCCGAAGAGGCCCGTATAGGTGGCCGGGTTGGACCGGGGCGTCCGGCCGATGGGACTCTGGTCGATGCCCACCACCTTGTCCAGGTGCTCCAGACCGTCGATGCCGTCGCATTTCCCCGGATGGGTCCGGGCCCGGTTCAGCTGGGCCGCCAGCGTCTTATAGAGAATTTCATTGACCAGGGAGGACTTGCCGGAGCCAGAGACGCCGGTGACACAGGTGAAGGTCCCCAGGGGGATCTCCACGTCGATATGCTTCAGATTGTTCTCCGCCGCGCCGCGAATCACCAGGCTCTTGCCGCTGCCCGGGCGGCGGGCGGCGGGGACCGGAATCCGCTTGACGCCGGAGAGATACTGGCCCGTCAGGCTCCGGGGCTCGGCCATGATGTCCTCCAGAGACCCGGCGGCCACGATCTCGCCGCCGTGGATGCCCGCGCCGGGACCCACGTCCACGATATAGTCGGCGGCCCGCATGGTGTCCTCGTCGTGCTCCACCACCAGCAGGGTGTTGCCCAGATCCCGCAGCCGCTTGAGGGTGGCGATGAGCTTGTCGTTGTCCCGCTGGTGCAGGCCGATGGAGGGCTCGTCCAGGATATAGAGGACGCCCATCAGGCTGGAGCCGATCTGGGTCGCCAGCCGGATTCGCTGGGCCTCGCCGCCGGATAGGGTGGCCGCCGCCCGGCTCAGGGTCAGGTAGGGCAGGCCCACGCTCTTGAGGAAGCCCAGCCGGGCGCGGATCTCCTTGAGAATCCGGGCGGCGATGACGGCGTCGCTGCCGGAGAGCCGGAGCCGGTCGAGGAAGTCCAAGGCCTCGTCCACATTGAGGCAGCAGAAGTCCCAGAGGCCCTTGCCGCCGACGGTGACCGCCCGGCTGACGTCGGAGAGCCGCTGGCCGTGGCAGCGGGGACAGGGCCGCGTGGCCATATACTCCTCATATTCCTTTTTGGCGTAGTCGGACTGGGTCTCCCGATAGCGGCGGGTGACGTTGGGCAGCAGGCCCTCGAAGGCCTGGTAATAGGTGCCGTGACCGTTGCCCCGGTCGTACCGGAGCTCCAGCTTTTCGCTGCCGGTGCCCAGGAGAATCGCGTCCTTGACCTTGTCGGGCAGGTCCTGCCAGGGGGTGTCCAGGGAGAAGTCGTATTTCCGGGCCAAGGCTTCAAAATACATCCGGGCCACGGAGTCGGCCTTCATGCTGCCCCAGCCCATGATCTGCACGGCCCCATCCCGGAGGCTCTTGCTCTTGTCGGGGATGATGAGGTCGGCGTCGGCCACCAGCTGCATGCCCAGGCCCGTGCACTCGGGACAGGCGCCGTAGGGGTTATTGAAGGAGAACATCCGGGGCGAGAGCTCCGGCATGGACACGCCGCAGTCGTCGCAGGCGTAGTTCTGGGAGAAGAGGGTCAGGGAATTGTCGTCCATCCGCTGCAAAAGCACCAGGCCGCCGGAGAGCTTGCAGGCCGTCTCGATGGAGTCGGTGAGCCGCCGCCCCAGGTCGGGCTTGAGGACCAGCCGGTCCACGACGATTTCGATGTTGTGCTTTTTCTTCTTGTCCAGGGCGAAGTCCTCGATGAGGTCGTGGATCTCGCCGTCGATGCGGACCCGGGAGTAGCCGTTTTTCCGGGCGTCCTCCAGGACCTTGGCGTGTTCGCCCTTCTTGCCGCGAATCACCGGCGACAGCAGCTGGAACCGGGTCCCCTCGGGCAAGGCCAGAATTTGATCGACGATCTGGTCGATGGTCTGGCGGCGGATCTCCTTGCCGCACTTGGGGCAGTGGGGCACGCCCACCCGGGCCCAGAGGAGCCGGAGATAGTCGTAGATCTCCGTCACCGTCCCCACGGTGGAGCGGGGGTTTTTGGAGGTGGTCTTCTGGTCGATGGAGATGGCCGGGGAGAGACCGTCGATCTGGTCCACGTCGGGCTTGTCCATCTGGCCCAGGAATTGCCGGGCGTAGGAGCTCAGGGATTCCACGTACCGCCGCTGGCCCTCGGCGTAGATGGTGTCGAAGGCCAGAGAGGACTTGCCCGAGCCCGAGAGGCCGGTGAGCACCACCAGCTTGTCCCGGGGGATCTCCAGGTCCACATTTTTAAGGTTGTTTTCCCGGGCGCCCCGGATGGAAATTGTTTCTTGCATATTCAAAAATCCTCTTTCGGGAATGGTATTACAAAATCAGGAGAAGCGAGGAGCCGCTGGCGGGCCCGTTGCCTGAGAGGGCAGGCTCCCCTTGAGGGGAGCTGTCAGCCGAAGGCTGACTGAGAGGTGTTACCGCACCGAAGGCTTCCCGCAGGGTATCGGCCTGTGCAAAGGGCGCTGACGCGCCGCCGCCCTGCGGGCGGCACACCTCTCCGTCACGGCTT
>DSLFC04102__coassemble_1712_pt1 | contig 11341 bp, 7 predicted proteins | sample DSLFC04102__metabat2_low_PE_037 | metagenome-assembled genome bin DSLFC04102
GAGCTGTCAGCCGAAGGCTGACTGAGAGGTGTTACCGCACCGAAGGTTTGCCGCAAGGCATCGGCGTGTGCACAAAGGCGCTGACGCGCCGCCGCCCTTTGGGCGGCACACCTCTCCGTCACGCTGCGCGTGCCACCTCCCCTCAAGGGGAGGCTATTCAGCCATTGCATTTTTACATTTCAGCAAGGAGGAATTCCCTTTGGCGCACTTTTATTCTGAACCTTCCCATACCTTCAGCGAATATCTCCTGGTGCCGGGCTATACCGGCCCGGACTGCATTCCCGCCAATGTCTCCCTGCGGACGCCGCTGGTGAAGTTCCGCCGGGGCGAGGAGAGCGACATCATGCTGAATATCCCCCTGGTCTCGGCCATTATGCAGTCGGTCTCCGACGATAAAATGGCTGTGGCCCTGGCCAAGGAGGGCGGCATGAGCTTTATCTACGGCTCCCAGTCCATCGAGTCCGAGGCCGCCATGGTGGCCCGGGTCAAGAGCCATAAGGCGGGCTTCGTGGTCAGCGCCTCCAACCTGACCCCCGAGCACACCCTCAACGACGTGCTGGCCCTCAAGGCCAAGAACGGCTTCTCCACCATGGCCATCACCGACGACGGCACCGCCACCGGCAAGCTCCTGGGCATCGTCACCAGCCGGGACTACCGGGTCAGCCGCATGACCGGCGACGAGAAGGTGTCCAGCTTTATGACCCCCCGGGAGAAGCTGATTACCGCCCCCGAGGAGACCACCCTCAAGCAGGCCAACGACATCATCTGGGACCACAAGCTCAACGCATTGCCCATCGTGGACGCCCAGGACCATCTGAAATACTTCGTCTTCCGCAAGGACTACGACAGCCATAAGGAGCATCCCCTGGAGCTGCTGGATTCCCACAAGCGCTATATGGTCGGCGCGGGCATCAACACCCGGGACTATGAGACCCGGGTCCCCGCTCTGGTGGAGGCCGGAGCCGACGTTCTCTGCATCGACTCCTCCGAGGGCTTCTCCTGCTGGCAGGAGAACACCCTGGCCTGGATTCGCAAGACCTACGGCGACAGCGTCAAGGTGGGCGCGGGCAACGTGGTGGACCGGGACGGCTTCTTCTGCCTGGCCAAGGCCGGGGCTGACTTCGTGAAAATCGGCATCGGCGGCGGCTCCATCTGCATCACCCGCGAGCAGAAGGGCATCGGCCGCGGCCAGGCCACGGCGGTCATCGAGGTGGCCCAGGCCCGGGACGAGTATTATCAGGAGACCGGTATTTATATCCCCCTGTGCTCCGACGGCGGCATCGTCCACGATTACCATATGACCCTGGCCCTGGCCATGGGCGCGGACTTTATGATGCTGGGCCGCTACTTCGCCCGGTTCGACGAGAGCCCCACCCAGAAGCTGATGGTCAACGGCAGCTACGTCAAGGAATACTGGGGCGAGGGCTCCAACCGGGCCCGGAACTGGCAGCGCTACGACCTGGGCGGCAAGACCGGCCTGAGCTTTGAGGAGGGCGTGGACAGCTACGTCACCTACGCCGGTCCCCTCCACGACAACGTGGAGAAGAGCCTCTACAAGGTGAAGTCCACCATGTGCAACTGCGGCGTCACCACCATCCCCGACCTCCAGCGGGACGCCAAGATCACCCTGGTCTCCGCCACCAGCATCGTCGAGGGCGGCTACCACGACGTCACCCTCCGCTCCACCAACGGCGGGAAATAACGTGAAACTGCGTTGACATAGTTCAGAGCTTGGCGTATAATAATAACAGAAGAGACGGCTCCTTCGAGTGCCCGTCTGACGGTGAAGCAGCTGGCGGGGTCAGTGGGAGAAATCCTTCCGTTGGCTGTGGAGTCTCACCGAGGGTTTTGTGGTAACCGCAGACTGACTTAGGCGCAAGCCGAATGAAAACCACGAGGGGACACCGCATTGGTGTCCCTTTTTTATGCAGGAGAGAGAAATGGGCCGATTGATGGATGCAGCGCGAGCATGGAGCGCACTTTACGACACGCAGTATGAGCTGCTCCTAGGACGCAAGGGCAATTGGACAGAGTTGCTGAAGCTGGAATTTTTGCCGGAGCATTTTCCGCACTTAGCGGGGATACAATATGCGGCGGACGTGGATTTTGGATGCAGCAAAGCGGAACTCCGCGGGAAGAAGTGGATTGGAAAAATCCTGAATGGTAAGATTGACGACGGACTTATTGAAAAATCTTGCCGTTGGACCGATACCATTGCCGGAAGACTGGATGGTATTCTAGCCTTAGAGGATACTTTGGATTCGGACTTTACGATTTGCCGCTTTGACCCAGCCAAGGTGCCTCATGGAACGAAGATTCAGGCCCAATATGTGATTAAAAATCAGGCGACTGACATGACCTTTTTCGTGTTCCTGGATCAAAATACGGGAAAATGGTTTTGCCGTTCGGTGTTTCGCCTGCATATTGCGGATTATACCGTCAATCAGACACATGTGACAGTGCTGATTAAAAGAAAGCTGCGGCAGCAAAGTTTGATTTGGGAACAAATAAATCCACATTATCGTGTAGCGCCATAGAAAGCCCCACTACAGAAGGAATGAGTTCCTGTAGTGGGGCTTCGGCATGTAACAGTCTACATCGCCACGGTCATCACCGCGAAGAGGAGCAGCGTGACCACGGTCAGGGCCGAGAGGGCCGAGGAGATCTGGGCCCGCTGGCTGGGCTCGTCGGCGAAGATGGGGAGGACGTAGGGCGGCGGCAGGATAAAGAGCAGCAGGGCCGCGCCCTCGAAGATGATGCCGTGAAGCAGCGTCCGGTTGACCAGCAGCAGCACGGCGAAGAGAATGGCCATGGCGGCCAGCCGCAGCACCACGAACCGGGCCGTCTCCCGCCAGCGGATCTGGGCGAAGTCCAGGTCATAGCCCACGGCCAGCAGGATCATCATGCCCGTGGGGGCGGAGAGAAAGTCGGTGAGGCTGGTCATCACGGCGGCGGAGCCGTTTTGGACCATCCAGGCGAAGAGGCCCGTAGCCCCCACCAGCAGGCCCGCGAAGGTGCCCCAGAGGATGGGGGTGTTGACGATGTCCTTCCACAGGGACTTGGTCTCCTTGCCGCCGGAGAGCAGGGCCTTGTAGAGGGTGAAGACGAAGAGCGTCTGCCCCAGGTCCAGAATGGCGAACCGGGCCGAGGACGCCTGGGGGAACAGCAGGGCAAAGAGGGCGTAGCCCAGCATACCGGCCTCGAAGCCCGCGGCCAGATAGGGCGTCACCCGGCCCGGCAGCCGCAGCAGTCGGGCCAGCAGCCTGCCCAGCACCAGTCCGGCGCAGCACAGCAGGAACACCAGCACCGGAATGGCAATGGTCTGGAGGGAGTATTCCGCCGTGGCAAAGGCCGCGAAGACCACCGCCGGGAGGGTGAGGTTGACCACGACTTTTTTCAGCGTGTCTACCCCGTCCCGGGTGAGGAAATTCAGCTTCCGGCAGAGAACGCCCAGGGCCAGGGCCGCCAGCACCGGCAGCGCCGTCTGGAGGATCCGGAACAGATTTTCCACTACTTTATCACGCCCTTCTGGAGGATCACATTGGCGTAGATGGCGCTTTCTCCTGACTGGAGGATGCAATAGCAGTTCTTTGCCTCCTCATAGAAGGCGAATCGCTCCACATGGCCCACGGCCTTTGCGCCCCGATCGTCGTGGCTGGCAATAATGGACTTGTACTCGTCCCAGATGGGGATTTCCAGGTCCTTGTCGCAGTCCATGGTCTCCATCAGCAGCACCGGGTGCTCCACATAGGCGTCCAGGGGGATCACCGAGAGAATGGCGTCCAGCAGGGCCGGAACGCCGTGGCCGTCGGCCCGGAGGAAGACGGCGTTTTTCGCCTTGGCCATGGAGGCGCCGGGGAAGTTGCCGTCTCCGATGCAGAGGCGGTCACCGTGGCCCATTTCGCTCAGGACCTTCAGCAGCGCGGGGGAGAGAATGGAGGGAACGTTCAAAAGCATGGTAGTTCTTCCTTTCTTTATAGAAATCGTAGGCTTCGGCGTGAAGTTTGTCCGGGTTTAAATCCGCTTGGCGATCTCGTCCAGGAAGGTCTCGCTGTCCACGGCCGTGGCGGTGAAGCCGGGCTCCACCAGACCCACCAGGTCCTTGGTCATGATCCCGGCGTTGAGCGTGGCGAAGCAGGCCGCCTCCAGCTTGTCGGCAAAGGCCTCCAGGTCGGCGAGGCCGTCCAGCTGGGCGCGCTTGCGCAGCGCGCCGCTCCAGGCGAAGATCGTCGCCATGGGGTTGGTGGAGGTCTTCTCTCCGGCCTTCCATTTATAATAGTGCTTGGTGACGGTGCCGTGGGCGGCCTCGTACTCGGTGGTGCCGTCGGGGGCCACCAGCACCGAGGTCATCATGGCCAGAGACCCGAAGGCCGTGGAGACCATGTCGCTCATGACGTCGCCGTCGTAGTTCTTGCAGGCCCAGATAAAGCCGCCCTCGGACCGGATGACCCGGGCCACGGCGTCGTCGATCAGGGTGTAGAAGTAGGTGATGCCGGCCTCCTTGAATTTGGCCTCGTACTCGGTGAAGACCTCTTCAAACACGGCCTTGAACTTGCCGTCGTAGATCTTGGCGATGGTGTCCTTGGTGGAGAACCACAGGTCCTGCTTGGTGGCCAGGGCGTAGGTAAAGCAGGCGTGGGCGAAGGAGCGGATGGACTTGTCGGTGTTGTGGGCGCCCTGGAACACGGCGGGGCCATTGGTCTTCTGGACCACGGCCTCGTGGCGCTCGCCGTTCTCGCCCTCGAAGACAAGACGGCACACGCCGGGCTCGGCGGTTTCAAAATCCACGCTCTTGTAGACGTCGCCGTAGGCGTGACGGGCGATGGTGATGGGCTTGGTCCAGTTCTTCACCACGGGCTTAATGGCGTCGATGCAGATGGGGGCCCGGAACACCGTGCCGTCCAGAATGGAGCGGATGGTGCCGTTGGGGCTCTTCCACATCTGGGTCAGCTCCGGGTACTCTTCCATCCGCTGGCGGTTGGGGGTGATGGTGGCGCACTTGACGGCCACGCCGTATTTTTTGGTGGCGTTGGCCGCGTCCACGGTCACCTGGTCCTGGGTCTCGTTCCGGTGCAGCAGGCCCAGATCATAGTATTCGGTTTTCAGGTCCACATAGGGGAGGATCAGCTTGTCCTTAATCATGGCCCAGAGCACCCGGGTCATCTCGTCGCCGTCCATCTCCACCAGGGGGGTGGTCATCTTGATTTTTTCCAAAGTCAGCACTCCTTGTTGCGAATTACAGGGGGACGGGCGGGGATAAACCCCGCCCCTACGATAAAATCCCAGTGCGTGGCGTAGGGGAGGGCTTTATGCCCTCCCGCACATCGTCAATCCTTCCCGTATCCGGCGGCGTAGTAGTTCATCAGGCAGCCCTCGGTGAGGATTTTCCGCTCGTTCTCGGTGAGGCCCTTGCACAGGAGCTTCAGCTGGGAGATCTGGCCGTCGTGGACCAGCTTCGCGGTAAACTCCTCCTGTCCGGCCTCGATGCCGGCCCGCAGGCCGGGAATGTAGACGTAGTCGCCCACCTCGCCGGGGAAGTCCGCGCCCTCGGGGAGGGTAAAGGGGGTCATGCCCCAGTTGATGCAGTTGGAGCGGTAGCGCTTGGTGGCGTACTCCTGGCAGATGTTGGCGAAGCCGCCCAGGACCTTCTGGCAGGAGGCGGCCTGCTCCCGGGCGGAGCCGTCGCCGGGGCGGTTGGCGTAGAGGCAGGAGCCGATGGAGGTGGTTTTCAGATCCCCGCCCAGGGCTTCCAGCACCTGCCCGGCCTCTTCGGGGACCTGACCGGCCTCCCGGGCCTCTTCCATGGCGCGGACGGCCTTGCTGCGGCCCACGTACTCGGGGACCCGGCGGCTCAGGGCGAACTCGCTGAGGCCGATGGGGTTGGAGCGGTAGGAGGAGGTCTCGCCCGAGGGGATCAGCTCGTCGGTGGTGGTCACCGGGTCGCGGATCACGGCGCAGAGTTTTACAAGGAGGTTGTCCTCCAGCTTGGGCATCTTCGGCCAGTCCTTGATGTTGGGGCCGTAGCGGAGCTCGGCGGCGGGATCGGCCTTGCCGAAGCCCTCATAGCAGCGCTTTTCATAGACGGACCCGTCGTAGTGGTAGACCAGCTCCTCGGCGGTGGGGGCCTCGTAGTCGATGTCCGTGGCCGCGGTGAGAACGCCGCCGTTGCGGGCCGTAGCGGCGATGGAGCGGGCGTCCATCAGGGCCACGGCGGCGATCTGGCCGTTGGCGGGCTTGCTGCCCTCACGGTTGGCGAAGTTCCGGGTGGCGTGGCGGATGGACAGGGAATTGTTGGCCGGGGTGTCGCCCGCGCCGAAGCAGGGGCCGCAGAAGGCGGGCTTCATGACGCAGCCGGCCTCCATCAGCGTGGCGGCCACGCCGTTTTTGGTGATGGCCAGAGAGATGGGCGTGGAGGAGGGATAGACCGACATATCGAAATAGCCGTTGCCGATGCTGCCGTCCTTGAGGATGGCCGCGGCCTCGACGATGTTCTCATACATGCCGCCGGAGCAGCCGACGATGACGCCCTGGTCACAGTGGACCTTTCCATCTATAATATTGTGTCGGAGATCCATGGTGACCTTGCCGCCCAGCTGCTTGTTGCAGGCGGCCTCGACCTCGGCGAAGATCTTCTCCGGGTTTTCCTGGACTTCATGGATGGTGTAGGCGATGGAGGGATGGAAGGGCAGGGCGATCATGGGCTCCACGGCGGAGAGGTCGATGGTGACCACACTGTCGTAGTACGCGCCCTCGCCGGGGGTCAGGACCCGGAAGTCCGCCGGGCGCTGGATATTTTCATAGTAGGCGCGGATGACGTCGTCGGTCTGCCAGATGGAGGTCAGGCAGGAGGTCTCGGTGGTCATGACGTCGATGCCGATGCGGTAGTCGGCGCTGAGGGAGGCCACGCCGGGGCCGATGAACTCCAGGACCTTGTTCTTCACCAGGCCCTTGGGGAAGGTCGCGCCGACCAGAGCGATGGCCACATCCTGAGGGCCGACGCCCTTGCGGGGCTTGCCGGTGAGGTAGACGGCGACGACCTCGGGGGCAGCCACGTCGTAGGTGTTTTCCAGGAGCTGCTTGACCAGCTCGCCGCCGCCCTCGCCGACGCCCATGCAGCCGTAGGCGCCGTAGCGGGTGTGGGAGTCGGAGCCGAGGATCATCTTGCCGCAGCCGGCGAGACGCTCCCGGGCGTACTGGTGGATGACGGCCTGGTTGGCGGGGACATAGATGCCGCCGTATTTCCGGGCAGCGGAGAGGCCGAAGGCGTGATCGTCCTCGTTGATGGTGCCGCCGACGGCGCAGAGGCTGTTGTGGCAGTTGGTCATGGCATAGGGGATGGGGAACTGCTTGAGGCCCGAGGCCTTGGCGGTCTGAATGATGCCCACGAAGGTGATGTCGTGGGAGATCAGCGCGTCAAATTTCAGCCGGAGCTTGTCCGGATCGGCGCTTTTGTTGTGCGCGCGGAAGATAGAGTAGGCAATGGTCTGCTGCCGCGCATCCTGCGGCGCAGCAAACCCCTGGGCCTCGTCGGCCCAAACGAGCTTCCCGTCGGCGAAGTACGCCCCCCGGGGATGGTATGTAACCATAGAAATACCTCCATTTCGGTCATTGTACATAGTTTACCACAGGAATACGGCAAAGTAAATCCGAAAAGAGGATTTTTGCCCCCGCCCAACGCCATAGGCCAGCGTGCGCACCCGTAGGGGCGGCCTGTATGGCCGCCCGTGCAGGCCCCCGGCCCCCACCGCACCCCCGCCGAAAGCCGTAGGGGCGCACATGGCGCGTCCGTCAGCCCTCCGCGTGCAAGGCAGCCCGCCGGCCGCACCGTCCCCTGTCCCTGCCGTAGGGGCGGATTTTATATCCGCCCGAGAACGCCCTCTGGTTTCTGCCGCACTTCGCCGAACGCCGTAGGGCGGCATGCCCACATGCCGCGATGACCGGGCCGCGATGACCGAGGGCCTGTTGCTCCCGGCGGTGCGGCACGGGCGGGCATGAAGCCCGCCCCTACGAGAGGACCGGCGGCTGCTGCGATACTTGCTAGCCCGGCAATCCCGGCGGCCTGGTTCGGCGGGGTGTGGGCACCCCGCCCTACGAACCGAATCGGCGGTGCATCCGTAGGGGCGGCCTGTATGGCCGCCCGGAACCGGGTCGTGCTTCCCACCGGGCTGCCAATCAATGCGCCCCTACGACCGGGGTGCGGTCGCCGGAGGTGCATCCGACGGGGCGGTGCGGCACGGGCGGCCATACAGGCCGCCCCTACAGCGAATGCAGCCATTGAAATGCGCTGCACACGGGAGCTTGCGGGCCGATGTGGGCATCGGCCCCTACGCGGGAACGTTGGGGGCTGGCGGAAAATGGAGCGGGTTCTGCATGACCATGCTGTGTAACAGTTGTGTAACAAAAGCCGCCAAGCCCTTGCAATTCTTTGGGGCATCGGATATGATACGGGTACAATGATTTTGGACCCCAGCGGCCCTAAATCAAATTCAAAAGGAGGAAGACTCATGAAGAACTTTCGCAAAGTTCTGGCTCTGATCCTGGTCGTTGCTACTCTGTTCAGCTTCGTCGCCATGGTCAGCGCCAAGGACGCCGACGACTATTCTGACTATGATAAGGTCAACTATGCTGAAGCCGTCGATGTCCTGTCCGCCATCGGTATCCTGGACGGTTATCCCGATGGCACGTTCCGTCCCACCAACACCATCAAGCGTTCCGAGATGGCGAAGATGATTGCTGTTCTCTCCAACGCTGGTGACGACGTCAGCGACCTGTATGCCAGCGCCTGCACCTTTGCTGATGCCAAGAACGACTGGGCTGCCAGCTACATCGCCTACTGCGCCCAGACCGGTATCGTCTCCGGCCGCAACGCCACCACCTTTGACCCCAACGGCAAGGTGACCGGCATTGAGACCGCCAAGATGCTGCTCTGCGTCCTGGGCTTCGATGCCGCTACTCAGGGCTATGTTGGAACCAACTGGAAGACCAACATCCTGCGCGATGCCAAGGATCATGGCCTGCTGAACGGCTTCGCCGCCGACTATGATCCCGACAAGGCCATCACCCGTGAGGAAGCCGCTCAGATGATGCTGAACGCCCTGCAGGCCAACATCGTCATCGGCACCATCTCCGAGAACCTGGTCAAGATCACCAACACCATCTACTTTGACCGTTTCGGCGGCCATGTCTCCATCCCCGACGCCGAGAACGAAGGCTGGATCGTGATCACCCGCCAGAACGTCGTCATCAGCCCCTTCCCGCTCGGCAGCATCTACAAGGGCCTGACCCTGACTGCTGACCAGGATTGCTATGGCAACCCCGGCTTCTCCTGGGTCTATCGCAATGCGAAGGGCACCGTGGTGTTCGACAAGTTCTATCCCACTGCTGCTGACTACAGCTACACCGCTTCCGCTTCCCTCAAGACCGACCTGAAGGAAGAGGTTGACAGCTCCAAGGCCTACACCTTCAACTGGTATGTGGATGGCCGCGATATGAACGGTGAGATCCCTCTGAACAACACCACTCTGGCTACTGTTCAGAACCACACCGGCAACGGCGTTGAGACTCATGTCTATGTGGACGACGCTGACGCTCATGTCATCATCACCATCAAGAACACCTACATCGGCGAAGTTACCTCCGTCAGCAACTACGAGGGCACCTTCAAGATGAACAACACCGCCGCCGCTTTTGACAACACCGGCTACGGCTTCAAGGTTGGCGACGTGGTCCTCTACTGGATCTGCAGCGCCGACAGCAACTACAACGGCAACTCTCAGCTGCATGACGCCAAGATCGCTCCCGTCGTGACCGGCGCCTGCACCCGCACCGAGCAGGATCTCACCGGCGGCAACGGCAGCACCACCAAGGTTGGCGGCGAGACCTACGAGTACGCTGAGAACTTCAACAACTTCTACGCTCCCCAGCCCGGCGTGATGACCCGGTTCGAGGTTGACGCCTCCTCCGACAACGGCCAGGAGTACGACCTGTACCTGGATGAGTTCGGCTACGTCATGGCTTGGACCAACCACTCCGACTCCGTCGAGTATGTTTACGCCTACGCTGTCGAGCAGACCGGCGTGAAGATCCCCGGCAACATCGGCTACGACGGCAACCGCGCCTACACCTACACCAACGATCTGGTGACCTTCGACGGCAAGCTCACGGAGGACGCCGCTGTCAACGCCAACCTGTGGAACGCCCTGAACGACCGCGCTGGCGCTGCCATGGCTGGTTACAACAGAGGCCGCCTGCTCCGCTATGTGGACAGCAACGGTGTCGCCTCCATCGACAACAATAACTACTGGCCCTATCAGAATGACGTTGCCGCGACTCCCGGCACCCCCGCTGTCGCCGGCTCCGACTACGCCGACTATATCACCGATCCCGACTACTACCTGGATGCCGACGGCGACATCATGAACGACCGTACCGGTAATGCTGTGGTCAACGGCACCGCTTCCACCCAGTACATGGTCCGTACCTGGAACTACAGCGCCAAGGCCTACGAGTACAATGTCTACACCCGCGATCAGCTGACTGTCGCTCTGGCCGGCTTCACCTATGGCAATGACGAGATCGATGGCATCTTCGCGAAGATGGCTACCATCCAGTACTTCTATGAAGAGGTTGCCGGCGTGGATCAGCTGACCTACGTCTTCATCGACGCTCTGTATCAGCACTCCGCTCAGAGAGCCTTCGTGTACAGCACCGCTCAGAAGCTGGTCTCCGATGATCTGTTCGTCGATCAGCTGCAGGCCGGCGCCTATGTGACCTACAAGGCCATCATCAACGGCGAGGACGCGATCCTGGCTGTGACTGACAACGCCCTCCTGTCTGCTGGCATTCCGTATCTGTACGAGGCTGAGCTGCAGGTCATCGGCCTGGTGGACGGCGTGACGCCTGTCTACTCCGCTGTGGAGGATGTGAACCCCGACAAGATCGACGGCACTCGCCTGTGGTTCCAGAACGGCAACCTGATCGCCGAGCGTACCGACTCCTACATCGTGGCCGATGACTGCGTCGTGGTTGTGGGCGACACCGCGAAGGATACCTACACCAAGCTGGAGAAGGTCGAAGATCTGAACAAGTACTTCGAGGATACCACTTCTGCTGGTGTTCCCGGCTCCGACAATGAGTACTACGACTACAATGTGTACTGGCTGTTCTTCAACGATCAGGGCCAGGTCGATGAGATCTTCATCGTCGTCGATGCTCATGTCGTGAACGGTGTCATCGTTCCTGTGGACTAATCCTAACGGAACCTGTAAATAGCAAACACCCAAAGCGGCCCTCCAGCAATGGAGGGTCGCTCCTTATTATTAAGGCAGCACCGCACAATTTG
>DSLFC04102__coassemble_1817_pt1 | contig 10652 bp, 10 predicted proteins | sample DSLFC04102__metabat2_low_PE_037 | metagenome-assembled genome bin DSLFC04102
ATGATGTAATGTTTTTTGGTGTAATCCACCCTCTATACATTACATCATGGATATGATTGGGCATAACCACATACCGTTCCAACCGAACGCCCGGATAATGGCCAGGAATTTCCTGAATGGCCTGATCCACCATCGCGCCCCAGGGCGTAAGCAACTGCGGCGTCTTTCGATCCGCAAATATACATTGTTTCTCGATGGCACAGCAAGTGATAAAATATGCCCCGTTTTCAGAATAATCGTAGCCATACAAGCGATTGGGTTTTCTTGTGGGACGATCCACGGAATCAACTCCCTTGAAAAACAAGATTGTCTCGCAGCGGGCGGCTGATAGCCGCCCCTACGGCATAGCACCCTTTCGTAGGGGCGACTAGTAGTCGCCCGAGACCGCAGGCGGCGTCACACCTGTGTGCGGGCGGCTGATAGCCGCCCCTACGACGTAGCACCCTTTCGTAGGGGCGACTAGTAGTCGCCCGAGACCGCAGGCGGCACATCTGTGTGCGGGCGGCTGATAGCCGCCCCTACGGCCTTTATGTACGGCTCAGCTCAATCAGCTTGCGCATGCGGTGGTTGATGGCGGATTTGGTCAGGGGCGGGTCTTCCAGTTCGGCCAGCTCCTGGAGGGTGGCCTCGGGGTGGGCTTTGCGGAGCTCGGCGGTTTTGCGGAGCTTGTCCGGCAGGTCCCGGTAGAGGCCCCGGTCCTCCAGGCGGCGGATGGCTGCCAGCTGCTCCTGGGCCGCGTCCACAGCCTTGCCCAGGTTGGCGGTCTCGCAGTTGACCCGGCGGTTGACTCCGTTGCGCAGATCCTTCTCCACCTTGGCCTCCATGATCCCCATGGCGCAGACCGGCGCGCCCAGCGTTGTCAGAAAATCCTCAATCTGGTCGCTCTGCTTGAAATAGAGCACGTAGCTCCCGGCCCGGCTGACGGTTTTCGGGGCGAAGCCCACCTCCTCCATCAGCCGCCGGACCTCCCGGCTCACCCGCAGATGGGACGTGACCAGCTCCAAATGATAGCGCTTCTCCGGGTCCGTCACCGAGCCCCCGGCCATAAAGGCCCCCCGGAGAAACGACGCCCGGCAGCACTCCTCTTCGAGAATGCCCAAATTGACCTGGAGGGCCACGGTGGTGGCGGCCTCCAGGCCGAAGATATCGTAAATCCGGTGGATCTTTTTCGGGTCCTCCATGGAGAAAATCTGCTTGCCCGGCCCGTCCTCCGGCAGCTGGTCGAACTGGAGGCCGAAGGCCTTTTGGAACAGCTTCGGCAGCCGCTGGGCAAAATCCCGGCTCTCGGTGACGATCCGGATTGCGTTGGGCGAAAACGTATTGCAGAACAGCAGCACGCCGTAGCTCTCCGCCACGGCGCAGCAGGTCCGGGCGGGCGGCAGCTTGCTCAGCTCCTGCTTGACGCGGGAACAAAAGGACATCTCTCCCCATCCTCTCTATCTCAGCTTCCGGTGGCGGTAGACCTCCATGACGGCGCTGGCCAGCGCGTCGGTGTCGTGGCGGACATAGCGGCCCGCCAGCGCCAGGGGGTACTCCCGGACCTCGACCCCCAGGGCCTCGACGGCCTCCCGGTCCAGTACCAGCGGCCCTGCGCCCTCCTGCCGGTAGGGCAGCAGCGTGGACTCCGGCAGCTCGGCATTGTTGGCGATGACCACATCCACAATCCCCGGCGCGCCGTGCTGGATCAGCGCCCGCACATGATCGGCCCCGGTATAGCCCTCGGACTCGCCGTCCTGGGTCATAATGTTCATCACCATGATTTTCAGCGCCGGACTGGCGGCAATGGCCTCGGCCACGCCCTCCACCAGCAGGTTCGGAATGATGCTGGTATAGAGACTGCCCGGGCCCAGCAGAATCAAATCCGCCTGGGCAATGGCCTCCAGGCTCTCCGGCAGCGCCCGGGGCCGCTCGGGCACCAGCCGCACCTCCCGAATCCGGCAGTCGTTGACCTTTTTCGCGTAGAAGATCTTGCTCTCCCCCAGGACCGTGCTGCCGTTGACAAACTCTGCCTCCAGATGGACGTTTTCGTCGGTCACCGGCAGGACCCGGCCCGTGATGGCCAGCACGTCCCCCATCCGGTGGACCGCCTCGTCAAAGGAGCCGGAAATGCCGTTCATGGCCGCCAGAAACAGATTGCCGAAGCTCTGGCCCGCCAGCGAGCCCTCGGTAAAGCGGTAGTTCAGCAGCTGCTCCAGGGTCGGCTCCGTGTTGGCCAGGGCCAGAATGCAGTTGCGAATATCCCCGGGGGGCAGGATGCCCAGCTCCTCCCGGAGCATGCCGGAGCCGCCGCCGTCGTCGGCGACCGTGACGATGGCGGTGATATCCTTGGTATAGCGCTTGAGTCCCCGGAGCATGGTGGAGAGACCATGGCCGCCGCCAATGGCCACCACCTTGATTTCCGGGCGGCCGGGTACATAGAGTTTGACTGCGTCGTGCATAGGCTCCTCCTTATCTCCGGGCGATATCCCGATGGCTGACGGTGGTGACATAGCCCTTCTGGCTGATGTAGTTCGCCAGCTCCCGGGCCACGGACACCGACCGGTGCTTGCCGCCGGTACAGCCCACCGCCACCACCAGATTGGTCTTGCCCTCGTCCACGTAGAGCGGCAGCGAGAAGGCCAGCAGATCCTCCACCTTGGCCATAAAGTCCTTGGTCTGCTGATAGGAGAAGACGAAATCCCGGACCTCGGCCTCGAGCCCCGTCTTGAACCGCAGATCAGCAATATAATAGGGATTGGGCAGGAACCGCACGTCGAACACCAGGTCCGCCTCCAGCGGCACGCCGAATTTGAAGCCGAAGGACACCACCGACACGCTCATGGCCCGATCCTTCATATCCCCGGCCACCAGGTTGATGATCTCGCCCCGGAGCTTGGCTGTGGGCAGCGACGTGGTATTGAGAATGGCGTTGGCCCGGTTGCGGATGGGCTCCAGCAGCTGCCGCTCCCGCTCCACGGCGCTGGTCAGGTCCGAGCCGTCCCGGGTCAGGGGGTGCTTGCGCCGGGTCTCCTTATAGCGCTTGATAATGGCCCCGGTGTCGGCCTCCACAAAAAGAATGGTGAATTTCAGGCGCATCTGGTCCAGACTGTCCAGCGCCTTGAAGAGCCCTTCAAAGGTCAGGCTGCCCCGGACGTCGGTGACCAGGGCCACCCGCTCATACCGGCCCTTGGTGGCCAGACACAGCTGGGCAAACTGCGGGATCAGGTCGGCGGGCATGTTGTCCACCACGTAAAAGCCCAGATCCTCCAGAAAGGAGGCCGTAGTGCTCTTCCCTGCCCCGGACAGGCCCGATACAATTACAAATTGCATGATGGTTCCTCCGTTTCCATCCCCCAGAGCCGGACCTCCGGCTCCAGCGTCACGCCGCTCTGCTCCAGCACGGTCTGCCGCACCAGCTCCATGGTGGCCAGCACGTCGGCCTCGGTCGCGCCGCCCAGGTTGACCACGAAGCCCGCGTGCTTCTCCGACACCGCCGCCGCGCCCACGCCTTTGCCCTTGAGGCCCGCCCCTTCGATCAGGGCGGCGGCGTAGCCGGACTGCGGCCGCTTGAAGGTGCTGCCCGCCGAGGGCAGGTCCAGGGGCTGGGAGGCCCGGCGGCGCTGGGACAGGTCCCGCATGGTCTCGGCAATGGCGGCGGGATCGCCCGGCGTCAGGCGGAAGGCGGCCCGGAGAATCACCGCGCCCCGGCGCTGGAAGGCGCTGTTGCGGTAGCCAAAACCCTGGTCCTCTCCCTCGGCCCGCCAGAGGGTCCCGTCCGGCAGCAGCGCCTCGGTCCAGATCGCCGCGTCCTTGAGCTCGCCGCCGTAGGCCCCGGCGTTCATATAGAGCCCGCCGCCGACGGTGCCCGGGATGCCGTGGGCAAACTCCAGGCCCGTGAGCCCCTGATCCCGGGCGAAGGACGCCAGCCGGGATAGCAGCACGCCGCATTCGGCGGTGAGAACGGTCCCCTGGGCCGTCAGGCCGGTCATCTCTCGGGTACACAGCACCAGCCGGTTCAGGCCGCTGTCCGGAGCCAGGACATTGCTCCCCGCCCCGAGAATCAAGGGCCGAACGCCCCGCTCCAGACAGAAGCGGTAGACCGCCGCCATGACCCCGGCATCGGACGGAAAGGCCATGGGCGCAGTTCCGCCGATGCGGAAGGTGGTATGGCCGCTGAGAGGCTCGGCCTCCAGCAGCTTTAAGGCGGGGAATGCCCGCCGCAGATTCGATAAAAAGTCCGTTTGCATTATCAACGCCTCCGGGTGTTTGTTGCCCTACCATCATACCATATCTCCGTGGAAAAAGAAACTGGTTTGTGACGCCCGGGCCGCCGGGAAACGTCCGCTGCCCTTGCCGCAGGCTGCGGGCGCGGTTATATTAGATGAAGCAGCGATAGGATCGCGTCCGCCGTCTCTTCATATCCGATGTTCTCCACAACCTGATCGCATATTTCCGCGTTGCGCTTCTCCTGGTCGATGGCAATGATCCGGTTTACTTTATCCTCGTTGGAGGAATTTTTATCCAGGATAGCCGAAAGCAGCGCCCGTCTGTCCCGCTTGATATACACCGTCAGTACTTTGCTGTAATGGGTCTTCAGCGCCATGGCGCCGCAAATATCCATCGTTGCCAGCACGATTTTCCGGTTCTCCAAAATCCGATTTACCTCTTCCTTTCTGGAGCCATAGCCGTGGCTGGCATACATGGTCGATTCAAAAAAGTGTCCCGCCTCCAGCATATCGAAGAATTCCTGCTTGGAAATATACGTGTACCAATCGTTTTCCTTCCGTGCCGTCGGGTCCTTGGTGGTATAGCTCATCAGCTTTTCAAAGGCATCGCTCTTTTTCAGCAGCTGCTTGGCGATTTTCGTCTTCCCGGACCCGGACGGTCCAACCAAAACGAGAATATTCGGCCGTGTTTCCGGCTCGGCCACGTAGGCATACCCGGTTGTGATGACTTCCAGGAGCTTCAGAAATTCTTCGTAGGTGTTCACCGCCAGCATGCCCGTGGCCGACTGGTTCCACGGGCGGCGCATTAGGATCGGATATGCCGCATTGGACTTAAACACGTTGTGCATTCCATCGTCAAACAAGATGTCAACGTTCAATTTGTCCTTCCGGGCTCCCATATAGATATGCTCCGGCGGAATCTCCGGGAATTCCCGCATAATCCGCTCTGCCCGTATCCCCATAAACTGCGGCGGAAGCGACGTGGAAATAAACACCTCTGTGCGCTTCGCCAATTCCTGTACAAATTCCTTTGCCCCTTCGATCACAGGCTGATTTCGATAGAAATCCGGGTCCTGGAAAAATTCAAAGATGACGTCTGCGCGGCTGTTCAATTTCCCCCACCGGTCTACCTCATAAATGCTGATAGGCGGATCAAAGTGATATCGTTCATTGGCCAGCCGCAGCGCATAGGGAATGCACTCCAGCAGCAGATCATCCACATCCAAAGCCGCAGACATACGGAACCGTTTTGCCATAAGCGTTCCCTCCCTGGGTATCATGATAAAGAATACCGCGTCAGAGGCTCCAAAGCCGGAGCGTATGACGCGGTGGTATATCAGGTGTTTTGCTTCCAAAAAGACGCTGCCATCTGCTCCAGCGCCGCCTCAAAGTCTCCTTCGTAAACCGGCATGGACGCGGAGAACATCAGGTTAATCGGGTAATCAAAGTTCTCGGCATTGCACCCGCAGGCATCCCGATACCCGCTCTCGGGTCCAAAATTGGGCACCCGCTGAATCATCGGCGCGGTACACTCCATATAGGAATACATCTTTTTCCCCAGCTGGTATGCCATCCCGCATTCAAACGCAGTGTCGCCGTCCGGCTCCCACCCGTGGAAATCATTCAGATTGGCCAACAGGATGTCGCAGTCGCGGACATGCTGCTGCTGCCGCAGGAAGGTCAGATACGCGTTGCGGTAGGGATCGTCCGTATCCGGCAGCGGAAGGCCCGGGACCGCGTCGGTGGGAACAATGGCGTGAAACCCTTTTTCGGCGCACAGCGCCTTTCTGTGCGCGTATACGTCCGCCGCGTCGGCATCATACCGTTCGGGTCCGGCCAAATACACCACCGGCCCGCCGGCATGATCCGCACAGGCTTTTTGCGGCGCAACGGGGGAAGCCGCAGCCGCATGCTTCCGCTTTTCTTCCATATCGACCGAAAATACCCGCAGGCAATCGTCAAAATCCCCCTCGATAATCTTGGAGGAGCCTACGATATTGGGAGAGAACGGAAGATCCCCATAGGGCAGCACACGCCCCTTTTGGTCATATACCGCCCCGTTTTTCAGCGTACTGCCCTGGTACTTCCAGACCATGGGCCGCTTATCACGGGTATAGCAGTAGCAATGAGCGCCCTTGGCATAGGCCATTCCCAATTCAAAAATACTGCCTCCGTCCACGTCCGGTCCGCGATAGAATTCCAGATTGCAGAGAATTGCCGTGGACGCCTCCATACATTTGACGCAGTTTTCAAAGATAATCCGGGCATTTTTCCGCAAGTCCACCGGGTCCATTTCCAGCTCGCCCTCACTGGGCATCGTCACAGCAAAGCCCTTGACTTTCGCGCGGTCTCGCATGACATACCACCGTGGATAGCCGTCGATGTAAAAGCACATCGGGCCTGCAAGGTAGAGTTTTTCCTGATTCATATCGATACCTCCCATCAAGCAAGCACAAGCTGCTTCAAAAGCCGCAGAAAACGGTGATAATCCGCCTTGGCCCCAATCTCTATCACCGGCAGCTGCGTCCATACGTGGTGGTGACGGCTGTCCAAGACCGTCATCCCCAGGGTCAGGGGGCTCTGAGTCTCCACTCCCACATGCCCCTGAATCGTCTCGACCAGGGTGGGATCTATCGCGTAGCCGACTGCCATGCAGTCAATGATGGTGCAATACGCCTCAAACCCCCGCCGATGCACAAACTGAATGGCCTGGTACAAAAATCTGGCCTCCGGAAGGTCGCTCTCTTGGAACGCCCGGATATCTTCCTCGGAAAAATTCACGTCAAAATGCGTGGCAACATCCAGCCCCAAGGCCACCAGCGGCGTCCCGGAGGCATAGACAATCTGCGCCGCCTCCGGATCGACATAGACGTTCCATTCGCTTTGCGGCGTATCGCCGGTCGCGTTGGCAAATGCGTACCGGTTCAGGCCAAAGGCTCCGGAAATTGCAATGACGCCCTTCAGCAGCCCCTTGATTTCCGGCGCTTTCGTCATGGCCATCGCCAGATTGCTCATGGGACCGGTGCATAATACGGTAATCTCCCCAGGATATTGTTTGACAAGCGAGATAATCATATCCACTGCGTGCAGCGGAGACAGCGGCATGCTGGGCTCCGGAAGGAAATTTTCCGCCTGGCCGTCCGCTCCATGGGTAAACGGGTCCCGGGGGCTGGGGCGCACCATGGGATTCGCCATGCCTCTTGCCACCGGGATATCGGAACGCCCGATCATTTCAAGTACTTTACGCGCATTGACGCAGGTCACGTCTACCGGATAGTTTCCATTCACAGTGGTAACGGCAAGGAGCTCCAGGTCAGAGGCTTTGGCTGCCATCACAATCGCCATGGAATCGTCCATTCCCGGATCGCAATCGAGTATGATCTTTTTCATGCTGTGCCTCCTATCAAAAATGTCCTTTTGCTCTGATTGTATTAAAGTTAATACATGCTGTCAATTGCTTTTTTGAAAATGACTTGCGAATTCCGCAAAATTGGAAGATCTGTTAGATATGGAATTTAATAATTGGAGAATTTGTATATTCCCAAAATTGCAAACTTATATTATACTTAATACAAGTATACCGATCGACAATCCGGAGGAGGTTTCTCTATGCCAGCATATCCAGCACCGCATATCAACGCCGCGCCGGGCGGTTTGGGACAGGCCGTATCCCGGCCCGGCAGCCGCCGCGTTCCGAAATTATCACAGAACGGTACCCGGAACACGCGAAATCAGTCTTAAATATCCGGGTATTCAAGAATATACCGGCTTCCGCGACGGCATGACAGCTTCGTGATTGTTCCGTACATCCGCAGCCTTGTGCGGCGGATGCAGGCGGGAACATCCACTCAGAACTTTAATGGAGATGACAGTATGACGCAATTTGATAACGCAATGAGAAGGCAGGTATTCAGTCTTCCCGAACTGATCCGCAGTCAATATCAGGATCTGGAGCCGAAAACACGCAGCATTCTCTCCTTTGAAGAAATATTTAATATCCAGCGCATCGTGCTGACCGGCTGCGGCGATTCGCACTGTGCCGCCATGGCGGTCAAACACACCTTTGAACAGCTGACGGGGCTTCAGATTGAAGTCGTACCGGCTCTGGAGCTGAGCCGCTTTTACCCCGATAAGAAGCTGGGGTTTGCCCCGAAGAATCCGTTGGTGATTGCCGTTAGCAACTCCGGCGGCGTTGTGCGGGTCGGCGAAGCCATTCAGCGCGCCGTAAAAGCCGGCGCATTTGCCCTCGGTGTAACAGGCAACCGCGATTCTCTGCTGGGGCAGAGCGTCTCCCGGGTGCTGGACTTACAGGTCCCGAAATTTGAAAGCGCGCCCGGCGTCCGTTCCTACCTGGTGTCCGTTCTGACCCTTCTCCTTTTGGCGATCCGCATCGGCGAAGTGCGCGGACGGTACACAATGGACCAGGCCTCTGCCTATCGGAAGGATATTCTCCTGCAGGCAGACAAGCTGGAAGCGCTGCTGCCGTCCCTGGATGCCCAGACGGAGCGGCTGGCAGCGCGGTGGAAGGACTTTGAAGCCTTCGATTTTGCCGGAGCCGGAAATGATTACGCTGCCGCTTGGTATGGCCACGCCAAGACCTTCGAGGCCTGCGGAAAATACGCCATGTGCATCAACGCGGAGGAGTGGCTCCACTTAAACTTCTTTATGAGAAATGTAGCGCGCATCGGCACCATCGTGGTCTGCTCTGGCCAAAATCGGGGCATTGTTCGCGTGAAGGAGATGCTAAAGCATGCCTTCCAGGATATGGGGCGTCCCACGGCCATTATCACGGATTCTCCGGCGTCGTTCTCTGAAATTGGCGCGGAAGTTCTCCAGGTTCCCAAATCAGAATTTGACCATTCAGGCTCGCTCACAAACTACGTCCCCTGCGCGCTTCTGATGGGATATATCAGCGCCATGATCGGAGAAACCTATTCCCGCGGCTGCAAGGATCACTGGGCCTTTGCCGCGCACGGAAATGGGATCAACCGCAGCCAGCTTGTTTTGGATTAAGGAGAGAGATACGATGCTGCAAAAATTTAAAATCGAGACAAAAGAGCGGGATGTTGTCGCCTTGACTTCGGATATTCGGGCCTTTGTGGAGAACAGTGGCATTCAGGAGGGCACCTGCATCGTCTGCACGCCCCATACCACGGCGGCGCTGACGATTACCTCCTTCTGGGACCCCAACGGGTTCCTGGATCTGCAGGACGAAATCTGCCGGTTAATCCCCACGCGCATCGACTTCAAGCATCAGCATGATACGCCGCAGGACGCCGCAGGACATGTCAAATCCTCTCTGATCGGCGTCAATATGGCGCTGCCGATCCACGAGGGAAAGCTCCTGTTGGGGCATTCGCAGGGCATTTATTTCCTGGAATTTGACGGGCCCCGTCATCGGGAGTATTATGTCAAGGTCGTCAGCGACTGAGGCCGGATAATAAATCGCAGCGTGTCGAGCCCATAAGTCCGACACGCTGCATGGTGCTGTTATACGGTTGCGCTTTCAATCAGAAGAAATCATCACATGGAACTGCGTGTCCTGCCCGTTCCAAATCGTCACGGCATACTCCACGGGACATCCGTCCTTGTTCGTATAGACCGACGTGATTTTCAGACCTGGAGAAGGAGAAACTGTGTGCAGCTGGTGGGCTGTGGAGGCGTCCAGCATGATGGCTTCAATGTAATTTTCAACGGAGCCGAAGTGGACGTCGTATCGCTGCTGCAGCGTTTTGGTAATGCTGTTGTCCACCAGACCTTCTTCGGCCATGTTCGGCACCATGTTGATCGGGAACCATGCGCGGTTCAGCCCCACCACCTTTTTATCGCAGAGGAAGGGACGCTCCAAATAGACCAGCGGCGAACCGTGCGTGACTTGGAGATTATGATAAATCTGGGCATTCGCCTGGGTTACCTCCATAATGCTGGATTTCCCCGGCTTTACATTGGTCTCCCTCTGCACTCCGATTTGCGGAAGATAGAGCTCCTGCACCACCCGGCGGGGATTCGCCTTGAGGAATGCCCCCCGGCCGCGCTGCTTATCAATCAGTCCGTCCGCCTCCAGTTTTGCAAGGGCCTGCCGGATGGTCACACGGCTTGCGTCGTACTCCTCTGAGAGCTCGTTTTCGGAGGGCAGCTTGTCTCCAATCGCCCATTCTTCCTGGGAAATGCGGGAGATCATATCGCTGACGATTTGCTGGTATACAGGCATCGGTGAATATCTGTCCACTTTTTGCACCAGTTTAGAGCCCATTTTCAGTTGCTCTCCTTTATTCCTGAATATAACCACAAGAGGCATAAGATGAGTTTAATACAAGTATACTAGCTACTCTTCCATTTGTAAAGAAATATTTCAGCGAGGTGCTTGGCCCGTCTGAATGATCTTGTATGAAAATAAGGCAGCACCGCACAATTTGGCAAGAGCATTCGGCCAAAGATTTTGCCTCA
>DSLFC04102__coassemble_1825_pt1 | contig 10613 bp, 8 predicted proteins | sample DSLFC04102__metabat2_low_PE_037 | metagenome-assembled genome bin DSLFC04102
TGGGGCAAAAGATTGGGCGAAGGCCGCAGACACAATTGTGCGGTGATGCCTTTATATTTCTCACTGGCCGATCTGAGACCAGTCGATCTCCGTTTCGTCAATCCAGCCGCTGTGCTCTGCGGCATCCAGACGTTTTGCCTCCTCCGGTGTCAGCTTGGTATAGTCCGGGTCCCAGGCCAGCACCAGCTTCTTGATAAATTCAAACGCAAAATTTTGATCGCTCTCCGGCAGCATATCCATCAATCGCGCAGCTTCCATAACTAAATCAGACATGATTCCGCCTCCTTATTTATAGATATCCCCACGATTTCCAATTTCTAAGATAAATAAAATTTGGATTTCGCCTTCCGTGCCATACTTGAAAATAATGCGCCAACTTCCGACGCGCAAACGGAGCCGCGCATCCCGGCTTCCCTGCATGGCTTTTATATCTCCGACAGGGGGCTGCCGCGTCAACCCGGCTATGGCAATCCGAATTCTGTCCACCGATTTTTATCAAGTTTTTGCAGAAACTTGAGTGCGTCCCTGGAATAGCGTATCAGCATCCTGCCATCTCCTAACCTGTTTATGTGTGGAATATGCTATCCCTTCTCGGAGGCGTTGCCGGCCTTGTCGGTTTTGTCCCGTCCATGTTTTTTCTCTTTTTTCGCCACGTATTTGCCGGCGGTGTTGCTCTTGCCGGGGATGGTCAGGGCCAGGCAGACGCCGGGGATGACGAAGAGGGGCGGGTAATCGCCGATCCAGGTGGCGGTGACCCACAGATAGGGCACCACCAGGGTGAGCAGGTAAAACAGCGGGAAGCCGATGCCCACCACCCGGTAGAAATGCCGGCCCCGGCGGGAGGCCTTGCCCATCACCGGCAGCGTCAGCATACCGCCCAGGCCGCAGAAAATCAGCGGCAGTCCGGCCCGGTTGAGCAGCTGATAGAGCCAGGCATAGGGATGCAGCAGACCGCCCCGCAGCAGCAGCTCCGCCAGCAGGGGCAGGACACAGCCCAGAAGAAACAACCCCAGAAAAATGGAGAACACAGTCTTACGCTTCATGGCAATCCCTCCCGCAGTTTTTTCTTTAGTATAGCACATTCCCCGCCGCTCCACAAGGGAGCACGGCGGGAATTCCCGCCGTCGAACCGGCGGCCCGGGTGCATCCGACGCGGCAGTGCAGCACGGGCGGCTGATAGCCGCCCCTACGGACCAGGTCGATGGCGTGTCGTAGGGGCGGCCTGTATGGCCGCCCGGGCAGGCCCGCGATTCCCGGCAGTGCGGTCCGGGCGCATATGCAATGCGCCCCTACAGTGGGAAACGGCAGCGGGTGCATGTAGGGGCGGATTGAATATCCGCCCGAACAGGCCCGCGATTCGCGCCGCACCCCCGCCGGGCCTCGTAGGGCGGCATGCCCACATGCCGCCGTGGCAGGGGTGCGATGACTGCCAGCCCGGTGGTTGCGGCAGCCTGGTTTGGCGGGGTGTGGGCACCCCGCCCTACGGACCGTGTCGGTGGTGCGGTCCGGGCGGCTGATAGCCGCCCCTACGGACCAGGTCGATGGCGTGTCGTAGGGGCGGATTATATATCCGCCCGAACAGGCCCGCGATTCCCGCCACGCTTTCGCCGGACCTCGTAGGGCGGCATGCCCACATGCCGCCGTGGCAGGGGTGCGATGATTGCCAGCCCGGTGGTTGCGGCAGCCTGCATGGGCGGGGTGTGGGCACCCCGCCCTACGGACCAGGTCGATGGCGCGTCGTAGGGGCGGATTTTATATCCGCCCGAACAGGCCCGCGATTCGCGCCGCACCCCCGCCGGGCCTCGTAGGGCGGCATGCCCACATGCCGCCGTGGCAGGGGTGCGATGACTGCCAGCCCGGTGGTTGCGGCAGCCTGGTTTGGCGGGGTGTGGGCACCCCGCCCTACGGACCGTGTCGGTGGTGCGGTCCGGGCGGCTGATAGCCGCCCCTACGGACCAGGTCGATGGCGTGTCGTAGGGGCGGATTTTATATCCGCCCGAACAGGCCCGCGATTCGCGCCGCACCCCCGCCGGGTCTCGTAGGGCGGCATGCCCACATGCCGCCATGGCAGGGGTGCGATGACCGCCAGCCCGGTGGCTGCGGCAGCCTGATTTGGCGGGGTGTGGGCACCCCGCCCTACGGACCAGGTCGATGGCGTGTCGTAGGGGCGGATTATATATCCGCCCGAACAGGCCCGCGATTCCCGCCACGCTTTCGCCGGACCTCGTAGGGCGGCATGCCCACATGCCGCCGTGGCAGGGGTGCGATGATTGCCAGCCCGGTGGTTGCGGCAGCCTGGTTTGGCGGGGTGTGGGCACCCCGCCCTACGGGCCAGGTCGGTGGCGCGCCGTGGGGGCGGGGTGCAAAGTCGGAGAAATTTGCGAAAATCGTAGTGGAAAACATATCCGGGCTGTGGTATACTAACTCAGTTATGACATTTTGTATCTGGAGGGAGCCGCCGATGTAGTCCGCGATGTGCTTCGAGACAATTTGATTTTGACTGGAGGAATACCCTTGTCTACTCTGCAAGACGAAATCCGGCGGCGGCGTACCTTTGCCATTATCTCTCACCCCGACGCCGGTAAGACCACGCTCACCGAAAAATTCCTGCTCTACGGCGGGGCCATTGCCCAGGCCGGTGCGGTCAAGGGCAAGAAAAACCGCCGGGCCGCCGTGTCCGACTGGATGGAAATTGAAAAGCAGCGCGGAATCTCCGTCACCTCCTCGGTGATGCAGTTCCAGTATGAGGGCTGCTGCATCAATATCCTCGACACCCCCGGCCACCAGGACTTCTCCGAGGACACCTACCGCACCCTGATGGCCGCCGATTCCGCCGTCATGGTCATCGACGGCAGCAAGGGCGTCGAGGCCCAGACCCGGAAGCTCTTCAAGGTCTGCGCCATGCGCCATATTCCGATTTTTACCTTTATCAACAAGATGGACCGGGAGTCCAAGGACCCCTTCGACCTCCTGGACGAGCTGGAGCAGGAGCTGGGCATCGAGACCTACGCCTGCAACTGGCCCATCGGCTCCGGCAAGGAGTTCCAGGGCGTCTATGACCGGGAACATCAGCAGATCCTCTTTTTCTCCGGCCTCTCGGGCAAGAATAAGGCCGAAAAGCTGGAGATCGAACTCACCGATCCCGCCGTGGGAGAGCGCATCGGCCAGAGCCGCCACCAGCAGCTGATGGACGATGTGGAGCTCCTGGGCGCGGGCCGGGAGTTCGATATGGACGAGGTCCGGGCGGGCCGTCTGTCGCCGGTGTTCTTCGGCTCGGCCCTGACCAACTTCGGCGTGGAGCCCTTCCTGGAGGAGTTCCTGCGCATGACGCCGCCGCCCCTGTCCCGGGAGGCCGACTGCGGCGTCATCGACGCCTTCGACCCGGGCTTCTCGGCCTTCGTCTTCAAAATCCAGGCCAATATGAACAAGGCCCACCGGGACCGGCTGGCCTTTATGCGAATCTGCTCCGGCAAGTTCGAGCGGGATCAGGAATACTATCACGTTCAGGGCGGCAAGAAAATGCGCCTCTCCCAGCCCCAGCAGCTCATGGCCCAGGAGCGCGAAATTGTCGAAGAGGCCTACGCCGGGGATATCATCGGCGTCTTCGATCCCGGCATTTTCTCCATCGGCGACACGGTCTGTATGCCCGGCCAGAAGTTCCGCTTCGCCGGTATCCCCACCTTCGCCCCGGAGCACTTCTCCCGGGTCAGCCCCAAGGATACCATGAAGCGCAAGCAGTTTATCAAGGGCACCGAGCAGATCGCCCAGGAGGGCGCTATTCAGATCTTCAAGGTGCCGGGCACCGGTATGGAGGAGGTCATCGTCGGCGTCGTGGGTACGCTGCAATTTGACGTCTTCCAGTACCGTATGCGCAGCGAGTACGGCGTGGAGCTGCGGATGGAGGGCCTGCCCTATGAGCATCTGCGGTTTATCACCAAGAGCCCCGTGGCCGACCTGAAGGACCTGAACCTGAGCTCCGACGCCGAGCTGCTGGAGGACTACAAGGGCAACAGCCTGCTGGTCTTCTCCAGCCTCTGGTCCATCGACTACAACATCAAAAAGAACCCCGGCCTGGAGCTCTCCGAGACGCTCCTGCGGTAAAGCAAAAAGAGCCGGACTCGTGTCAGAAAACGCGAGTCCGGCTCAGTCTGTAAAAAACCCGCAGAAGACTTTTGTGACAGAGCAGCGGGGAATGTGTGCAAGGGGTTAAGACCCCTTGCGCGTTCAATCAATACGGATTTTCAAACTTTTTCAAAAGTTTGAAAATCCGCCCAGCGTGGCGAAAAGACTTTTTCGACACGCTGGGACGCGCTGCCATTGGCAGCGCGTCCGTTTTTACATATTGCAGTCCGAATACCCGCCCTACGCCGGGCTCCAGCGGAGCCGTTCGACGCCCTCCAGGTCCTTCCAGACGAAGCCGGTCTCCTCCCAGATCATATAGCCGTGCCAGCTGCCGTCCTTGGGAATGGACACGGAGCCGGGGTTCAGATACACGTAGGACCCGTGGTCGGCGCACTTGGGGATATGGGTGTGGCCGGTCAGCAGGATGTCCCCCGGGGCGAGCCGGGGGGGCCTGTCCTCGGTCCAGACGTGGCCGTGGGTGACGTAGAGCATCCTTTTCCCTGCGGGAATCAGGCAGTAATCCGCCAGCACCGGGAACTCCAGGACCATCTGGTCCACCTCGGCCTCGCAGTTGCCGCGGACGCAGAACACCCGGCCCGCCAGAGGATTGAGCAGGGCGATGACCTCCTTGGGGGCGTAGTCCCGGGGCAGATCGTTCCGGGGGCCGTGGTAGAGCAGGTCGCCTAGCAGCAGCAGCCGGTCGGGCTGCTCCCGGTCCATGGCCTCCAGCAGAAGCCGCGTATAGTAGGCCGAGCCGTGGAGGTCCGAGGCGATCATCCACTTCATGCCTGTCCCTCCCGCCGGGCCCGGACCGCCCGCTCCAGCTGGGCCATGGCCTGCTCCAGGGTGGAGCGGGGACAGGCCGCGTTGAGCCGCATAAAGCCGGTCCGGTCCGGATCAAAGCCCTTGCCGTTGGAGAGGCCCAGTCCGGCCTCCTCGATCATAAACCGCACCAGCGCCTCCTGGTCCAGGCCCAGACCCCGGCAGTCCAGCCACATGAGATAGGTGGCGTCGGGGACGAAGGTCTTGATTTCCGGGACGTTGTCGTCCAGATACGCCTTGACATAGCGCATATTGGCCTCCAGATAGGGCAGCAGCTGGTCCAGCCATTCGTCGCCCTCCCGCCAGGCCGCCTCCATGGCCACCAGGCTGAAGACATTGTTCCGGTGGACGTCGAAGGACATCCAGAACCGGTCGTAGCGTTCCTTCTTCTCCCGGTCGGGGAAGATTGTCACCGAGGCGTGGAGGCCGGCCAGATTGAAGGTCTTGGTGGCCGAGACACAGGTGATGACGTTGGCCGCGATCTCCGGCGAGAGGGACGCCGTGGGGATATGGGTCCCATGGAGAATCAAATCGGCGTGGATTTCGTCGGACACCACCAGCACATGGTGCTTCAGGCACAGGGCCATCATCCGCTCCAGCTCTTCCCGGGTCCAGACCTTGCCCAGGGGGTTGTGGGGCGAGCAGAGCAGGAAGAGCTTGGCCTGGGACGCCTTGGCCTCGAAATCGGCCCAGTCGATCTCCCAGTGGCCCGGCGCGGTCTCGATCAGGGGATTGTTCAGCACGGTCCGCTCCTGGAAGACGGTGACCTCGGCGAATTCCATATAGACCGGCGGCTGGATCAGAATGTGGTCGCCGGGGTCCGAGAACAGCCGCACCAGGGCCGCCAGCGCCGGGACCACGCCCAGGGCGTGGCTGCACAGGGCCGGATCGGGGCTCCAGCCGTGGCGGCGGGCCTGCCAGGCACAGGCGGCCTCAAAGTAGCTGGCCGGACGGGAGGTATAGCCGAAGAGGCCCTCCCGGGCCCGGGCGGTGACGGCGTCCAGAATGGGCTGGGCCGTCGGCAAATCCATATCGGCAATCCACAGGGGGATCACCTGCTCGGTGCCGAATACCCGGGTCCGCTCGTCATACTTGGCGGCATGGTGCCGGGACCGGTCCACCGGGGTATCAAAATCATATCGCATGATGTGTCGCCTCCTTGTCAATTCAGCATTATCATACCACGCCCAAGCCGGAATGCCAACGGGAACTTTTGGACGCGGGCCCATGACAGCGCCCGGAGGCCCGACGCCGGGCTTGTCCCCCGCCGGACCGGCCGGAACCGGACGCCGGCCGGCGTTTCTGGACGTTTTCCGAATATATTGGGAGTGAGACTGCGGGAAAATATTTATTATTCGGACAGTGCACGGCAGTGCGGGATGTGGTATAATAGTAAGGACAAAAAGCGGTCCGCTGCGGCGGGTCGCATTTTTTTATGGACTGAAAGGAGCGTTTTCAATGCGGACCACCGCCCAAACCGAGCCGGTCCAACGGATCGGCTATCTGCGCGTACCCCATGTGCTGCTCACGGCCCCGCGCTACCGGCAGCTGACCTCCGACGCCAAGCTGCTCTACTGCCTGCTCCAGGAGCGGCAGCGGATGTCGGCCAGGAACGGCTGGATCGACGAGGCGGGCCGGATCTTTCTCTACTTCTCGGTGGAGGAGGTGGCCCAGAACTTCGGCTGCGGCCGCCAGAAGGCCCTGGCCCTGTTCCGGCAGCTGATGACCGCCGGACTGGTCGAACGGAAGCGGCCCAGCAAGGGGCATTCCTGTCGAATCTACGTCCAACCGCTCCCGGAGGAGTCCGGCGATTCCCCGGGGGAAAGCGGTCGATTTTCAGCCGCTGCAACGGATGAAAATGCAAATTCCAGCTGGATGAAATTTAAAAAATCATCCGATCGAAAATCATCCCCTAATAATATATATGAAAAAGAAAATACATGGAGGAAACAGTGTGTGGAGAGAATGTTGTCCGGTGAGGATTGGGAGGAACCGGAGCCCGAGTCCGACCCATGTAAGCCCAACCCACCCGCGGCCCGCTGCCGCAGCGAAGACTTGCCGCAGGGTCTCGGCGTGTGCAGGGGGCGCTGACGCGCCGCCGCCGCTGCGCGACGGCACACCTCTCCGTCACGCTTCGCGTGCCACCTCTCCTCAAGGAGAGGCTTAAGGGTGCGTCACAAATCGCGGGCCTGTTCGGGCGGATATACAATCCGCCCCTACATGGACCCGCTGCCGTTTCCCGCTGTAGGGGCGCATTGTATATGCGCCCGGACTGCACCGCCGGGAATTGGGTATCTGGGGCCGCCTCTGTGAGGCATTTCCAGGTTCTTCTACATCCTGTGTCCCATAAAAGTCACGCACACTAGATCTTGTGTTTTCTCTCCTTGACTTTCCTGGGCTGGAACGCTATACTAGTACCCGGACGCAAACGAGAGGGGGGACAGGCTGTGAGGATCGGCGGATTGACGAAGCTGACGCTGCTGGATTATCCGGGTTTGGTGGCGGCGACGGTGTTTTTTACCGGCTGTGAGCTGCGCTGCCCGTTCTGCCACAACCGGCCCCTGGTGCTGCCGCGGGGAGAGCCGACCCTGGAGCCCCGGGCTGTGCTGGACTTCCTGGAACGCCGCCGGGGCCGGCTGGACGGCGTGTGCCTCTCCGGCGGGGAGCCCACGCTCCAGCCGGGACTGCCGGACCTGATCCGCGAAATCCGCGCCCTGGGCTTTTCCGTCAAGCTGGACACCAACGGCTCCCGGCCCCAGGTTCTGCGGGACCTGCTGGACCAGGGCCTGCTGGACTACGTGGCCATGGACATCAAAAACGCCCCGGACCGCTATCTCGAAACCTGCGGCGGCGTGGATATCCTGCCCCAGGCCCGGGAGAGCGCGGCGCTGCTCTTGGAAGGCCGCGTGCCCTATGAGTTCCGCACCACCGTCTGCCGCCCCTTCCATGATCCCCAGGCCATGGCCCGGATCGGTCAATGGCTCCGCGGTGCGGACCGCTACTTCCTGCAACCCTTTGCGGACTCCGGCGACCTGGTGGGTTCCGGGGTCGAACCCATGGAACCGGAGGGCTTGGCCGCGCTGCTGGCCGCCGTCCGGCCCTACATCCCCACCGCCGCCATTCGCGGCGCATGATCAAAAGGAGATATACCCATGTACAACGTTGTCAAGCGCGACGGCCGGTCGGTGGACTTCAACATCACCCGCATCGCCAACGCCATCACCAAGGCCTTCGATGCCACCGGCATCCCCTATAATCCCGACGTCATCGACCTGCTGGCCCTCCAGGTCACCGCCGACTTCGCCCCCAAGGTGGACCACGACCTCATCGGCGTCGAGGCCATCCAGGACAGCGTCGAGGCCGTGCTCCAGCGGGCCGGCTATTCGGAGGTCGCCAAGGCCTATATCCTCTACCGCCGCAACCGGGAGAAGCTCCGCAATATGAGCTCCACCATCCTCGACTACAAGGGCCTGGTGGACGGCTACCTGAAGGTCGCCGACTGGCGGGTCAAGGAGAATTCCACGGTCACCTACTCCGTTGGCGGTCTGATCCTCTCCAATTCCGGCGCGATCACCGCCAACTACTGGCTCAGCGAGATCTACGACGACGAAATCGCCGCCGCCCACCGCAACGCCGACCTCCACCTCCATGACCTCTCCATGCTCACCGGCTACTGCGCCGGCTGGAGCCTCAAGCAGCTGATCCAGGAGGGCCTCGGCGGCGTCCCCGGCAAGATCACCTCGGCCCCGGCCAAGCATCTGGCCACCCTCTGCAACCAGATGGTCAACTTCCTGGGCATTATGCAGAACGAATGGGCCGGCGCCCAGGCCTTCTCCAGCTTCGACACCTATCTGGCCCCCTTCGTCAAGGCCGATAACCTGGACTACAACGAGGTCAAGCACTGCATCGAGAGCTTTATCTACGGCGTCAACACCCCCAGCCGCTGGGGCACCCAGGCGCCCTTCTCCAACATCACCCTGGACTGGACCGTCCCGGCGGATCTGGCCAATCAGCGGTGCATCGTCGGCGGAAAGGAAATGGACTTCACCTACGGCGACTGCAAAAAAGAGATGGACATGGTCAACCGGGCCTTTATCGAGGTCATGATCGAGGGCGACGCCAATGGCCGCGGCTTCCAGTACCCCATTCCCACCTACTCCATCACCCGGGACTTCGACTGGAGCGAGACCGAGAACAACCGCCTGCTCTTCGAGATGACCGCCAAGTACGGCACGCCCTATTTCTCCAACTACATCAACTCCGATATGCAGCCCAGCGACGTGCGCAGCATGTGCTGCCGCCTGCGGCTGGATCTGCGGGAGCTGCGGAAAAAGAGCGGCGGCTTCTTCGGCAGCGGCGAGTCCACCGGCAGCATCGGCGTCGTCACCATCAACCTGCCCAAGATCGCCTATCTGGCCGCCGACGAGGCCGACTTCTACCACCGGCTGGACCGGCTCATGGACATCGCGGCCCGGAGCCTCAAGATCAAGCGGACCACGGTCACCAAGTTCCTCCAGGAGGGGCTCTATCCCTACACCAAGCGCTATCTCGGCGGCTTTGACAACCACTTCTCCACCATCGGCCTGGTGGGCATGAACGAGGCCTGTCTCAACGCCAAGTGGCTCCGGCAGGATTTGACCCAGAAGGAGGCCCAGGACTTCGCCGTGGAGGTCCTCAACCACATGCGCGAGCGGCTCTCGGACTACCAGGAGCAGTACGGCGACCTCTACAACCTGGAGGCCACCCCCGCCGAGTCCACCTCCTACCGGCTGGCCAAGCACGACAAGGAGCGCTATCCCGACATCATCACCGCCCACGAGGGCGCAGCACCCTACTACACCAACTCCTCCCACCTGCCCGTGGGCTACACCGAGGACGTCTTCGAGGCCCTGGACATCCAGGACCGGCTCCAGACCCTCTACACCAGCGGCACGGTGTTCCACACCTTCCTGGGCGAGAAGCTCCCCGACTGGAAGTCGGCGGCGGCCCTGGTCCGGAAGATTGCCGAGAACTATCAGCTGCCCTACTACACCCTGTCGCCGACCTATTCGGTCTGCGCGGACCACGGCTATCTGAGCGGCGAGCAGTACACCTGCCCCATCTGCGGCCGGAAGACCGAGGTCTACAGCCGGATCACCGGCTATTACCGGCCGGTGCAGAACTGGAACGACGGCAAGGCCCAGGAGTTCAAGGACCGCAAGACCTACGCCGCCTGCGCCGCGCCCACCTTCCGCACCGAGGCCCCGCTGCCCGAGGTGAAGGAGGCCGCCCCGGCCAAGGAGGACGCGAACACCGAGCGGCTGCTGATCGTCACCAAGACCTGCCCCAACTGCCGCATCGTCAAGCCCCTGCTGGACAAGGCGGGCATCGCCTACACCGTGGTGGACGCCGCCGAAGCTCCCGACCTGGTGGCCAGGCTGGGGCTCCGTCAGGCCCCGACCCTGGTGGTCGGCGACCGGCTCTACACCGGCGTAGCCGAGATCCAGAAGTACATACGGCAGTAAGAATCAAACCGCAGCCCAGCCCGTCGAAGGACCAGTTCGACGGGCTGGGCTGCGTCAGCGTGTCCAGCGTGTCGAAAAAGTCTTTTCGCCACGCTGGGCGTATTTTTAAACTTTAGGGCAGCACCGCACAATTTGGCAAGAGCATTCGGCCAAAGATTTTGCCTC
>DSLFC04102__coassemble_1827_pt1 | contig 10604 bp, 6 predicted proteins | sample DSLFC04102__metabat2_low_PE_037 | metagenome-assembled genome bin DSLFC04102
TTTCTCATTTTTCAAAAAACTTACGTTAGGTCTTGTGCAAGGGAGACAAAAATGCTATAATATAAAACAACAATTTCGGCACAAACACGAAACGAGGGATCGCATCATGGATAAAAATCTTGCCTTCCAGCTGAGTCAATTCCAATCCGGCGAATGCCGCCGCGCCTATACCATTCTGGGCTGCCACAAGGCGGAACAGGACGGTAAATCTGGATACCTCTTTCGGGTCTGGGCCCCCAATGCCAAATCCGTCAGCGTCGTGGGGGACTTCAACTTCTGGAACCAGGAAGATCTCCCTATGACCATGATCGGGTACGGCGTCTGGGAGGCTTTTTCAGCATTTGCCCAGGAAGGTCAAGCGTATAAATACGCCGTCACTGCCCAGAGCGGCAACACCGTCCTGAAAATGGACCCCTATGGTACCCAGTGCTGCGAGCTGCCCGACACCTCCAGCCGCATCTGCTCCCTGGAGGGGCACGTCTGGCACGACGCCGCCTATCAGCGCCAAAATGCCCGGGGCAACAGCCTCCAGAAGCCCATGAATATCTATGAGGTCCATGCCGGCTCCTGGAAGCGCCACGAAGACGGCTCCCGCCTCAACTTCGTAGAGCTGGCCCGGGAGCTGGCCCCCTACTGCAAGGACATGGGCTACACCCATATCGAGCTCCTGCCCATTATGGAGCACCCCTATGAGCCCTCCTGGGGCTATCAGGTCACCGGCTACTATGCCCCCACCCATCGCTACGGCACCCCCCGGCAGCTGATGGAGTTTGTGGACATTTGCCATCAGAACGGCCTGGGCGTGATCCTCGACTGGGTCCCCGCCCACTTCCCCAAGGACCTCTATGGCCTCTACGAATTCGACGGCACCTGCTGCTACGAGCTCCAGGACCCCATGATGCGCGAGCACGCCGAGTGGGGCACGCGGATCTTTGACTACGCCCGGGGCGAGGTGGCCTCCTTCCTCATGTCCAACGTCATCTTCTGGCTGGAGATGTACCATGTGGACGGCATCCGGGTGGACGCCGTGGCCTCCATGCTCTACCTGGACTACAACCGCCGGGAGTACCACCCCAACCGCTACGGCGGCAAGGAAAACCTGGAGGCCATCGACTTCCTCCGCAAGCTCAACGCCGCCGCCTTCGAGGAGTTCCCCCACGTGCTGATGATCGCCGAGGAGTCCACCGCCTTCCCGATGATCACGAAGCCCGGCTTCGACGGCGGTCTCGGCTTCCTCTATAAATGGAACATGGGCTGGATGAACGATATGCTCCAGTACATGTCCCTCGATCCCCTCTGGCGCAAGGGCAGTCACAACAACCTGACCTTCACCATGACCTACGCCTATTCGGAGAACTTTATCCTGCCCATCTCCCACGACGAGGTGGTCTACGGCAAGTGCTCCATGCTCAATAAAATGCCCGGCAGCTACGAGGATAAGTTCGCCAATCTCCGGACCTTCTACGGCTTTATGGCGGCCCATCCCGGCAAAAAGCTCAGCTTTATGGGCAATGAGTTCGGCCAGTTCGACGAGTGGAAATACGCCTCCCAGCTGGACTGGCAGCTCCTCGACTTCGAGCTCCACAAGAAAATGCAGGACTTTGTCCGCACCCTCAACCACTTCTATCTGGCCAATCCCTGCTTCTGGCAGAATGACTCCGACTGGACCGGCTTCCAGTGGCTCCAGGCCGATGACCGCGACAACAGCGTGCTCGCCTTCCGCCGCATCGACCGCCAGGGCAAGGACGTCATCGTCGTGTGCAATTTCTGCCCCGTCCTTCGGGAGGGTTACGAAATGGGCGTGCCCAAGCCCTACTGGTATGAGCCCGTCCTCACCAGCAGCGATCCGCAGTTCGGCGGCGACGGTATTCTGCCCACCGTGGCCAAGGGCGTCAAGGGCGACTGGGGCGCCTTCCACTACACCGCGTCCTTCACCATCCCGCCCCTCAGCGTCACCTATTATGTTCCCCGCCGCACCCGCAAATCCCTTACCGGTCAAAAACAGGAAAGACCCAGCAAAGAAAAGAGTCAGAAATAAGGAGGTACCTGTTTATGTATTTTCAAAAAAAGCGCTGCGTCGCGATGCTTCTGGCCGGCGGCCAGGGCAGCCGGCTCAAGGTCCTGACGGAGAATACCGCCAAGCCTGCCGTTCCCTTCGGCGGTAAGTACCGCATCATCGACTTCCCCCTGTCCAACTGCGTCAACTCCCATATCGACACCGTCGGTATCCTGACCCAGTATCAGCCTCTGGAGCTCAATGAGTACATCGGCAACGGTCAGCCCTGGGACCTCAATAACTCCCACGGCGGCGTCAGCATTCTGCCTCCTTATGCCCGCGCCAAGGGCTCCACCTGGTATAAGGGCACGGCCAACGCCATTTACCAGAATATCCGCTTCATCGACCGCTATAACCCCGACCAGGTTCTGATCCTCTCCGGCGACCACATCTATGAGATGGATTATGCTAAGATGCTCCGCTTCCATGAGAAGAACGAGGCCGACTGCACCATCGCCGTCCGTCCCGTCCCCATGGAGGAGGCCAGCCGCTTCGGCATTATGAACACCAACGAGGACGGCACCATCTTCGAATTTGAAGAGAAGCCCAAGCATCCCAAGAGCAACAAGGCTTCCATGGGCATCTATATCTTCAAGTGGAGCGTCCTCAAGGCCTTCCTGGAAGCCGACGAGGAAGATCCCAAGTCCGAGAACGACTTCGGCAAAAACATCATCCCCAACCTGCTCGCCACCGGCCACAAGCTCATGGCCTATGAGTTCGAGGGCTACTGGAAGGACGTGGGTACCATCAACAGCCTCTGGGAGGCCAACATGGACCTGCTGGGCGAGACCCCTGCTTTCAATATCTACGGCTCCGCCGGCCGCAAGATCTACGCCCGGAACTACGCCATGCCCTCCGGCTTCATCGCCAAGGGCTCCGAGATCTCTGACAGCTTCGTCGCCGAGGGCTGCGAGGTCTACGGCTCCGTCCGCCACTCCATCATCTCCACCGGCTGCACCATCGGCAAGGGCGCCGAGATCCGCGACAGCGTGATTATGCCCAACGTCGTCATTGAAAACGGCGTCAAGATCGACCACGCCATTATCGCCGAGGATTCCATCATCCGCGCCGGCGCTACCGTGGGCGCCGATCAGGAGGGCTCTCTGGAGACTCTGAAGATCAGCGTCGTCGGCAAGGGAACCACCATCTCCGAGGGCCGCGTCGTCGCCCCGGGTGAGATCGTCTAAGAAAGGAAGTGGCAGCTATGGAAGCAATGGGCATTATCTTCTCCAATATCTATGACAGCATGATGGGCGCCCTCACCGAGGTGCGTACTTCCGCCTCCATCCCCGTCGGCGGCCGTTACCGTCAGATCGACTTTATCCTCTCTGCCATGGCGAACTCCGGCGTGCGCCATATCGGCATCATTACCAAGTACAACTACCAGTCCCTGATGGACCATCTGGGCTCCTGCCAGGAGTGGGACCTGCAGCTCAACACCCACGGCGTCGTCTTCGTGCCGCCCTACGCCACCGGCCACACCGGCATCTATCGCGGCAAGCTGGAAGCCCTCCACACCGCCCTGCCCGTCCTCGAGAGCGGCAACCAGGACTATGTGGTCCTGGCCGACAGCAACATCATGTGCGCCATCGACTTCACCAAGGTCCTTGACGCCCATGTGGAGTCCGGCTGCGACGTCACCGTCGTCGCCAAGGGCGGCATCGCCAACGGCAAGGACATCCAGCACGTCTCCTTCCACACCGACGAGAACAACCGCGCCACCGGCATGGCTGTGGACTACACCGCCCCCGAGGGCGACCTGGTCGGCATGGGCATGTTCGTCATCAGCCGCAAGAAGCTGATCGAGACCATCTATGAAACCGTGCCCCACGGCAAGTATCACCTGGAGCGCGACTTCATCATGGAGGAGTTCAACGCCGGCAAGCTCAACGTCAACGTCTATCCCTTCCAGGGCGTGGCCCTCTTCAACCAGAACGTGGAGAGCTTCTACAAGAATAACCTGGCCCTGCTGGACGCCGACGTCCGCAACAGCCTCTTCCGCGGCGAAGTGCCCATCTACACCAAGGTCCGTGACGAGGTCCCCACCCACTACGGCACTACCGCCCAGATCGCCAACTGCGTCGTCGCCGACGGCTGCCGCCTCTACGGCACCATGGAAAATACCGTGGTCTTCCGTGAAGTCATGGTCGAAGAGGGCGCGGAGGTCCGCGACAGCATCGTGATGCAGGGCTGCACCATTGAGCGCGGCGCCAGCATCCAATACACCATCCTGGATAAGGACGTCACCGTCCGCTCCGGTACCAAGCTCCTGGGCTCCCCGGAGCATCCCCTGATTATTAGAAAGGGCGTTACCGTATGAAAATCGCAATGGCTGCCTCCGAGGCGGCACCCTTCATCAAGACCGGCGGCCTCGGCGACGTCATGCAGGCTCTGCCCGAGGCTCTGGGCCTCCTAGAGGGCAACGAAGTCTGCCTCTTCCTCCCCTACTACGGCCAGATCAAGCGGGATAAGCGCTGGAACTGCGAATTTATCACCAGCTTCGCCATCCAGCTGGCTTGGCGGCAGTGCCATGTGGGCCTCTTCCGCCTCCAGAGCGATTCGCTCAGCTATCAGGTCTACTTTGTCGATAATGAGCAGTACTTCGACCGCAATCCCATCTACGGTCATCTGGACGACGGCGAGCGCTACGCCTATTTTTCCAAGGCCGTGCTGGCCTGCCTCAACTACCTGGATTTCCGGCCCGACGTGATCCAGTGCAACGACTGGCAGACTGCCCTGATCCCCGTGGTGCTCCACGGCGAGTTCCGCGGCTCCTTCCCTACCACCAAGACCGTCTTTACCATTCACAATATCGAGTATCAGGGCTGGGCCAACAGCAACTTCAATTATGACGTCCTCGGCCTGCCTCCGTCCTTCAACGATTCGCTGCGCTACGGCGACGCCACCAACTTTATGAAGGCAGCCATTGTCACCGCTGACGCCGTGTCCACGGTGTCTGAGACCTATGCCCGGGAACTCCAGTATCCCTACTATTCCCACGGCATGTCCGAGGTCCTGATTCAGCGGGCCGGTACCTTCTTTGGCATCACCAACGGCATCGACACCGCGGTCTTTGACCCCTCCGCCAGCCCCAATATTCCCTTCCACTACGACGTCAACTCCATGGCGGAGCAGAAGGCCAAGAACAAGGCCAAGCTCCAGGAGGAGCTGGGGCTCGCGCAGGACCCCAACGTGCCGCTCTATGTGATCGTCTCCCGTCTGGCCGGCCACAAGGGCATCGACCTGCTGTGCTACATCTGCCACAGCCTGATGACCCGTCCCGTGCAGCTGGCCATCGTCGGCACCGGCGAGGCCCAGTATGAGCAGGCCCTCTCGTCCCTGGCCTGGCAGTATCAGGGCCGGATGGTGGTCAAGCTGGCCTTTGACCCGGGTCTGGCCGACCGGATGTACGCCGGCGCCGACGCCTATCTGATGCCGTCCCGCAGCGAGCCCTGCGGCCTGAGCCAGCTGATCGCCATGCACTACGGCACCATCCCGGTGGTCCACGCCACCGGCGGTCTGCAGGATACCGTCCTGCCCTACGACCCCACCACCGGCGAAGGCCGCGGTTTCACCTTCCAAAGCTACAACGGCGAGGACTTCCTCTATGCCATCGACCGCTCCATGTCCCTGTACTACGATGATCGCGCGGCATGGAACCGGCTGGCGCAGAACGACATGCAGCTGGATGTCAGCTGGACCATCCCCGCCCAGTCGTATATGGAAATGTTCAAAAAAGTAACTGGATTATCGTGAAGTACCGTATGAAAATTATGGTAAATTGCTAATTGCGTTCCCTGGGCAAAGTGTGTTATGCTATGCAGAGGCTGCAAGAAGCAGCCTCTGCGTTTTGCTTGCGTATTTTTGCGGCTTCCGCGCCCTTTGAAGGCCGCATGATCGTTTAGCCGCATTTCCCTTTGTCTATCCTAGGGCATCACCGCACAATTGTGTCTGCGGCCTTCGCCCAATCTTTTGCCCCATCCGTGCAGTTATAAAAGGGGGAAATACATACAGTATTCCCGCCCTTTTATAACTTTCGTATGAGGCAAAATCTTTGGCCGAATGCTCTTGCCAAATTGTGCGGTGCTGCCCTAGCAATAGGGGGGCGCCAACCCCTAATCTATGCATCATTGGAGGAAACTATGGAAAAGAAAGAAAAGAGCCGCGCCGCTGCAGCCAAGGACAACGCCACCCGGGCCGCCCTGGAGGCCATGTGCAACCGCACCTTTGGCTGCAGTCTCAGTGAAGCCACCGAGAAGCAAGCCTATAAGACCGTCTGTTCCTACATCCGCGAGGAGCTGGCCGACCGGAACCGCGCTTTCCAGCGCCAGGTCCGGGAGCAGGAGCGCAAGCAGGTCTATTATATGTCCATGGAATTCCTGGTTGGCACCTCTCTGCGGAACAACCTCTACAATATGGGCATTCTTGACGAAGTGACCGGAATCCTCGCCGATCTGGGCTTCAGCATGGAGCGTCTGTGCGCCATGGAACCCGATGCCGGCCTCGGCAACGGCGGTCTGGGCCGTCTGGCCTCCTGCTATATGGACTCCCTCACCGGTCTGGACTACCCCGCCACCGGCTTCTCCATCCGCTATGAGTTCGGCATCTTCAAGCAGAAGATCGTGGACGGCTGGCAGATGGAGTTCCCCGACGACTGGCTTGACATGGGCGACGTCTGGCTCAAGACCCGCGAGGATGACGCCGTAGAGGTCCGTCTGGGCGGCGAGACCCGCGAATGGATGGACAACGGCAAGTTCCGCGTGGCCCATGTGAACTATCAGAAGGTCATGGCCGTGCCCCACGATCTGTATATCTCCGGCTACGGCACCGACAAGGTCAACAAGCTGACCCTCTGGAGCGCCGAGCAGCCCCACAGCTTCGATATGGCCGCCTTCTCCCGCGGCGACTACGTCCGCGCCCTGGAGCAGGACACCATGGCCCAGACCATTTCCAAGGTCCTCTACCCCGCTGACGACCACATCTCCGGCAAGCGGCTCCGCCTGCAGCAGCAGTATCTGCTGGTCTCCGCTTCCCTGCAGAGCATCCTCAGCGTCCACTACAAGCAGTATAAGACCTTCCGCAATCTGCCCGATAAGGTCTCCATCCACATCAATGACACCCATCCCGCCCTCTGCGTCCCTGAGCTCATGCGGATTCTGGTGGATGAAAACGACTACGAATGGGACGAGGCCTGGGATATCACCTGCCGTACCCTGTCCTACACCAACCACACCGTCATGTCCGAGGCCCTGGAGCGCTGGAGCGTGGACCTCTTCCGGGAGCAGCTGCCCCGGATCTATACCATCACCTGTGAGATCAACCGCCGCCTGATGGATCAGCTCCAGCAGGTCTACGGCGGCGACTGGGGTAAGCTCAACTATATGGCCGTCATCGCCGATGGTCAGGTCCGCATGGCCAACCTGTGCCTGGCCTGCTGCCACAAGGTCAACGGCGTCTCCCAGCTCCACACCCAGATCCTCAAGGACGGCATCTTCCGCGACTATTACGTCCTGGACAACGACCGCTTCACCAATGTGACCAACGGTATCGCCTATCGCCGCTGGCTCTGCCAGTCCAACCCGGCTCTGACCAGCTTCCTCAAGGACCTCATCGGCGACGGCTTCCTGAAGGATGCCAATGATCTGGAAAAGCTGATGAAGTACCATGACGACAAGACTGTCCTGGAGCAGCTGCAGCAGATCAAGCACGAGAACAAGGTCCGGCTGGCCGACTATGTGGCCAAGGCCAACGGCGTCTATGTCAGCCCCGACTCCATCTTTGATATTCAGATCAAGCGGCTCCATGAGTACAAGCGGCAGCTCCTCAATGTTCTGCACATTCTCTACCTCTACAACAAGCTCAAAGAGAACCCCAATATGCCCTTCACGCCCCGGACCTTCCTCTTCGGCGCCAAGGCGTCCGCCGGTTACGTTCGGGCCAAGCAGATTATCAGCCTGATCGTCGCCACCTCCAACCTGGTCAACTCCGACCCGCAGGTCCGCGACAAGCTGAAGGTCATCTTCCTGGAGGACTACAAGGTCTCTCTGGCCGAAATCATCATTCCCGCCGCCGATATCTCCGAGCAGATCTCCATCGCCGGCAAGGAGGCCTCCGGCACCGGCAACATGAAGCTGATGATCAACGGCGCTGTGACCCTGGGCACCCTGGACGGCGCCAACGTCGAGATCCACCAGCAGGTGGGCGACGAGAACATGTTCCTCTTCGGCATGACGGCCGACGAGGTCGAAGCCCTGTGGCGCCGCGGCTACAACCCCCGCGAGTTTATGACCCCCGAGCTGGAGCAGGTGCTGCGGATGCTGACCTCCGGCATTCTGGGTCAGCGGTACGACGACCTGGTGGCCAGCCTGCTGACCAACCGCTTCGGCGTGGCCGACGGCTTCATGACCATTGCCGATTTCAAGGACTATGCCCGTGCGCAGCAGGATATTACCAACGCCTATCCCGACCGCATGGCCTTCACCGCCAAGTCCCTGGTCAATATCGCCAAGGCCGGCATCTTCTCCGCCGACCGTGCTGTCCGGGAATACGCCGAGAACATCTGGCATCTGTAAGCTATGGGATTACGGATACTCTATAACAGCCTGAGTTCGGCCCATAAGACCCCCTTCGGCGTGCTGACGCCGGGGGAGGTCTGCCGAATGACCATCGCCATCCCCCGCTCCTGTCAGACCACGCGGGTGATGCTGGTGATGGAAAAAGAAAACGGCGAGTTTTTCCGGGAATTCCAATTCCATCGGGATCACGCCGCTGAGCTCTACGAGTACTACCGGCTCCACTTCTCCCTGAACACCCCTGGTCTCTACTTCTACTATTTCCGGATTACCACCCGCAACGAGCAGTTCCGCCTTCTCAAACAGGGCGAGGATACGAATATTGAAGAGGGCGGCTATTGGCAGCTGAGCTGCGTCTCCACCCGCTACCCCGTACCTCCGGAATACGAAGGCCGGGTCTTCTACCAGATCTTCCCCGACCGGTTCCACAAAGCCGGCGACTGCGACCTCGCCGGCAAGCTCCAGCCCTACTGGGTCCACCAGGATGTCTCCGAGCCGCCGGTCTGGCGTCCCAATGAACAGGGCGAGGTGCTGAACAACGACTTTTATGGCGGGAATCTGCGCGGAATCCAGGAAAAGCTGCCATATCTCAAGGATCTGGGTGTAGGCGCCCTGTACCTCAACCCGATCTTTATGGCCTATTCCTCTCACCGCTACGATACCGCCGATTACAGCCGGATCGATCCCATGCTGGGCACGGACGAGGATTTTAAAAACCTCTGTGACGCGGCCCATAATATGGGCATCAAGATCATTCTGGACGGCGTGTTTTCCCACACCGGCAGCAACAGCGTCTATTTTGACGCCCAGCATATCTTCGGCCATGGCGCTGTCTCCGACCCCGCCTCACCCTATCGCAGCTGGTACCTGTTCCGGCGCTTCCCCGATGACTACGAGAGCTGGTGGGGCTTTAAAACCCTGCCCTGCGTCAACAAGCGCGACCAAGGCTTCATCAACTATATCTTTGGCAGCGACGACAGCATTCTGGTCAAATGGCTTCGACTGGGCGCTGACGGTCTGCGGCTGGACGTGGTGGATGAGCTGCCCGATGAATTCCTGATGGCATTGCGGGAGCGTCTGCGGGAACTGAACCCCAACGCCCTGCTCATCGGCGAGGTCTGGGAGGATGCCTCCAATAAGACCTCCTACGGCGTCCGCCGCCGGTACTTCACCGAGGCCCAGCTGGACAGCGTCATGAACTATCCCTGGCGCAAGTCTATTCTGGCCTTTGCCCGCGGGGAGGACAACGGCACCAAGCTCCGCCGCGCCATTCTCACGCTGGCCGAGAACTATCCGGCTGCTGTACTCAACTCCAACCTGAATCTTCTCTCCAGCCATGATGTCTCCCGGGCCCTGACGGCTCTGGTGGACCCCACGGACGGCGAACGGGAGGATCTTGCCAACCGGACCATGACGCCGGAACAGCTGGCGCTGGGCAAGCAGCGGCTCCGTCTGGCGGCGTTCCTCCAATTTACGCTGCCCGGCGCGCCTTGCATCTACTACGGGGATGAGGCCGGCATGACCGGTTACCGCGACCCGTTCAACCGCGGCTATTATCCCTGGGGCAAAGAAGATCAATCGCTCCAGGAGTTTTACCGCTGCTTGGCGCATCTGAAGTCCCAGAGCGAGCCTTTGCGCCGGGGCAATGTCAAGGTCCTGGAGGCCAACGACGGCCGGATCTGCTTCCGCCGCAGCTATCGGGGCCGGTCGGTGACTCTCTGGTGCAATGCCTCTTCCGCTCCCTGGTATGATGCCGCGCCTCAGGGCCGCCTGCTGTTGGGCGACACATTCCTCTCCCCCATGTCCTATTGCGCGATGCTGGACCCGGTGGAGTCCGAACTATAATTCTTTGATCCTGATTCCGGATTCTATTTTCGGGGGCAGTCGGCCTGCCCCCGAAAATTTAAATTTTTTTCAAAAAACACTTGCATTTTTCCGAAAGTGTGATATAATTATTCTCGCCTTGAGGGAGTAAA
>DSLFC04102__coassemble_1854_pt1 | contig 10462 bp, 7 predicted proteins | sample DSLFC04102__metabat2_low_PE_037 | metagenome-assembled genome bin DSLFC04102
ATGGGGCAAAAGATTGGGCGAAGGCCGCAGACACAATTGTGCGGTGATGCCTTATATCCGCCCGAACCGGGTACGTTGTGGTCCAGGCCCGGTGGTTGCGCGGGCCGGGCAAGGGCGCATATGCAATGCGCCCCTACGGTGGATGCGTTCGGCCATGGTGCATCCGACACGGCGGCACGGGGTACATTCCGGCACAGGGCAAAGCCCTCCCGCAGCGCAGCAGGGGAGCTGCACCGGCGGGAGGGCTGGTTCATACAGCGGATGGGGTTATGCCTGGGACTGGAGCTGGCGCATCAGCATGGTGGCCAGCTGGGCGCGGGACGCGCCGGTTTTGGGGCTGAGAGAGCCGTTGATGCCGTTAATCAGGCCGGTGGACACGGCCCAGACCAGGGCGGTCTCGGCCCAGTCGGAGACGGAACCGGCATCGGGATAGGCGCTCAGATCCCCGGTGACCTCCGGGCTGCCGGCGAAGCGGTAGAGCATGGTGGCCAGCTGCTCCCGGGTGACAAAGCCCGTAGGGTCCGTGCCGTCGGAAACGCCGGCGGTCATGGCCCAGGTGCGGGAGGCCTCCATCCAGTCGGTTCCGGAGATGGTCTCTCCGGCAATCCGGGCCAGCACGGTCCAGACCATGGCCCGGGTGACAGAGCCGTTGGGATCAAAGGCATTGTTGCCCACGCCGGACATCAGGCCCTGGGCGGCGCAGAAGGTCACGGCCTCATAATACCAATCGGTGGGCCGGACGTCGGTGAAGGTCTGCGCCGTGGTCTCCTCGTCCCCGGTCTGGTCCGGCTCGCCCAGCAGGGCGGCGATGGTCTCGGCAATCAGGTCATGGCCGGTCTGGCTGGGGTGATAGTCCAGTTCGAAGTCGGCAGCGCTGGTGAAATAGGCGTTGCAGGGGTTCTCCTGGGCATTCCGGAAGGTCGTGTAGACGTCAACCACGGTGACGCCCGCCGACTGGGCCACCGACGCCAGCACCGTGTTCAGCCCGTTGACACCGGCGTCAAAGGCCCCGACCAGGGCGGACACCATGGCGTTATCCAGGTGGCTGTAGGGGTTATACTGGTTCAGCAGAAGGATCTTCGCGTCGGGATTCTCCGCCTGGATGTGGGTCAGGATGGTCAGCACATTGGCGCCCGCATCGGCGACGGCGTCGGTGCAGGCCTCCGAACCGGCAAAGCCGGCCAGCGCCTGGGCCAGCGTCTCGAACACGGACGCATCCAGGCTGCCGCCGTTCAGCAGGGCATCGCCCGCTCCGGCGTCGGTCAGCGCAGCCTCCAGCGCCTCGTAGAGCACCTCGATCAGGTCGTTGCCGCCGATGGAAATAGTCACCAGGTCGGCCCCGGAGAGGTCGATTTCCTGGGCCTCCAGCTTTTGCAGCAGAGACGCGGTGGTTTCGCCGTCTTCCGCCTGGTTCACCAGGGTATAGCCGTACTGCGCGGCCACTTGGTCGGCAAAGGGTTTGGCAACGGCAGCGCCGCCGGGCGCATAGCCGGTGGTGATGCTGTCGCCCAGGGCCAGATACGTCTTGGCGTCCTCGGCGGCCAGCACCGTGGCAGGCAGCAGCGCCGCCGCCAGGCAGAGGGTCAGCAGCAGGGCAAGAATTCGCTTCTTCATATGGGGGATTCCTCCTTTTCTACGATTGTCCGATCTCGCTCCGCCCCGGCCCGCCGGAACCGGCCGGTACGGAAGCTGCAATATGATTATACTCGCTTCTCTGCGCTGCTTCAACAAAAACTCTTGGCCGGAGAGGAAATCTCTGTAAAAAAACCGCAGTTGCATCGGCGGCGCTTTTGTTGTATGATGGATGAAAGTCATTTGGGAGGGATCCACCATGGATATCAAGATCACCAAAACCACCAGCCCCAAGGAAAAGCCCGATCAGAAGGCTCTGGGGTTTGGCAAATATATGTCCGACCACATGTTCCTCATGGACTACACCGAGGGCATCGGCTGGCATGACGCCCGCATCGTCCCCTACGGCCCCATCCCCATGGACCCCGGCGCAGTGGCCCTGCACTACGCGCAGGAGACCTTCGAGGGCCTCAAGGCCTACCGCACCGCCGAGGGCAAAATCCAGCTGTTCCGGCCCGAGATGAATGCACGCCGGATGATCAACTCCAACCACCGGCTCTGCATGCCCCCCTTCCCCGAGGACATGTTCATCGAGGCCGTCAAGGCCATCGTCACCGTGGACGCCGACTGGGTCCCCTCCGAGCCCGGCGCTTCGCTGTACATCCGGCCCTTTATGTTCACCACCGAGTGCCAGCTGTCCCTGCACAACTCCCGGGAGTTCCTCTTCGCCATTATCTGCTCTCCCTCCGGCGCTTACTACGCCGAGGGCATCAACCCGGTGAAGATCCTGGTGGAGGACGAGTACGTCCGCGCCGTCAAGGGCGGCACCGGCTTCGCCAAGTGCGGCGGCAACTACGCCGGCGCTATGATCGGCCAGGAGAAGGCCGAGGCCATGGGCTACAGTCAGGTCCTCTGGCTGGACGGCCAGGAGCGCAAGTACGTCGAGGAAGTCGGCGGCATGAACATCATGTTCAAGATCAACGGCGAGATCTGGACCGCGCCCTGCGAGGGCACCGTGCTCCCCGGCGTCACCCGGGACTCCATGCTCACCATCCTGAAGGAGTGGGGCTACACCGTCCGGGAGGAGAAGCTCTCCATCGACGACCTGATGGCCTACTGTGAGAAGGGACAGGTGGAGGAGGTCTTCGGCACCGGCACCGCCGCCGTCATCTCCCCCGTGGGCGTGCTCAACTACCGCGGCAACGTCCAGACCATCAACAACAACGAAATCGGCGAGCTGAGCCTGAAGCTCTACACCTACCTCACCGACCTCCAGTGGGGCCGTATCCCCGACACCCACGGCTGGATCGTCCCCGTCTGCTGACGCACCCAGCAAGCGCCCGGCCCCGTCGGTCGGGCGCTGTTTTTTGTGCCGCTGCAATATGCCGCCCCAGCCCTTCGTAGGGGCCGATGCCCACATCGGCCCGCCCGGTACAGAGTAGGTTCATCGCCAGCCCGACAACCAACGCGACCCGGCACGGACGCGCCATGCGCGCCCCTACGGTGTGTGCGGTCGGCGGCGGCCTGCGGCGAATCGGAGGTGCGGCGCGGGCGGCTGATAGCCGCCCCTACGGCGCGCCCGGAGGGCGCACTTCTTCCCTCTTCCCTTTTCACTCTTCCCTCTTCTCAGCCGCCCCTACGGATTGTTTTGTTGGGCTGATGCCCTGTTTGGATCGAAATAGGAGGTTTCTATGCTGCCGAAAGCATTTCTTGCCAGAATGGAGAAGCTGCTGGGGCCGGAGTTTCCGGCTTTTCTCGCGTCCTATGACCGGCCCCGGAATGTGGGGCTGCGGGTCAATCCGCTGAAAACCGACGCCGTGCCGGACCTGGGGACCTTCGGTCTGGAGCCGGTGCCCTGGGAGCCCCGGGGGTACTATTATGATCTCGCCGCCCGGCCGGGCCTGTCGCCCTACCACGAGGCGGGGCTCTACTACCTCCAGGAGCCCAGCGCCATGGCCCCGGCGGGGCTGTTGGACGTCCGCCCCGGAATGCGGGTACTGGATCTCTGCGCCGCCCCCGGCGGCAAGTCCACCCAGCTGGCGGCGGCGCTCCAAGGGCAGGGGCTGCTGATTGCCAACGAGATTCACCCCCAGCGGGCGAAAATTCTGGCCCGGAACCTGGAACGGCTGGCCGTGGCCAACGGGCTGGTGCTCAACGAGCATCCCCAGCGGCTGGCGGAGCGGTTTCCCCGATATTTCGACCGGATCCTGGTGGACGCGCCCTGCTCCGGCGAGGGCATGTTCCGCAAGGAGGAGGCCGCCCTCACCGACTGGAGCGAGGAAACCGTGGCCATGTGCGCCGGGCGGCAGTATGAGATTCTCTGCTCCGCCGCCGCCATGCTGGCCCCCGGCGGCAGGCTGGTCTACTCCACCTGCACCTTTGCCCCGGCGGAGAACGAGGGCGTGGTCAGCCGGTTTTTGCATTCCCACCCGGATTTCGCCGTGGTTCCGGCGGATGCCCCCTGGTTCGCCCCCGGGCGGCCCGACTGGGTGGAGGACCCGGCTCCGGGCCTGGCGTACACCTGGCGCCTCTGGCCCCACCGGCTGCGGGGCGAGGGTCACTATGCCGCCGTGCTGGAACGGCAGCCTGGCGGCACGGCCGAACCCGGTCCCGCCGAGGCCCTCTCTCCCCTGCCGAAGCTGGCGGCGGACTTCGCCCGGGAGTTGGGATTGGCGCTGCCCGAAGGCGGCTGCCTCTCCTTCGGCGACACGGTCTGTCTCGTCCCCGCGGGGTGTCCGGCCTTGCGGGGCCTGAAGGTACTCCGGGCCGGGCTGGAGCTGGGTCAGCTGAAGAAAAACAGGTTTGAACCGGCCCATGCCTGGGCTCTGTGGCTGAAATCCGCCGCGTCTGTCGTGGACTTGGCCCCCGACAGCCGGGAAGCCGCCGCCTATCTCCGGGGCGAGACCGTCCCCGGCAGCGCCAAGGGCTGGACCCTGGTCACCACCGGCGGCCTGAGCCTAGGCTGGGCCAAGGGCGACGGAGCCACGCTGAAAAATCACTTCCCCAAGGCCCTGCGCCATCTTTCCTAAGGGGCGGAAATATGGTAGAATAGACAGGAACGATAGACAGCATGCTGCGAAAGGAGCCGCCATGGGCAAAACCGTTTTGATCGTCGAGGACGAAAAGGCCATTGTGGAAATTCTGAAATTCAACCTCCAGCGGGAGGGCTATACGGTGCTGGAGGCCCTGGACGGCGAGACCGGTCTGGGCCTGGCCAAGGACCAGGACCCGGACCTCATTCTGCTGGATGTGATGCTGCCGAAGATGAACGGCTTCGACGTCTGCCGCGCTCTGCGGGAGGCGGGCTTCGCCATGCCCATTCTGATGCTGACCGCCCGCGAGGAGGAGAATGACAAGGTCTTCGGCCTGGAGTCCGGCGCGGACGACTATATCACCAAGCCCTTCTCCATGCGGGAGCTGCTGGCCCGGGTCAAGGCCAACATCCGCCGCCGCAGCCTCGACACCGCGCCCCCGGCTGCGTCCGCCAGCCCGGTTCTGCGCATCCAGGACGTCACCGTGGACCCGGCCACCATGGCCGTCACCAAGGCCGGAAAGGCCGTGGATGTGACGCAGAAGGAATACGACCTGCTGCTGCGGCTCTTCACCGAGCCCGGCAAGGTCTGCACCCGGGAGGAGCTGCTCGAAAAGGTCTGGAACTACGCCTACTTCGGCGACACCCGCACCGTGGATGTGGCGGTCCGCCGTCTCCGGGAGAAAATCGAGGACGATCCCGGTACGCCGAAGATCATCCTTACCCGCCGCGGCGTAGGTTATTACTGCGCGGAATAACCCGGCCGGGCCGCAAGGCCCCCGGAACCACCGGAGCCCGGACAACAACACACCGGGTTGCGGGCGGGGATAAACCCCGCCCCTACAACAAATATGCCGGCGGGTCCGTAGGGGAGGGCTTTATGCCCTCCCGTGCCCGGCCTGCACAACCACCGGGGCCCGGAGCTAACCCCACCCGGTACCGGCGGCCTCCCTACGGCGTATGGTGGGCCGGATGACTGAGGAAAGGCTCCCCTTGAGGGGAGGCTTTGGGGCCCGCTGTTCCGAGGCGCCGCAACCACTGGGGGGAACGCAATGCACCCGGTACCGGTGGCATGTGGGCATGCCGCCCTACGGCTTGAAGCACTTCTTCACTCTTCACCATTCACGCTTCATTGTCCTTTGTGGGCATCGGCCCCTACGAAGGGCTTCCGGGCCGTTCCTACACACAATCAGAAAGGAGGTCTGTCCATGCGGTCGCTGCGGACCAAGATGATGATGATAATGGTCCTGCTGATTCTGGCGCTGATGACCGTGGTGGGGTCCTTCCTCATCAACGGCGTGGGCAACTACTATATCGAGGAATTCTACGTCCAGATGGAGCAGACCTTCTCCCAGGACTTTATCGCCCAGCTCCAGGAGCTGGCGGCCTTGCCTGCCGACGGTCCGGCCGAGATGAAGCAGCTTTTAATGTCCCAGTCCGACCTGGGCATCGACCTGACCCGGCGGAACGTCTATATCCTTGACGCCCGGGGGCAGGTGCTGGACAGCTCCAATCAGGCCGACTCGGTCTCGGTCACCACCAACATCCTCGAAGCCATGAACGGCCAGGTGGGCCAGCGGGGCTCCATCGCCTCCAGCATCATGGATCTGGCCGTGCCCATCGACGGCGGCAGCAGCCGCTATATCGTCTATGTGCTGGACAACAAGGACACGGTCAACGCCCTGACCAGCCAGCTCTTCTCCATCATCCTCCAGTCGCTGGTGCTGGGTCTGGTGATCTGCGTGGTGCTGGCCTTCCTGCTCTCGCAGATTCTGATTACGCCCATCCGGGCTCTGACCGCCGGAACGCGGCAGGTGGCCGCCGGTGAATTCGCTCAGGCGCTGGCCGTCACCAGCCGGGATGAAATCGGTATGCTGACTCGGAACTTCAACCACATGTCCCAGGTGCTCCAGAATACCATCTCCCAGGTGGAAAACGAGCGCAACAAGCTCTCCACCCTCTTCCTCCACATGACCGACGGCGTGGTGGCCTTCGGCCCCACGGGGCAGGTGATCCACCACAACCCCGCCGCCAGCCGGATGCTCTCCCGCAACCTCACCGCCGAGGACAGCTTCGACGAGATCTTCGGCCAGGAGGCCTCCTTCTCCAAGCTGCTGGACCTGAAGCGGTCGGAGTACCTGGAGGGCCAGAAGCGGGTGGGAGACCGGGAGCTGGAGCTGTTTATGGCCCCCTTCTCCGCCGACAAGACCGGCGGCGGCGTCATGGTGGTCATCCACGACGTCACCGAGCAGCGCAAGAGCGAGCAGGCCCGCCGGGAGTTCGTGGCCAACGTCTCCCATGAGCTGCGGACGCCCCTGACCAACGTCAAGTCCTACGCCGAGACGCTGCTGGACGCCGGGGACGACCTGCCGCCGGAGCTCAAAAAGAACTTCCTGGGTGTCATCGTCAGCGAGGCCGACCGGATGACCCGCATCGTCAAGGACCTGCTGACCCTGACCAAGTTCGACTACGGCAAGATGGAGATGAACCTGACCCGGTTCCCCTTCGCCAAGGCCGTGGAAAACGTCTACCAGGCCGTGGCCCTGGACGCCAAGAACCACCGCCACACTCTGACCCTCACCTGCCCCGACGGCCTGCCCGACATCCACGGCGACCGGGAGCGGATCGAGCAGGTCATTATGAACATCGTCTCCAACGCCATCAAGTACACCGCCGACGGCGGCCAAATCGACATCACCGCCGGAACCAAGGGCGACAAGGTCTTCGTCAATGTCTCCGACAACGGCATCGGCATTCCGGAAAAGGATCTGCCCCGGCTCTTCGAGCGGTTCTACCGGGTCGATAAGGCCCGGAGCCGGGAGTCCGGCGGCACCGGCCTGGGGCTCTCCATCGCCAAGGAGATTCTCAACCAGCACCAGGGCGATATCCAAATCGAATCTGTCTACGGCGAGGGCACCTCGGTGACCATCACCCTGCCCGCCGTCCGCGACGTGACTTAGGAGGCAGCTATGAAATTCTGGAAATACCACGGCTTGGGCAACGACTTCGTCCTCAGCGAGGATCTGGACGGAACCCTGGAGGCCACGCCCCAGCGGGCGGCCCGGCTCCTCAACCGCCACACAGGCATCGGCGGCGACGGCTGGCTGCTGGTCCGGCGGTCCCAAGTCTGCGACATCGCCATGTTCCTCTACAACACCGACGGCTCCGTGGCCGAGATGTGCGGCAATGGCCTCAGGTGCTTCGCCAAGCACGTCTATGACCACAAGCTCGTTCAAAAAAAGGTCTTCACCGTGGAGACCTTGGCCGGCGTTATGGAGGTGACCATCGCCGCCGAGGACGGCGTCACCAAGACCGTCACCGCCAATCTGGGCGCGGCCAGCTTTGACCGGGCCTCCATCCCCATGACCGGCGAGGGAGCATGCGACCGGATCACCATGCACGCCCTGGACCGGGACTTCACGGTCTCGGCCTGCCTGATGGGCGTGCCCCACGCGGTGGTCTTCGGGACGGACTTCACCGACGAGGACGTTTTGAAATACGGCCCGGTGCTGGAGACCGACCCGGTCTTCCCCCGGAAGGCCAATATCAATTTCGCCAACATTCTGGACGATCACACCGTGGAGGTGCGGACCTGGGAGCGGGGCTGCGGCCGGACTCTGGCCTGCGGCACCGGCTCCAGCGCCACGGCGGTGCTCTGCCACCGGGCGGGCTACACCGGCGCTGATGTGGAGATCCGCCTCCAGGAGGGCAGCCTCCGGATTCAGGTCACTGACCAGGGTGTGGTCATGACCGGCCCGGCAGCCCTGGCCTTCACCGGCGAGACAGCGCTATAAGAAATCCAATTCCCGGCTGCCGGCACGCAACCGGGAATTTTGTAGTTTTTTTCAAAAATACTTGACTGTAAAGTAAGTTTATACCTTATACTGAACACAACAAGAGGAAAGGCGGTGGGCGTATGACCATCAGCGAGATGGAGGTTGCCACGGGGCTGGACCGGGCCACGATCCGGTTTTATGAAAAGCAGGGATTGCTGTGCCCCCGGCGGCTGGAGAACGGGTACCGCGACTACAGCGACGAAGACCGGCAGACTCTGCTCCGCATCAAGCTCCTGCGGGAGCTGGGGGTGGGGCTGGAGGAGATTCGTGCGCTGCAGCAGGGCACGGCGGCCCTGCCCGAGACCTTGGCGGCGCGGCTGGAGGCCCTGGAGCTGGAATTCGCCGCCACGGTCCAGGCCCGGGACACCTGCCGCGCAATCCGCGACACGGGCGTCTCCTACCAGGCCCTGGATGCCGAGCAGTACCTCGGCAGGCCCAGCTGGACCATGCCGCCGGTCCACGACGCGCCGCCCATCCCCTACTGCCCTTGGCGGCGGTATTTGGCCCGGACGTTCGACTGGACGCTCTACGAGTTGCTGCTTATCGCGGTGCTGACGCTGGGATTCCATGTCAATTTAACCAGGAGCTCGCCGTGGCTGAGCGTTGGCATCTCCTTCCTCGCCCTGGGCGTGATGCTGCTGGCGGAGCCTCTGTTCCTTGTCCGCTTCGGTACAACGCCGGGCAAGGCCATCTTTGGCCTGCGGGTGGAACGGCAGGACGGCGGCAGGCTGACGTATGCGGATGCCATGAGCCGCACCTGGGATGTGATCGCCCTGGGTCTGGGCTACAACATACCGTTCTACAACCTCTACCGCCTCTTCCGCAGCTACAAGGCCCACACGGAGGGCGAGGAACAGCCCTGGGACCTGGAGAACGATTTCTGCCTGCAGGTCAAGCCCGGGGCCTGGTGGCGCAACGCAGTCTTCGTGGCCGCTGCCGCGGCGCAGCTGGCGCTGGGGGTGCTGTGCAATCTGGCGGCGGCGTTCCCGCCCCACTTCGGCCCGCTGACAACGGCAGAATTCGCCGAAAACTATAATTTTGTGGCCTCGTTCTATCGTAACAGACCGGATATGCTGGACGGCTCCGGCCAATGGGTGCGGGAGGATGGCGTCATCTACCTCGACAACGGCAGCGGCCTCCCCGCTGTGACCCTGGAGACCGGCGCAGACGGCGCGGTGGAGGCCGTGACGTTGGACTGGCAATACGATGAGACGGACTGGCTGATCAGCTGGCCTGCCGACAAGATGCAGTATGCGGCCTTGGCCTTGGCCGCCTCGGACGGCGGCTGGTGGGGCTACTGGGGAAAGCGCTCGGTGGTTGACATCCCGGCAGCCGCCCCGCCCTTCGAGCGCGGCAGCCGCTCCGGCCACGGGCTGGACTTCACCTGGGAGGTGGAGCAGGCGGGATTTGAAGACGCCGGCAGCGGCTACCTCTGTTATTTGGAGGACGGTTCCGCCTCCTGCACCGTGCGCTTCACGGTGCGGCTCGGCACATAGCGGCCGCAACCGCACACTCCCGTTCGCTTCCGGCAGCAGCATATACCCCCTTGGAGGTCGGGGCTGGCAGCGTTCGGCATGGGTGCGGTCCGGGCGGATATACAACCCGCCCCTACGTCCCCGCCTCTCGGTTTTCCCGTCGGAGCTTTTCCCCGCCCGCCATAGACCGGGCCCAACTTTTGCTGCGTACACAAACATGCACCTGACTGCGGTTTTGCAGCCAGGTGCATGTTCGTTGTAGCGGAATACCGTCGGCTATGCCGTTGGCCTTGACTCTGCCTCGAAAAATTTTTGAAAAATTTTCTAAAATCTTGCGACCTATGGTGTTAAAATCGTACTTATGAGACGAAATGCCTTCGAGAAACATAAAGGAAGGTGAACGCATGGATGACTTGACAATTATTGATCTATTTTTTGCTCGTGATGAGAAAGCGATCAAAGAAACCGATATTAAATACGGGCGATTATGCTTTCGTATTGCGATCAATGTTTTAGGTAATGCCAAGATTCGGAGGAATGTGTGAACG
>DSLFC04102__coassemble_1921_pt1 | contig 10104 bp, 6 predicted proteins | sample DSLFC04102__metabat2_low_PE_037 | metagenome-assembled genome bin DSLFC04102
TCTCAACGGCCGGCTGGACCTGACCCAGGCGGAGGCGGTGGGCGATCTGCTGGAGGCCGGCAGCCGGGAGGAGGCCCGCAACGCGGCGGGCCAGCTGTCCGGCGCCCTGTCCCGGCGGATCGGGGCGGTCTACTCCGCCCTGGTGGACGTGATGGCCCACTTCCACGCCGTGCTGGACTACCCCGACGAGGACATCGACCCCTTCCGCACCCAGGAGCTGGAGGAGGCCCTGGAGCGGGGACGCCGGGGCCTGGAGGAGCTGCTGGCCACCTACGACCGGGGGAAATTCCTCTCCCGGGGGGTGCCCTGCGCCATCGTGGGCCTGCCCAACGCCGGCAAGTCCTCCCTCCTCAACGCCCTGCTGGGCTACCAGCGGGCCATCGTCACCGACATCCCCGGCACCACCCGGGACACGGTGGAGGAGCGGTGCGTGGTGGGGGGCGTGCTGCTGCGGCTCATCGACACGGCGGGGCTCCGGGACACCGACGACCCGGTGGAGCGGCTGGGGGTGGAGCGGAGCCGGGCCGCCCTGGCCCAGGCCGAGCTGGCCCTGGTGCTCATGGACGGCTCCGACGCCGGGGAGGACCCGGACCGGCTCCTGGCCGAGCTGGCCCTCTGGGAGGAGGCCGCCCAGCGCTGCCCCCGGGTGGTGCTGGTGCTCACCAAGGCCGACCTGCCCCACGGCAGGGACCGGGGCTTTTTTGCCCACGGGGAGCGGCGGCCGCCGGTGGTCTGGCTCAGCGCCAGGACAGGGGAGGGTCTGGAGGCCCTGGGCGCGGCGGTGGCCCGGCTCTTCCCCCAGGGGAGCGGCGGCGAGGCCGGGGCCATGCTCACCAACGCCCGCCAGGCCCAGGCCGCCCAGACGGCCCTGGCCGCCCTCCGGGAGGCCGAGGCGGGGCTTCTGACCGGGGTCACCCCCGACGCCGTCCTCACCGACGTGGAGGCCGCCCTGGCCGCCCTGGCCGAGCTCACCGGCCGGGCCGTCCGGGAGGATGTGGTGGAGCGCATCTTCTCCCGCTTCTGCGTGGGCAAGTAGTCCTTTTTCTTGCTGTCCTTTTTCTTGAAAGAAAAAGGACCAAAAAGAACTTTGATAGCGCTCCGGGACTGGGTGGAGGCGGCAAAGCCTGCGCCCGGTGACGAAAAGAAATCCCGATATGAGACGAAACAGCGGGCGCTGCCACCGGCAGCGCCCGCTCCCAGCTTGTTGAAAAACTTCCGTGAGACGGCAGACGTGCCGCAGAGGGGCAGGGGAGCTCGAGGGGGCGGCAGCCCGCTCTTTCATTTTATTGGAGCAAAAACCCCTGCACCTTCCACTGGCGCATTGAGACGCACCGGTGGAACTGCGCATCACAACAATGCGTGAAAGCGGTTTCCCCGGCGCCGGCGAAGTTTTCCGGCGGTGGGGGTTGTCCCGAAGGCCGGGCTCCGTTATAATGAGAAAAGAAACGGCCGTCCACGGGGACGGAAGAAAGGATGACAGCCTTGGAAACTGTCCATGCCATCGAGCTGCGGGGCATCACCAAGCGCTTCGGCGCCAAGGTCCTGGCCAACGACCACATCGACCTGGCCCTGGACCGGGGGGAGATCCTCTCCCTGCTGGGGGAGAACGGCAGCGGCAAGACGACTTTGATGAACATGCTCTCTGGGATCTATCTCCCCGACGAGGGGGAGATCCTCATGGAGGGGAGGCCGGTGTCCATCCGGTCCCCCAAGGACGCCTACGACCACGGCATCGGCATGATCCACCAGCACTTCAAGCTGGTGGACGTCTTCACCGCCGCCGAAAACATCGTCCTGGGCCTCCACGACGGCAAAAAGCTGGACCGGAGGGAGATCGCCCGAAAGGTGCGGGAGATCAGCGACCGGTACGGCTTCGGCATCGACCCGGACAAGAAGGTCTACGACATGTCGGTGTCGGAGAAGCAGACGGTGGAGATCGTGAAGGTCCTCTACCGGGGGGCCGACATCCTCATCCTGGACGAGCCCACCGCCGTCCTCACCCCCCAGGAGACCGACCGGCTCTTCGAGATCCTCCGGGCCATGAAGGCCGACGGCAAGGCCATCGTCATCATCACCCACAAGCTCCACGAGGTCATGGAGATTTCCGACCGGGTGGCGGTGCTGCGCAAGGGCCTGTACATCGGCGATGTGCCCACCGGCGAGACCAATCCCCAGAAGCTCACCGATATGATGGTGGGCCGGGCCGTGAGCCTGAATATCGACCGGCCGGACCCGGTGAATCTCACCAAGCGGCTGGAGATCCATGATCTGACAGTGAAAAATATCTACGGCCTCAAGGCCTTGGACCATGTGAGCTTCGATGTCTACGGCGGCGAAATTCTGGGCATCGCGGGCATTTCCGGCTGCGGCCAGAAGGAGCTGCTGGAGGCCGTGGCGGGCCTGCAGCCGGTGGAGCCGGGCAGCTCCGTCCGCTATTACCCCGGCGAGACCAGCGAGAGCAAGGAGCTCATCGGCATGTCGCCGCTGGCGATCCGCAAGGCCGGCGTGCGGCTCTCCTTCGTCCCCGAGGACCGGCTGGGCATGGGTCTGGTGGGCTCCATGGGCATGACCGGCAATATGATGCTCCGCAGCTACCGGGACGGCCTGCCGGTGTTCACCAACCGCAAAAAGCCCAAGCAGCTGGCCGAGTCCATCATCGAGCAGCTGGAGGTGGTCACCCCCGGCGTCAATACGCCGGTGCGGCAGCTCTCCGGCGGCAACGTGCAGAAGGTCCTGGTGGGCCGCGAAATCGCCGCCGCCCCCAAGGTGCTGATGACGGCCTACGCCGTCCGAGGCCTGGATATCAATACCTCCTACACCATCTATAATCTGCTGACCGAGCAGAAAATGCAGGGCATCGCCGTGGTCTACGTGGGCGAGGATCTGGATGTGCTGCTGGAGCTGTGCGACCGGATTCTGGTCCTGTGCTCCGGCAAGGTCAACGGCATCGTGGACGCCCGCACCACCACCAAGGAAGAGGTCGGCCTCCTGATGACCAACCTCAGAAAGGAGGAGCACGCATGAAAACCGTCAAAGCCCACCGGGAACCCCTGGTCCGCATCGTCAAGCGGGACGGCATCGCCCTGTGGAAGAACTGGCTGATCCGTCTGGCGTCGGTGCTGGTGGCGCTGCTCCTCAGCGGCCTGTTTATCTACTCCGTCACCAAGCTCAATCCCATTGACGTCTATATCTCCATGTTTGAAGGCGCTTTCGGCACCAGCCGCCGGATTCGCATTACCATCCGCGACGCCATGATGCTCCTGTGCATCGGCGTGGGTCTGGCCCCCGCCTTTAAGATGCGCTTTTGGAACATCGGCGCCGAGGGTCAGGTGCTGGTGGGCGGCGTGGCCACCGCCGGACTGATGATCTACCTGGGCCGGGCGGGCAATGTGTCCACGCCGGTGATGCTGGTGGTTATGGCGCTGGCCAGCCTGGTCGCAGGCGCGGTCTGGGGCGTGATCCCCGCGGTGTTCAAGGCTCGCTGGGGCACCAACGAGACCCTCTTTACCCTGATGATGAACTATGTGGCCATCCAGATCACCTCTTACTGCGTGGCCCTGTGGGAAAATCCCTTCGGCTCCAACTCCGTGGGCGTCATCAACCAGCAGACCCGGGCCGGCTGGTTCCCCGATCTCTTCGGCGTGGATATCGGCCTCAATGTGTTGCTGGTCATGCTCCTGACCGTGGGCATGTATCTCTATCTCCGCTATTCCAAGCAGGGCTATGAGATTGCCGTCCTGGGCGAGAGCGAGCGCACCGCCCGTTATGCCGGCATCAAGCCCGGCCTGGTGTTTATCCGCACCATGGCCATCTCCGGCGCGGTCTGCGGTCTGGCAGGCTTTATCGCCGTGGCGGGCGCCAGCCATACCATCTCCACCTCCACCTCCGGCGGGCAGGGCTTCACGGCCATCATCGTCGCATGGCTGGCCAAGTTCAATACCTTCGTCATGCTGCTGATCTCCTTCCTGCTGGCCTTCCTGGACCGGGGCGCTGCGGAGATCGCCTCCACCTTCAACCTCAACGACTTCGCCAGCGACGTCATCACCGGCATCATCCTCTTCTGCATCATCGCCAGCGAGTTCTTTATCAACTACCGCATTATTTTCCACCACAGGAAGGAGGCCGAGGCCCAATGATTAACCTCTTTGTCTCCGCCATTGTCTTCGGCACCGTGATTCTCTACGGCGCCATGGGTGAAATCCTCACCGAGAAGTCCGGCAACCTGAACCTGGGCGTCCCGGGCGTCATGTACCTGGGCGGCATCGCGGGTCTGGCCAGCGCCTTCGCCTACGAAATGTCCACGCCCAACCCCATCCCCATCGTGGCCCTGCTGCTGAGCTTTATCGCCGCCTTCGCGGCGGCAGCCCTGGGCGGCCTCCTGTACAGCTTCCTGACCATCACCCTGCGGGCCAACCAGAACGTCACCGGCCTGACCCTGACCATCTTCGGCAGCGGCGCGGCCAACTTCTTCGGCGGAGCCCTGAACAACATGGCAGGCGGCGTGGGCCAGATCTCCGTGGCCGTGACCTCCGGCGCGTACCGGGCCAGCATCCCCGGCGCGGCCGGTCTGGGCTGGTTCGGACAGATCTTCCTGAACCACGGATTTATGGTGTATTTGGCCTTGCTGCTGGCCGTGGCCATGCACCTCTTCTTCAATAAGAGCCGCATGGGCCTCAATCTCCGGGCCGTGGGCGAGAACCCCGCCACCGCCGATGCCGCCGGTATCAATGTCACCCGGTATAAGTATTTGGCCACCTGTGTCGGCGCGGGCATCTCCGGCCTCGGCGGCCTGTACTATACCATGGACTACATCAAGGGCACCTGGGCCAGCGAGGGCACCATCGAGGCCCTGGGCTGGCTGGCCGTGGCCCTGGTCATCTTCGCCGTCTGGCGCAGCCTCAACGCCATTTGGGGCGCCTACCTCTTCGGCTTCCTGACCTGGCTCTATTTCTACGTGCCCCAGATCCGGGAAATCCTGATCGCCGCCTTCCGCCTGGACGAGAACGCCCTGCAATTTATGGTCCTGACCCGCAGCACCCAGGAGCTCTTTAAGATGCTCCCCTACCTGGTCACCATCCTGGTGCTGATTGTGGTCAGCCTGCGAAAAAAGCGAGAAAATCAACCGCCGGCCTCCCTGGGCCTGGCCTACTTCCGCGAGGAGCGGTAACAGGCCCGGCCTGTGGGCCCCATAATATAACAGCAGCTGCCGCCCATAAGCAAAGCGCTTATGGGCGGCAGCTGTTTTGTCAAAACACCGCGGAAAACGGTTGAAGCTAATTCTGTAGGGCGGCATGCCCACATGCTGCCATTGCCGGGGCGCGCGGCCCGCGAGCCCAGTGGTTCCGGCGGGCCGGTTTGGCGGGGTGTGGGCACCCCGCCCTACGGACCAAATCGATGATGCACCGTAGGGGTGCCGGAACCGGGTGCGAAATACCCGGGGCCGGTGGTCGATGCAGCCGGTTCCGGGCGGATATAAAATCCGCCCCTACAGTGTGGACGGAGGTGCATGCGGTCGGCGGAGTGCCCGGACCCGGGGGGGTGGCGGGCCGATGTGGGCATCGGCCCCTACGAGGCGGAATCATCGAACCTCGCGAAAATCGGGAGCCGGTCCGGGCGGCCATACAGGCCGCCCCTACGAGGAAACCGGAGGCGGGTCCGTAGGGGCGGCCTGTATGGCCGCCCGTGCGCACCGACGTGTTGGATGCACCATCGCCGAACGCACCCCGCACGGTATCGACAACAAAAGCACCATCGCCGAACGTACCCGCCATGGGGCGCGTCCGGCGATGGTGCCATATACACAGGGACGGTGGTCGATTCACCCCCACGGACTGGCTCGAAACGAGCCGGACAGCCCCTATTTGCGGATGGAGACGTTTAAGATGGCTAGCGTCTCGCAGAAGTGATCGTAGAAGGCGGCGGGGGTGGTGGGGGTGCCGGCGGCGGCCTCGTACCAGGGGCAGGGCTCCAGGCGGACGCCGTGGAAGAGGCCGGTAAACCGGCGGCCCTGACCCATGGCCTCGGCATAGGGCAGCATCTTGTAGTAATACTGGGGGTCCCGGCGGAGCATCTGCTGGGCGTGATGGTCGGTGGCGTTGAGGAGGAACCGGCGGAAGCCCAGGGTCTGGGCCACGATGTCGTCGCCCTCGGGGCGGCGCTGGCCGCCGTGGGCCGTCTGCCAGCCGATGAAGACCGCCGCGCCGCCGGTGATGACGGTGAGCAGGCCCGCGCCGCCCAGAACGCCCACCAGCAGCATCAGGAAGCCGCAGCCCAGGCCGATGCCGGTAAAGAGCCAATTGTTGAGATAATAGGCGCTGCAGGCGTGCTGGAGGAAGTAGCAGAAGGCGAAGCCGGCCACCAGGGCGGCGATCATATAGAGGGCGTGGAGCGTCTCCGGGGCCAGGGCGTCCATGGCCAGCATGGTGGAGAAGGCGCAGGCCATGCAGCAGAGCAGGCGGGCCAGGGCGGGCGAGCCGCTGCGCTTTTGATAGATGCGTCTGGCCCAGTACCGGGGGATCACGGCCATGGCCTTGCTGCCGACCTTTTTATAGTGGAGGCTGGCGCCGTCGCAGTAGCTTTCGTCGCCAAAGAGCAGCAGGAAGAGCTTGCGCTCAAAGGCCCGCCGCTCGTTGCCCATTTCCATCCGGCGGCGGAGGATCACATGGCCGGCCTGATTGATAAAGAAGGAGAGATAGCCCAGGGAGGCCCAATAGCTGACCAGCATATTGAAGTCCGCGTCGCCGCCGGCCAGCAGGAAGGGCACGTCGCCGGGGTTGACGCCGTCGGGCGGAAGGCTCCGGGCGCTGACCCGGAGGGTCTTGTTGCGCAGGGTGCGGAACCAGTAGAAAAGCGCCAGGGCCGTGCACAGTCCGGCCAGCACCAGCAGCACGATGGAACCGGCGCCGCTGCCGAAGCTGCCGGAGAAGTAGCCCTCGGGCAGGGTCAGGGACATGGTCAACGTGTCGTTGTCCTGGAGCGGCGTGGAGGTCAGGCCGGTGACCACGCCGCCGCTGGAGGTGACGGTCATCAGGTCCTCAATGACGTCCTGATAGTAGCCGCTGGAGAAGCTGGGGGAGGAGGCGAACTCCGCCGGCAGCGTCACCGCAAAGGACAGCGCCGCGATGGGGTAGGCCTGGGGCGAGAGCAGCGGCAGGGTGAGAATCTGGCTGGCCTCCCCGGCCGTCACCAGACCGCTCTGGTTGTAGGAGAGCTGGAAGGTCACCACGCCGGAGAAGCCCGCTTCGTTGGAGACCGTCAGGACCCGCACGCCGTTTTTCGTCTCGGACTTGGTCTTGTAGCCCTCCACCTTGGGACTCTTGGCGCTCTCGGGGAAGGTGAAGGAGATTTCCTGGAGGGCGCCGACGATACTCAGCTCCAGGGTCTGGCTCACATAGGCCCGGCCCTTTTCGTCCACGGTGCAGGACACGGTGACGGATTTGTAGGCCGTTTCGCTGAGCACATCCTGCACGGGCGCGGTCTCCGGCTCCGTTTCGGCGTCCTCGCCCTCGGTCTCGCCGCCGGCGGTCTCCCCTGCCGCGTCGGTATCCTCCCCGGCAGCCTCGCCGTCTCCGGCGGCGTCTCCCTCTCCGGCGGCGTTATCGGCGGAAGCGGTGTCCCCGGCCGTGTCTGCCGTCGTGGCCAGAACGGGCGTCAGCAGCGCGGACAGGCAGCACAGCGCCAAAAGCAGCGCGAACAATCGTCTCATGCGCGATCCTCCAAATCTCCAATGGGAATGGTAATTGAGAAACGTAATATACTATAAACTAAGATGCCCCTGCGGTCCGGGCGCATACAGGGCTTGTGTGCGCCGCTTCTGGGGAGAAAATCAAAGGCATGCCGGAGACACGGCGGGAATCGCCGGGCTCGGGTCCTATAATCTGCCTTTTTAGTGTAGCATATTCGACGGCAAAAGGCAAGATTCCCCCGGTCTGCCCCCGGAAAAAGAATTCACAAATAATTCACACCGGCCTATTGACAATTCCGCCCCGCGGTGGTAGAGTACACTTAGCACTCAGGAATGAAGAGTGCTAAACGCGAGGTGATACCCCATGGAGCTGACGGACCGAAAAAAGAAGATCCTCCGCGCCATTGTGGACAACTATATAAAGACAGCCGAGCCGGTGGGCTCCAAGGCCCTCTCGGCCATGCCGGGCATGGACTGCTCCTCGGCCACCATCCGCAACGAGATGGCGGACCTGACCCAGATGGGCTATTTGGAGCAGCCCCACACCTCGGCGGGGCGCATCCCCTCGCCGGCGGGCTACCGGCTCTACGTCGATGAGCTGATGCAGGACTACCGACTCAGCGTCGATGAGACCCAGAGCCTGGGCCAGGTGATGGAGATGAAAATCCAGGAGGCCGACCGGGTAATTTCCCAGGTCAGCAAGCTGGTGAGTCAGATGACCAACCTGCCCGCCGTGGCCATGACGGCTTCGGCCGGGGCCCCGACGGTGAAGCAGTTTGAAATTCTCTCCGCCGGCGCCGGCAGCTTCATCCTGGTGGTGATGACCAACGGCGAGATGGTGAAGAACAAGCTCATCAAGCTGCCGGTCAGCTGCACCGACCAGGATCTGAAGCTTCTCTCGGCGGTGCTGAACGCCAGCCTGACGGATCTGCCTGCCGCGGGCTTCACGCCGGAGCTTCTGAACCGGGTGAGCCGCAGCGCCGGTCCGGCGGCCAGCCTGGTGCCGGTGATCGTGGACTTTACGACCCACGTGCTCAAGGAGCAGCAGCGCAGCCCGGTGTACGTCTCCGGGCAGATGAAGCTCCTGGGCCAGCCCGAGTACCGGGACGTGGAAAAAGCCCAGGAGGTGCTGGCGACCCTGGACTCCGATACCCTCTCCAACCTCCCCGCGACGCTGGAGAGCAATGCCAAGACCCAGATCCTGGTGGGACCGGAGAACATCGCCAAGGAGCTCAAGGATACCAGCGTGGTCATGACCCGCTTCGACATCGGCGACGGGATGCAGGGCCTGATCGGCGTGGTGGGACCCACCCGCATGGATTACGCCCAGATCACCGCACGGCTGAGCTATTTCGCAGAAAACCTGGGCCGGATGTTCGGCAAGCCCGAGCTGCCGCCCAGTCAAGACAATGATACAGGAGACGATTGAGTCATGGACGAAACCAAGAATACGCCCCAGGCCGAGGAACAGACGGAGCCCGTCCAGCCCGAAGCCGAACCCGAAGCCGTCCAGGAGACGCCCCAGCCCGATCCCCTGGAGGAGCTGAAGGAGAAGCTGGCCGCCGAGCACGACAACTTCCTCCGTCTGGCCGCCGAGTACGACAACTTCCGCAAGCGCACCCAGAAGGAGCGCGAGAGCCTCTATCAGGACGCCAAGGCCGACACCGTGGGAAAATTCCTGCCGGTCTTCGACAATCTCCAGCGGGCCATGGCCCAGGAGACCGCCGACGAGGCCTATAAAAAGGGCGTGGAAATGACCATGCAGGGCTTCCAGACGATTTTGGACGCCTTGAACGTCACGGTCTACGGCGCGCCCGGCGAGGCCTTTGATCCGACCTTCCACAACGCCGTGATGCACGTGGACGACGAGACCCTGGGCGAGAATACCATCGCCGAGGTCTTCCAGACCGGCTTCCGCATGGGCGACAAGGTCATCCGCCACGCCATGGTCAAGGTGGCCAACTGACGGCCCCCGCAATGTCCCATTTCCTTTGTATAACATATCACTTTTCATAGATCCAATCAGGAGGGAATCACAATGAGCAAGATTATCGGTATCGACTTAGGTACAACCAATAGCTGCGTGGCTGTGATGGAGGGCGGCGAGCCCGTCGTCATCGCCAACGCCGAGGGCAACCGGACCACGCCGTCCGTGGTGGCCTTCTCCAAGACCGGCGAGCGTATGGTGGGCCAGGTGGCCAAGCGCCAGGCCGTCACCAACCACGAGCGCACCATCTCCTCCATCAAGCGCCACATGGGCACCGACTACAAGGTGGACATCGACGGCAAGAAGTACACCCCCCAGGAGATCTCGGCCATGATCCTCCAGAAGCTGAAGGCGGACGCCGAGGCTTATCTGGGCGGCACCGTCACCGAGGCCGTCATTACCGTCCCCGCCTACTTCAACGACGCCCAGCGGC
>DSLFC04102__coassemble_1972_pt1 | contig 9791 bp, 5 predicted proteins | sample DSLFC04102__metabat2_low_PE_037 | metagenome-assembled genome bin DSLFC04102
GATTATGTATGAAATGTTAATAAGATGTGACATTTCAGCACTGCAAAGTGGCTTTTCAGCACTATCGAAACCGGGGCGCTTTCATTATAATAGGCAGTAAGGAATTGTGCGTTGTGCATAATTCTCAAAAACAGAGGAAGGGAATGATTATTGACTATGGCGGAAACGAAAGTAGCCAAGAAATCGCCCAGGCTGACAAAAAGTGGGAAACCCCGGTGGTCGCGAGACGATACCGAGCTCTCCATTCTTGCGCTCCCCACCACAGTATGGTATGCGCTGTTTGTCTACCTGCCGATGTTTGGCATCATCATCGCGTTCAAAGATTACTCGCTGTCTGAGGGCAAAGGCTTTATCGGCAGCCTGATCGACAGTCCTTGGGTTGGCTTTAAGAATTTTGAGTACTTCTTCAACCTGCGGGACTTCCCCATGATCCTGCGCAACACCATTCTTTATAACCTGGTGTTCATCGTGCTGGACCTGGTTCTCCCGGTCGGCCTGGCCATTATGATCAATAACCTCTACAGCAAGCGGGCTTCCAAGACGTATCAGACGCTGATGTTCATGCCCCACTTCATGAGCTGGGTCGTGGTCAGCTACTTCGTCTACGCCTTCCTGGTCACCGACAAGGGCCTGCTGAACTCCATCATCCGCTTCTTCGGCGGTGAAAACATCGGCTGGTACACCAACGGAAAATACTGGCCGGTCATCCTGACCATCATGCACGTCTGGAAGACGCTGGGCTACAGCATGGTGGTCTACCTGGCCAGTATCACGGGCATCGACAACAGCCTCTATGAGGCCGCCATGCTCGACGGCGCCAGCAAGACCCAGCAGGCGCTCTACGTGACGCTGCCCTCCCTGAAGCCCATCATCATTATGATGTTCATTCTGGCCGTGGGCCGCATCTTCTCCTCCGACTTCGGCCTCTTCTATCAGGTCTCCCAGGGCGCCAACCAGCCGCTGACCTCTTGGGTCGCTACGCTGGACGTGAAAGTGTACCTGATGCTGACCTCCCCCACCACCAGCATCGGCTGGACGTCCGCGGCATCCATGTTCCAGTCGGTGGTCGGCTGTATCATGATCCTCACGGCCAACGCGGTTGTCCGCAAGTTTGACAAGGCCAGCGCCCTGATCTGACGGGAAGGAGGAACGTAATTATGAGCAAATCTCGGAAAGATACCGGGCTGAGTACCTTGGAAAAGCTCAACAGCATTAAGCCCGCTACCAATATCGCGTTTAATATCCTCTTTGCCATCATCGCCTTCGTCTGCTTCATGCCCATTATTTTCGTCTTCATCATCTCCATCACCGACAATAATGTCATCAAGCAGCAGGGCTATCAGTTCTTCGTCACGGCGGAGACCTTCTCCAGCGCGGCCTATGAATACCTCTGGAGCCAGCGCGCCACCATTCTCCAGGCCCTGTGGGTCTCGGTCTACGTCACGGTCCTCGGCACCGTCCTGGGCGTGATGCTGACCACCCTGATGGGCTACGTCCTCTCCCGCCGGGAGCACAAGCTCAACAACTTCCTGTCGATCCTGGTGTTCATCCCCATGGTCTTCGGCGGCGGCATGGCGGCCACCTACGTGGTCAACACCCAGTTCCTCCACCTGCGGGATACCATGTGGATCTTGATTCTGCCTCTGGCGGTCTCCAGCTTCAACGTCACCATCTCCCGCACCTTCTTCCGCACCACGATCCCGGACTCCATCATTGAGTCGGCCCGGATCGACGGCGCCTCCCAGTGGACGATTTTCGCCAAGATCGTTCTGCCGGTCTCCAAGCCCGTGCTGGCCACCATCGGCCTGTTCCTGGCCTTCGGCTATTGGAACGACTGGTTCCAGGCCAAGCTGTACATCGACAGCGACAACCTGCGGTCCCTGCAGTCCATGCTGAACAAGATGCAGGAGAGCATGGATTACCTCACCAAGAACCCCACCGCGCTCCTGGGCGACAGCGCCGCGCTGCGCAACGCCATGCCTGCCGAGTCCGCCCGCATGGCCATCGCCTTTATCGTCGCCGTGCCCATCGCCTGCATTTACCCCTTCTTCCAGAAGTACTTTATTTCCGGTCTGACCGTCGGCGCCGTCAAGGGCTGATTTCGGACCAGGCGAACCCAATTGTCGCGGCGGCCATCCCGCCGTTGCAATAACAAAACCAAATAGGAGGATACAAAATGAAAAAACTGATTGCCTTGCTGCTGGCCGCGCTGATGATCTTCGGCGTGCTGGCGGGCTGCGCCAGCGAAACGGCGCCGAGCGGCGACACCGCCGCTGACAGCAGCGATACCGCAGATACCACCACCGAGAATCCGCCCACCACCACCGAGGACGGCATCCCCGTCATCACCTGGTATCAGGTGGGCAGCGGCCAGCCCAAGGACATTGAGGCCTGGAACGAGATCGTCAACCCCTACCTGGAGGAGAAGATCGGCGTCCACCTCAATATGCAGGTTGTGGACTGGGGCTCCTGGGGCGACCGGCGCACCATGCTGGTGCAGACCAATGAGGACTACGACATTATCTTCACCGACATGAGCACCTATGTCAACAATATCCAGATGGGCGCCTTTGCCGATCTCACCGAGCTGATTAAGGACACCCCCGGCATCACCGACCTGATCCCCGAGGAGTACCTGAAGGCCTGCATGATCGACGGCAAGCTCTACGGCATCCCCGCTTACAAGGATTCCTCCATGACCAACTTCTTCGTCTGGACCAAGGAGGAAGTGGAAGAGTACTATCCCGACTACGCCGAGGATCACACCCTTGCTGATATTGACGCCGGTCTCCGGGCGGTCAAGGAAGGCACCGGCGTCACTCCGCTGATGCTCAACAAGGACGGCATCTCCTGCATCGTCGGCAATATGTATGACAACTTCGGCACCGGCCTGCCGGCCATCGGCGTCAGCTACTTCGACGGCAGCAACAAGATCGTCCCCGTCTTTGAGCAGGAGGACATCCTGGAGCAGTTGCGTCTGCTGCACACCTGGTACAATGACGGCCTCATCAACTCCGACGCCAACACCCTCGACAGCTTCCAGGGCTACTGCTCTCTGGGCGTGAGCCAGGGCTGGCCCGGCGCCAGCGTGGGCTGGGGCACCGGCCGCGGCGCGGAAGTCGTGGTTTCCCAGTTCGGCGAGACCGTTCTCTCCAACGACACCGTGCAGGGCTCCATGGCCTGCATCAACAACTCCTCCCCCAACAAGGAAGCCGCTATGAAGCTGCTGGAGCTGGTCAACACCGACACCAAGCTCCGCGACATGATGGCTTACGGCATTGAGGGCGTCCACTTCGAGTATGTCGAGGAAGACGGCATCCAGAAGGTCAAGCGCCTCAATCAGGACTGGACCGCTGCCTCCTACACCCAGGGCAGCACCATGCTCATGAGCCCTGAGTCCGGCACTGTGGGCGACCAGAGAGAAGAGATCCGGTTGCAGAACGAGAACGCCGTGGCCTCTCCCGCTCTGGGCTTCTACTTCGACACCACCAATGTGAAGGACCAGCTGGCCGCCTGCACCGCCACCTGGATGACCTACAAGGGCCTCATCATGACCGGCGCCGGTGATCCCGACCAGATCATCCCCGAGATGATGGATACGCTCCGCGCCGACGGCTTTGACGATATCCTGGCCGAGGCCCAGGCTCAGTTCGACGCCTACCTCGCCGGCTGAGTTAAAAAAACTACATCGTGGGGGCCAACCTCTGACCCCCACAGCGTGTCGAAAAAGTCTTTTCGCCACGCTGTGCATATTTTTAAACTTTTGGAAAAAGTTTAAAAATACGTGTCGATTGAACGCGAAGGGGGCTTTTTGCCCCCTTCACACTTCCCCCGCTGCTCTGTCACAGACATCTTCAGCGAGGTTTTTCGACAGTCTGTGGGGGCCAACCTCTGGCCCCCACTTTTTGGGATGACGGCCCGCAGCAGGCAGCGCCGCTGTCTGCCGAACAGTCGGACGTGGGCAGGGGCTTCTCACGATCTGGTTTCCGTGTGGAAAAACCAGCATACAGTGTTTCGTTTTAGCTATTCACAAGGCAGCGTTTGTGATGTATGATAAGCGGACTGCAGCGCATCAGGGAATCTGCCCTGTGAACAGACTCGCCGCTTTCCAGACGAAATTGTGAGGTAATGTTTATGTACTTTATCGATCAACGCATCCAGGTTATCTGCAACCAGCTCCAGATGCTCCGGTTCCGGGACAGCCGCTCGCTGCCCGACTGGGAGTATAAGCCCGGCCAGTTCTTCCGCCCCGAGGAGGCCGACGCCGCCCAGCCGGACTGGGCGCCCTTTGACTGCCAGCATATGCACTGGTACGCCGCCTATGCCGGCACCGACCAGTTTGAAGGCAAGTTCCAGGGCCAGCACTCGGACTTCCACGGCATCCCCGGCAGCCACTATTGGTTCCGCGGCCGCATCACCATCCCCCAGGACATGGACGGAAAGTCCGTCTGGCTGAAAATCCGCACCCAGATTGAGGAGTGGGACGACGGCAAGAACCCCCAGTTCCTGGTGTTTGTCAACAAAGAAGTGATGCAGGGCGCCGATATGAACCACCGGGAGATTCTGCTTCGCCGGCCCGCCGTGGGCGGCGAGACCATCGACCTCGATATCCAGGCCTATACCGGCACGCTGCACCGGGAATTCTCCTTCCTGGCGGACCTCTATGTGCTGGACGAGGCCATCAACCGCCTGTACTATGACCTCCAGGTGCCGCTGTGGGCCTTCCCCCGTCTGGGGCAGGACAGCAAGACCCGCCTGGATATTCAGACCGTATTAAACGATACCATTAACCTCCTGGATATGCGTGTGCCCTATTCTCCGGATTTCTACGCCTCTGTGGAGCAGGCGCAGGCATACATAACCGAGAACCTCTATGAAAAAATGGGCGGCTGGGACGAGGTGGTTGCCACCTGCATCGGCCACACCCATATCGACGTCGCCTGGTGGTGGACCGTGGCCCAGACCCGCGAGAAGGTCGTCCGCTCCTTCGCCACGGTGCTCAAGCTGATGGAGGAATTCCCCGGCTACAAGTTCATGTCCAGCCAGCCGGTGCTGTACTACTTCCTCAAGCAGCGCTATCCGGAACTCTTTGAAAAGATCCGCCAGCGGATCGCCGAGGGCCGCTGGGAGACCGAGGGCGGCATGTGGCTGGAGGCCGACTGCAACCTGACCTCCGGCGAATCGCTGGTGCGCCAGTTCCTCCACGGCAAGCGCTTCTTCCGCGAGGAGTTCGGCCAGGACAACAAGATCCTCTGGCTGCCCGACGTGTTCGGCTACTCCGGCGCGCTGCCGCAGATCATGAAGAAGTCCGGCGTGGACTACTTTATGACCACCAAGCTGGCCTGGAACCAGATCAACCGGATTCCCAACGACACCTTTATCTGGCGCGGCATCGACGGCAGCGAGGTCCTCACCCATCTGATTACCACCGTCGGCATCGGCCAGAATCCCAAGGAGAGCTTCTTCACCACCTATAACGGCACCCTCCATCCCGATTCCATCATGGGCGGCTGGGAGCGCTATCAGGACAAGGAGATCAACAACGATATCCTGATCTCCTACGGCTTCGGCGACGGCGGCGGCGGCCCCACCCGGGAGATGCTGGAGACCTCCGTGCGTATGGAGCGCGGCATCCGCGGCATTCCCAAGGTGCGCCAGGAGACGGCGCGGGTCTACTTCGACGAGCTCAACGCCCGGGTGAGGGACAACCGCCGTCTGGAGACCTGGGAGGGCGAGTTCTACTTCGAGTACCATCGCGGCACCTATACCTCCATGGCCCGGAACAAGAAGGGCAACCGCAAGAGCGAGCTGATGATGATGGATCTGGAGCTGCTGGGCGTTCTGGCCGGGGACTATCCCCTGGAAGACGACACCCGGCTGTGGCGGGATATCATTCTGCTGAACCAGTTCCACGACATTCTCCCCGGCAGCTCCATCGCCGAGGTTTATGACGTCACCAAGACTGAGTATGAACAGCTGGCTCAGGAGGCCGGCGCCATGATCGAAAGCCGCCTGAACAAGCTGGCCGGATCGGGCGAGGGCGTCACGGTGTTCAACACCCTGGGCTTTGACCGCAATGATGTGGTGCGCCTGGGCGACCTGAAGGCCAGCGCCCTGCAGGACGAGACCGGCGCGCTCTATCCGGTCCAGCAGACCCCCGACGGCGCTGTGGCCTACCTGCGGAACCTCCCCTCCAAGGGCTACAAGACCCTGGCGGCGGCCGAGACCGCGGCGGCCAGTCCCTTCGTCCATCGCGACAACCTCCATCTGGAGACTCCCTTCTACACCGTCACCCTGGACGAGCAGGGCCGCATTGTGTCCCTCTTCGACAAGGAGTTCGACCGCGAGCTGGTCCAGCCCGGCATGAAGGCCAACCAGCTGCGGGTCTATGAGGACAAGCCCATCTACTACGACAACTGGGACATCGATATGTTCTATACCGAGAAGTCCTGGCCGGTGGATGAGCTGCTGGAGATGGCATGGGTGACCGACGGCCCGGTCTGCACGACGCTGGCCCTGACCTATCGGTGCAGCCTCAGCACCGTTTGGCAGAAGATCCACTTCTACGCCGACACCCGCCGCATCGACTTCGAGACCAAGGTGGACTGGAAGCTGCACCAGCATCTGCTCAAGGCGGAGTTCCCCGTGGATATCCATTCCGACGAGGCCACCTTTGAAATCCAGTTCGGCAACGTCACCCGGAAGGTCCACACCAACACCTCCTGGGACAAGGCCCGCTTTGAGAGCTGCGCCCAGAAGTGGATGGACTTCTCCGAGGGTCACTACGGCGTCAGCCTGCTCAACGACTGCAAGTACGGCCACAGCGTCAAAAACGGCGTCATCGGCCTGACGCTCCTCAAGAGCGGCGTCGAGCCCAACCCCAACGCCGACGTGGAGGTGCACACCTTCACCTATGCCCTCTACCCCCACGGCGAGACCTGGAAAGAGGCCGCCACGGCCCACGAGAGCTACAAGCTCAACCAGCCCGCCTATGTGGTGGCCGCCGGTCAGCCCGGCCAGGCAATGAGCTACGCCTCGGTGGACCAGCGGAATGTGATCCTCGAAACCGTCAAGGAAGCCGAGAACGGCAGCGGTACGGTGCTGCGGCTCTATGAGTTTGAAAATGCCCGCACCAAGACCGTGCTGCACGTCCCGGCAGGCGTCACCCGCGCCTACAGCACCAACCTCCTGGAGGAAATCGAGGAGGAGCTGCCGGTGGAGAACGGTCAGGTGGCCTTCACCATCAAGCCCTACGAGATCAAGACCATCCTGCTGCAGTGATACCGCCCCGCTGCGTGTAACGCTGCAGCCTCCAACGCGAAGGGGGCTCAACGCCGCCCCCTTCGCACTTCCCTGCCAAGTAACTGTGCAATCATTCGGGCTGTCGCGATTTTGCGGCAGCCCCGTTCAATATCCCGGCAGGACCGCCCTGCCGGTCGATAATCCTGGGATACCGAAATGGAGGAACCAATGGCGCAATATCAAGACAGCACCCTTGCCCCGGAAGTCCGCGCAGCGGATTTGCTCCGCCGGATGACCCTGCGGGAGAAGGTGGGGCAGCTGACCCAACGGCTCTACGGCTTTGCCTGCTACCGCCGCGTGGGCGATCAAATCGAACTGACAGAGGAATTTCAGGCGGAAGTCGCCCGCTACGGCGGCCTCGGGGCGCTTTACGGCCTCCACCGCGCCGACCCCTGGTCGGGCCAGGATTACGAGACCGGTCTGACGGACCTGCTGGCAGTACAGGCCCGCAATCAGGTCCAGCGCTACGTGCTGGAGCACTCCCGGCTGGGAATCCCGGCGCTCTTCAGCAGCGAGAGTCCCCACGGTCACCAGGCGCTGGACGGCTATCTGCTGCCGGTCAATCTGGCCTGCGGCTGCTGCTTCGCGCCGGCGCTGCTGGAGGAGGCCGCCGCCATCTGCGGCCGGCAGCTCCGGGCCATGGGCATCGATCTGGCGCTGGTCTCGGCGCTGGACGTGCTGCGGGACCCGCGCTGGGGCCGCAGTGAGGAGTGTTTCAGCGAGGACCCCTATCTTTCCGCCCAGATGGCCGCCGCCGTAGTGCGGGGCTATCAGGGGCAGGGCGTGGACGTGGTGGCCAAGCACCTGTGCGCCCAGGGCGAGACCACCGGCGGCGTCAACGCCAGCGCCGCCCGCATCGGCCCCCGGGAGCTGCGGGAGATCCATCTGCCGCCGGTCAAGGCCAGCGTGGAGGCCGGCGCAGCCGCCTTTATGGCCGCCTACAACGAAATTGACGGCGTATACTGCCACGCCAACCGCTGGCTGCTGACCGACCTGCTCCGGGGCGAGTACGGCTTCCAGGGCTTCGTCATGTCCGACGGCGTTGCCATCGACCAGCTGGACGCGGTCACCGGCGACAGAACCGCTTCCGGCGCTCTGGCTCTGCAGGCCGGTGTGGACATGGGACTCTGGGACACCGGCTTCCAGCAGCTGGAGGAGGCCGTGGCCCGGGGGCTGGTGGAGGAGCGGCAAATTGACGAGGCCGTGACCCGCATTCTCACGGAAAAGTTCCGCCGCGGTCTCTTTGAGCAGCCCTATATCCCCGAGACCACGGCCTATCAAGGCTATACGCCCCAGGCCTATCCCCAGGTGCGGGCGCTGGCGGAGCGGTGCCTGGTGCTGCTGAAAAACACCGGCGGCCTTCTGCCGCTCTCCGCCGCGTCGCCTCTGCGGCTGGGCCTGGTGGGCCCCAACGCCGACGCGCTCTATCACCAGCTGGGCGACTACTCGCCTCCGGTGCGCGCCGGGGCCGGGATCACGGTCAAGCAGGGCCTGGAGCGGTACCTGGAGGCGGCCCGGAGCGCCGTCCGGCTCCTCTATCATCCCGGCTGTCCCATGTTTGCGCAAGACGACGCCATGGCGGCCTCGGCCTTGGAGGCGGTGTCGGACTGCGATGTGGTCATCGCCGTCGTGGGCGGCAGCTCCAGCCGCTTTGCCGGCGCGGGAGAATTTGACGCCAACGGCGCAATGAAACGCCAGTCCCAGATTACCATGGACTGCGGCGAAAATGTGGACGACTGCCATCTGCGGCTGCCCGGCGGGCAGCTGGAGCTCCTGCGGGCCTTGAAGGCCGCCGGGAAACGGGTGGTGACGGTGCTGCTGGGCGGGCGGCCCTATGAGATGGCGGAGCTAGACGCCTGCAGCGACGCCATTCTCTGCTGCTTTTACCCGGGCCTGACCGGCGGCGAGGCCGTGGCCCGGCTGCTGTTCGGCAGCGCCGAGCCCGCCGGACGGCTGAGCGTCTCTCTGCCGAACCATGTGGGGCAGCTGCCGGTCTATTACAACGCCAAGGATTCCTACCGTCCCGGCGCGTATTACAACGCCGGACGGCCCCGCTACGGCTTCGGATGCGGTCTCAGCTATACCGCCTTTGCCTATACCCTGGTCGCGCCTCCGGCCCCAGACCGGCTGGCTGTGACCTTCCAGGTGCAAAACACCGGCGACCGGCCCGGCTGGGCCGTGCCGCAGCTCTATCTCCATCGGACCCAGGGCGCGGTCACCAGCCGCGTGCGGCAGCTGTGCGGGTTTGAAGCCCGCCGTCTGGAGCCCGGCGAGGCCGCCACCCTGACCATCCCCATCCCCCCGGAGAGCCTGATGCAGTGGGATGCCGCCATGGTCCAGCGCCGTCTGCCCGGCCGCATCCAGTGGTTCCTGGGCGACAGCGGAGAAACATATTGCGAGGGCGTCTTTGTGCTGCCCTGACGAAGCGGTATATATAAGGCAGCACCGCACAATTGTGTCTGCGGCCTTCGCCCAATCTTTTGCCCCAT
>DSLFC04102__coassemble_2015_pt1 | contig 9567 bp, 10 predicted proteins | sample DSLFC04102__metabat2_low_PE_037 | metagenome-assembled genome bin DSLFC04102
TTAGAAAGTTTAAAAATACGCCCAGCGTGGCGAAAAGACTTTTTCGACACGCTGATTCCCGCCCTTTTATAACTTTCGTATGAGGCAAAATCTTTGGCCGAATGCTCTTGCCAAATTGTGCGGTGCTGCCTAAATCTTTCTGGAATAAGAATCTACAATCAGCAAACACTACCTCCGAACTCAATGCAAGGAGGTAGTTTTTTTGAAGCGCACAACACATACCGCGCTCCTGCTGGCCGCGGCCCTGACCCTGGGCGGCGCGCTGAGCTTCTCGGCCTCGGCCCAGGAAATCACGGTGGACGGCAGCCAAATCTTCCCCTTCAGCCGGTCCGACTTCACCGCCGCCGAGGCCGACGACGGCATCTTCCTCACATCTCTGCCCAGCCGGGCTCTGGCCACGGTCTACTACGGGGACCGGGCCCTCTGTCCCGGCGACGCCCTGCCCGCCGCGGCCCTGGACCAGCTGACCCTGGAGGCCAGCTGCGTCACCGAGCAGGACGTGACCATCGGCTACTGCACGGTCTCCGGCGGGACCATCTCCGGGGCCCGGGAGCTGACGCTCTCCATTCTCCCCAAGAAGGACCAGCCGCCCACGGCCGAGGACGGCTCCCTGGAGACCTATAAGAACATCGCCAACACCGGCACGCTCCAGGCCAGCGACCCCGAGAACAAGGCCCTGACCTACCAGATCGTCCAGCAGCCCAAGCGCGGCACGGTGGAGCTCCAGGCCGACGGTACCTTCACCTACACGCCCAACCAGAACAAGGTCGGCAAGGATTCCTTCACCTATACGGTCACCGATCCCGGCGGCAACACCTCGGAGCCCGCCAAGATCTCCATTGAGATTCTCAAGCCCACCGAGGCCATGGCCTATACCGACATGGCGGGCGACGGCGACGCCTTTGAAGCCATGTGGCTCCAGGAGGCGGGGCTCTTCACCGGGGCCACCGTGGGCGGCAACCTCTGCTTCTGTCCCGACGAGCCCGTCAGCCGGGGTGAATTCCTGGTGATGGTCATGCAGCTGGTGGACGCCGAGGCCGACACCACCGGCCTGACCTCCGGCTTCTCCGACGAGGCCGCCACGCCGGTCTGGATGCAGCCGTATATCGTCTCGGCCCTGGGCAGCGGCATGATTTCCGGCGTCAGCTCCGAGTCCGGGGTCGTCTTCCGGCCCGAGGCGGAGATGACCCGGGCCGAGGCCGCCGTCCTGCTCCAGAACGTGCTGAGCCTCCCGGCCCCCACCACGGAGACGGTCTGGGCCGAGGATGAGGCGCTGCCGGTCTGGGCCGCCGACGCGGCCGCCGCCGTCTCCGCCGCCGGACTGCCCCTGGACCTGAGCGCCCAGGCCGAGGTCATCACCCGCCGCGACGCGGCCAAGCTCCTCTACGCCGTCTCCCAGCTGCTCGAAGGCGAGACCCTGGAGACCTTCTACTGGGTCCAATAGCAACCACGGGCGTGCTGCACGATGCAGCACGCCCGTTGCGGTCCCGCCGGTGCGGTCCGGGCGGCTGATAGCCGCCCCTACAACGGAAAACGGCAGCGGGTGCACCCGTAGGGGCGGCTATCAGCCGCCCGAAAAGGCCCCCGATTCCCGCCGCACCCCCGTCGAACGCCGTAGGGCGGCATGCCCACATGCCGCCGGGCGCGGGTTGCGATACCCGCAGGCCCGGCGGTCCCGCCGGTGCGGTCCGGGCGGCCATACAGGCCGCCCCTACAACGGAAAACGGCAGCGGGTACGCCTGTAGGGGCGGATTATATATCCGCCCGAACTGGCCCGCGATTCCCACCGCAGGCCCCGTGATCCCGGCGGCCTGGTTTGGCGGGGTGTGGGCACCCCGCCCTACGGTCCAAGTCGATGGCATGGCCACCCGGAACCGGGTTTCCGAGGGGTCCCCGCCGAACGCCCGGCGCGGTGAAACAACTGTTTCGATACGCAACAAATCCCACCGGGTTTTGTCCGGTGGGATTTTTCGCCGGCACGGCGTGCCTCTTTGTCTCCGCCTGCTCCTAGGGCAGCACCGCACAATTTGGCAAGAGCATTCGGCCAAAGATTTTGCCTCATACGAAAGTTATAAAAGGGCGGGAATACTGTATGTATTTCCCCCTTTTATAACTGCACGGATGGGGCAAAAGATTGGGCGAAGGCCGCAGACACAATTGTGCGGTGATGCCCTAGGGATGGAGGACGTAATAGACCGCCGGTTCGGCGTCGGGCAGATAGACCGCCGCGTCGGGGTAAGCGGCCTGCAATGCCTCCCATTCCGCCTGGGGCAGCTGGACGCGGTAGACGCCCTCGGGCAGGAACGTCTGCTCATAGGCCGCCAGCACCGGGGCATCCTCATCCAATACCAACACCGCAGCCGTCTCCTCCGTGCGGAGCGCCGCGGCGACGGCGTCCAGGCCGTAGGCCGCCGCGTCCATTTCGCTGCTATAGGAGGAGGTGTCGGCCTCCGTATAGGCTTCCGGCAGGGCGGCGTCGGCGGTACAGTTCTCCTCCTCCGTCGTCTCGGCGACGGCCGTATCGGCAGCCGTCATATCGGCCCGGGCCTTCTGCGTCAGGGCCGTATTGGCGGTCTGCGAGCCCAGCATAGGCAGCGTGCGGATACCGGCCCAGCACACCAGGGCCAGCACGGCGGCCGTGGCCACAGGCGCCAGCCAGGGCCGGACGCGCTTCTGCCGCCGGGGCTCCTGGCGGACGGCGGCGAGAATTCGCTCGGAGAGACCGGCGGGCGGTTCGGCCTCCAGGGCCTGAATCCCGGCGTCCGCCGCTTCAAAGGCCGCCAGCAGATCCCGGCAGCCGGCACAGCTTTGCAGATGGGCGAAGAGTTCTGTCTCCTCTTCCTGGGTGTTGACGCCGTCCAGATGGCCGCTGAGTAAAATCAACGCGTCTTCGCAGGTCACTGTGGCTTCACCCCCCTTTCTGTTTGTTTGGACGCTGAGTGCTTTCCTTTGTTCCCAGTTTCCGTCAGAATTTTTTTGAGCTTGACCCGGGCCCGGGCCAGCCGGGATTTGACCGTGCCCACCTTCAAATCCATAACTTGGGCGATCTCCTCATAGGAGAGATCCTCGAGAATCCGCAGCGTCAAAATCATGCGGAACTCGTCGTCCAGCCGGTTCATGGCCCGGACGATTTCGCTCTCGGTCTCCCGGTGGAGGACCTGGTCCTCGGGCAGCGGGGCGGCATCCGGCAGATCCAGCTCCGCCGCGCCGTCCTGGTCCTCGTCCACGGTCAGCGAGACCGTCTGCCGCCGCTTCTTCCCCCGGAGGAAGTCGATGCAGACGTTGGAGGTCAGCCGGTAAACCCAGGTGGAAAAGCTCGACTCGAATTTATACTGTTCAATGCCCCGCCAGACCTTCAAAAAGGCCTCCTGGGTCATATCCGCCGCGTCCTCGGGGTTGCCGGTCATCCGCAGGCACAGGTTGTACACCGGCTTTTCGTAGGCCTCCAGCAGCTCGGCAAAGGCAGCCTGGTCTCCCCGCTGCACCCGGCGGATCAGCGCCATTTCATTTGTCATTCTGTCACCTCAGATCCCGCTTGATCCCAGCGGCGATTTGCGCGATGTCATCCATGGTGGAAATTTCAGAGATTTTCGCCTTGTAGTAGCCGCTGTGGGCCACGCCCCGGAGGTACCAGGCGAAGTGCTTCCGGGCCTCCAGGCAGGCGATATGCTCGCCCTTGTCGGCCTCGGCCAGCCGGAACTGCTCCACGGCCAGATCCACCCGCTGGGCCAGCGGCGGTCTTTCCGGGATCTCCCTTCCCTCCAGCGCCGCGCTGACCTGGGCGAAAATCCACGGGTCGCCGAAGGCCGCCCGGCCGATCATATAGAAATCGGCCCCGGTTCTGGCCCGGCAGCGGAGCGCCGCCGCGGCGTCGAACATATCGCCGTTGGCCGCCACGGGGATGGAGACCGCCTGCTTGACGGCCCGGATCGTGTCCCAGTCGGCCACGCCGGAGTAGAGCATGGACCGGGTCCGGCCGTGGACCGCGATGGCCGCCGCGCCGTTGTCCTGGAGGACCTTGGCCAGCTCCACCACATTGACGCTGCCCCGGTCCCAGCCGATTCGGGTCTTCACCGTCACCGGCACGTCCACCGCGTCGGCCACGGCCCGGACGATCCGCCCGGCCAGGGCCGGGTCCTTCATCAGGGCGCTGCCGTCGCCGTTGTTGACGATCTTCGGCATGGGGCAGCCCATATTGAGATCGAGAAAATCGCAGCCCGAATGGCCCAGGGCCAGCTTGGCGGCCTCGGCCATGATGTCCGGATCATTGCCGAAAATCTGGGCCCCGCAGAGGCCCTGGGGCGTCTTTTTCAGCAGGCCGATGCTCTTTTTATCCTGGTAGACCAGGGCCCGGGAGGACACCATCTCAGTCACCGTCACCGCCGCTCCCAGCCGGGCGCAGACCGTCCGGAAGGCCAGATCCGTCACCCCGGCCATCGGCGCGAGAATCGTATTCCCCGATACCTCCATCGTTCCGATTCGCAAGCTATCACCTCATTTCCCCGATTGTATCACAAAGCGGTGAAAGAAACAACCACGCAAAAACGGGGCGCAAAAGCGCCCCGATTATAGATCCGACCAACCAAGCCCGCGATTCCCACCGCGCCCCCGGCCAACGGCGTAGGGCGGCATGCCCACATGCCGCCGGGACCGGGGTGCGATGATTGCAGGCCTGGTAAACCCGGCGGTGCAGCATGGGCGCATATACAATGCGCCCCTACAACGGAGAAACCATCGAACTCCGGCGGGAAGCGGAACCTGGTTCCGGGCGGCCATACAGGCCGCCCCTACAGCGCTCTACGCCATCTTTTACCTATTCCTTCTCACTGCCCCGCAGATTCAGGATTGGGTCTGCGCCTGCTTATTCCGCTGGCGGAAGAAGCCCAGGTAGACCAGCATGGCGGCCATCATCCAGAAATAGGCCATCATGTAGGGCTCCTCGAAGATGTTCTCGAAGTAGCAGTGGACCAGCACGCCGCTGAGGCCTGCCAGAATTCCCGCGGCCAGCGGCTGCACCCGGGGCTCCGTGCTCTCCTTGGGGGTCCGGCTGCGGTAGAGGCAGCGGAAGCCCACATACAGGAGCGCCGCCAGCAGCAGCACGAAGAAGGCAAAGCCCAGATAGCCCATTTCCACCATGATTTTGAGGTAGTAGTTGTCCAGGTAGAAGTAGTCCCACTGGTCGATGATCTGGGTCTGCATGGCGATGGCGCCGCCGAACATACCCAGTCCCAGGCCCAGCCAGGGATGGCCGGACTCCTCGAGGTAGTTGAGGCCGTAGTGCCAGCGGCTGGCCCGGCCGCCGCGGGCCGTGGATTCGGCGAACTGCTCCGTGAAGAGGTAGCCGATCCGGCTGGCCACAAAGGGCAGGAACAGGGCCGCCACCGCCGCCACCAGCAGCAGCGCGAAGAGCCGCCGGTCCACCAGCAGGCAGAAGAGCACCACCGCCACGGCCATGGCCACCCAGGCGCCCCGGGACATGGTGAAGAGACAGGCAAAGCACATGGCAAAGGCACAGGCCCAGGCCAGCAGCTTCTGCCACGTCTTGGGGAAGTAATAGGCAAGACCCGCGGCCATGGGGGCAAACATCACCATGTAGTCGCCCATGATATTGGGGCTGCCGAAGATGGAGAAGACCCGGGTCCGGACCGACTGCTCGGCCTGGTCGGTCCAGTTGGACGGGATCGGCACGGCCACGATATACTGATAGATGCCGTGGAGGGCGATGACCGTGGCCAGCGCCACCATGGCGAGGTACAGCACCCGGAAATCCCGGTCGTCCCGGACCAGCCGGGTGACCACAAAGAACCAGAGCATATACTGCACCGTGGCCCGGTAGCCGTCCACCGAGATGGAGTAGTAGTCGAAGATCGTGTTCATCAGCCAGAAGCCCAGGACCAGGAAGGCCAGCACCGGCACATCCAGGGGATTGGTCCGGGCCTCCATGGGGGTCTGCCGGTCCATCCGCAGGCGGAGCACCCAGAGGAAGCTCAAAAGGAGCAGCGCCTCGTCCCACAGCGACGAGAGGACCGGCACCGAGAGCACGTCCCGGAGCACATAGTCCACGCCGCAGTAGAGGCCCAGCACCGCCAGGATCACCGTGGTCAGACCGCCCCGGAACATCCAGCCCAGCAGCACACTCCCCTCGCCCCAGCGGAAGAGCCCCCGCCAGAGGCGGCCCACGGCGCTGGCCCGGAACCAGCGCACCGGCCAGGATACCCGGGCCAGCCGGTCATTGCACCGCTGGCTCAGACGCCGAAAGCCCGAGGCCGCCGTGGCCCCCTCCACCGACAGCCGCCGGAGAAAGAACCGCCGCGTTCCGCTGCCGCGCCAGCTGCGGCCCACCGCCGCCAGCACCGCGCTGCCTGAGGCCAGACGCCCGAAAAACGCGCCGATGGCTGCCACGACCCGCCATAGAAGGCTCAGCCGCAGCATGTCATCCATTCGTCTCCACCTCCAGGCTGGAGACTACGCCGGTGACCTCAATGTCCGAGGTCTTGACCAGATGCTCGATGCCCACCCGGACCTCCTGAGAGCCCACGGAATAGGCCGAGTTGGAGAAGGTCGTGTTGACCTCGATGGTAAAGTAGAGGTCGGTGCGGGTGCCGTCGCCTTCGGAGACCTCCACCGCCTCACAGCCGGTGATGGAGCCGTCCAGCAGCTTGCCGGAGCTCATCAGCTGGCCGCCGGTGTGGGCCACGCAGTAGTCCGCCACGTGCTGCGGCACATCCTCCGCCACGACCTCATAGGTCAGCTTGACCTGCTGGCTGGTGACGGCGCTGACGGCCTTGTTGCCAAACGCCTTCATGGCCACGGCGGCCACGGCCACCACGACAATCACTACAACGGCCAGGTCAATGAGGTTGAGCTTTCCAAAGAGCCGGCCCTTTTCGTCGATCACTTTCATAAAATCCTCCTGCAACTGGAATATCTTCCGGCCAAGCCGGTTTCTGCCATTATACCCCGTTTTGACCGCCAAGGCAACCGAAACCTGCGCAAAAAGGGCCCCTACAGACGCAATGGCCGCTGGTTCGCGCTGTAGGGGCGCATTGCATATGCGCCCCTGCCGCACCGCCGGGTTCACCAGGCCTTCGGTCATCGCGGCCCGGTCATGGCGGCATGGGGGCATGCCGCCCTACGGCGTACAAAGGGGGGCAGCAGGAACCGCGAGGCCGCCCCTACGCCATGCCATCGACCTGGTCCGTAGGGCGGGGTGCCCACACCCCGCCAAACCAGGCCGCCGGAACCAGGGGGCTTGGGACGTAAATCGCGGGCGCGTTCGGGCGGATATTAAATCCGCCCCTACGGACCCGCCTTCGGTTTCCTCGTAGGGGCGGCCTGTATGGCCGCCCGGACCGCACCGCCGGAATTGGCAGGCCTTCGGTCATCGCAACCCGGTCATGGCGGCATGGGGGCATGCCGCCCTACAGCGTTCGGCGGGGGTGCGGCGGGAATCGGTGGCCTTTTCGGGCGGCTGATAGCCGCCCCTACGGGTGCACCCGCTGCCTTTCCCGTCGTAGGGGCGGCTATCAGCCGCCCGGACCGCACCGCCGGAATTGGCGGGCTTTCGGTCATCGCAGCCCCGTCATGGCGGCATGCCGCCCTACGGACAGGACCGAACGCAACAGCGCAGCCAAAAGACGCGACAGAAATGCTGAGGGTGCGCCTTCCGGCGCACCCTCGAGGATTACTTGTTCTTCTTGTCCTTTTTCGCCTGCTTGCGGGCGGCCACGGCGGCCTCCTGGGCCTTGGCGGCGGCCTTGTCGGCGGTGTTGTTGGTGGACACGGCCCACTTGGTGAACTCGATGCGGACCTTGTCGGCGCCGACCTCGATGACAATATTCTCATCCTTCACCTGGACGATATCGCCGACCACGCCGCCGATGGTGGTGATATTGTCGCCCACCTTCAGGCTGCTGCGCATCTCGTTCATGGCCTTCTTCTTCTTGTTCTCGGGCCGGATCAGGAAGAAGTAGAACACACCAATCATGACAACCATCATGACAATCATAGACATACTATCTGCACCCATGGAACATCCTCCAAATTCAAAGTATTGCTATTATACAAAAGCAGACAGGCAATTGCAAGAGAGATTGCTAAATTTTCCGATCCAGCCGCTCCGACCACTGGGCGCGGAATTGGGCGAAGGTCCCGTTGTCCAGGGCCTCGCGGATTTTCGCCGTCAGAGTGTTGTAGAAATAGAGGTTGTGCATGACGCTCAGCCGCATGGCCAGCATCTCCTCGGCCTTGAAGAGGTGCCGGAGATAGGCCCGGGAGTAGCGGTGGCAGACCGGGCAGTCGCAGTGGGGATCGATGGGGCCCTGGTCCAGCTCATACTTGGCGTTTTTCAGATTGATGGCCCCGTCCCAGGTGAAGAGCCGGGCGTGGCGGGCGTTCCGGGCCGGCATGACGCAGTCGAAAAAATCCACGCCCCGGGCCACGGCCTCGATGATATTGGACGGCGTGCCCACCCCCATCAGATACCGGGGCTTCTCCGCCGGCATATGGGGCTCCACGGCCTCGATGATTTCGTACATGGTCTCGGTGCTCTCCCCCACCGCCAGGCCGCCGATGGCGTAGCCCGGCAGGTCCAGCTGGGCGATCTCCTCCATATGGCGGATGCGCAGGTCCGGATAGGTGCCGCCCTGGTTGATGCCGAAGAGCACCTGCCCGGGGTTGACCGTATCCGGCAGCTGGTTCAGCCGGTCCAGCTCCGCCTTGCAGCGCCGCAGCCACCGGGTGGTCCGCTGGCAGGACGCCTTGACATAGTCGTAGGGCGCGGGGTTCTCGATGCACTCGTCAAAGGCCATGGCGATATCGGAGCCCAGGTTGGACTGGATGCGCATACTCTCCTCGGGCCCCATAAAGATCTTCCGTCCGTCGATATGGGAGGCGAAGTAGACGCCCTCCTCCTTGATCCGCCGCAGCGACGCCAGGGAGAACACCTGGAAGCCGCCGGAATCGGTGAGGATGGGCCCGTTCCAGGTCATAAACTTGTGGAGGCCGCCCAGCTGCTTCACCACCTGATCGCCGGGCCGCAGATGCAGATGGTAGGTGTTGGACAGCTCCACCTGGGTGCCGATATGCTCCAGATCGGCGGCGCTCAGCGCCCCCTTGATGGCCCCCAGGGTCCCCACATTCATAAACACCGGCGTCTGCACGGTCCCATGGGGACAGGTGAACACCCCCCGCCGCGCCCGGCCTTCGGTTTTCAAAACAGTAAACATGCTTTGCCTCCTAATTTGCCGCTTCCCGATTCGCTGGGAGCGCATTTAAAACAAATCGCTGTGGGTGCCGGCCCGCATCAGATACAGGATCAGATCTTCCTCCTCCGTCCGATACACCAGCAGCCAGTCGGGCGCGATATGGCATTCGCGGAAGCCCTCATATCCGCCCGACAGCGCATGGTCTCTATTTTTAGGGGGAAGCGGCTCTCTCCTTGCAAGCTTATCAACGATTTCGTCCAGAAGCGAAAAATCGTAGCCGCGCCGGGCGGCCAGCTTCAAATCTTTCTTAAGGCATCACCGCACAATTGTGTCTGCGGCCTTCGCCCAATCTTTTGCCCCA
>DSLFC04102__coassemble_2044_pt1 | contig 9478 bp, 2 predicted proteins | sample DSLFC04102__metabat2_low_PE_037 | metagenome-assembled genome bin DSLFC04102
TTGCTGGTTAACATATGGTATGCCCGATAACATTGAAAATGGATTGTACACCATTGAAATGGAGCCGGATGTAATTCAGAAATATACTGCGAATGGCAATGAGTATGTCATGGACAAATTTCAATATGTCCCTGGCACTGTCACCGTCACCGGCGGTGCAGACCCAGTTGCATCTTCGGTCACGGTTACGGCTCCCGAGGAGACTATAATTGCGGTTCCTTTGAAGGGCGCAACCGCAAAGACTGTTCAGCTTTCTGCGTCTGTGATGAACCAGACCGGCGGCAGAATGCCCGATGCAAATGTAACCTGGAACGTGGAGGGCAATCCCAAGGGTGTTTCTGTTGATGCTTCTGGCCTGGTCACCGTGAACAATACGGCGGCTGCCGGCGAGATTACCGTCGTGGCCAAGTGCGGTGAAGCCTCCGGGACCGCTGTGCTGAAGCTGACCAGAAACACCGCACAGGCTGCCGAGGTAGTGGCGGACGACCAGACTGTCAATGTTCCCACATTGGCTGAGGGAGAAAAGACGGCGGAGCTCACTGCCACGGTGTATGACCAGTACGGCGTGCCCATGTCCGGCCAGCCTGTCGCGTGGACACTGGTCGACGCTCCTGCTGGCGTAAGCCTGAATGGAAGCACGCTTACGGTCACCAGGGAGGCCCAAGCGGGCGCCGTGCAGATCGAGGCTGCCTGCGGCGGCTATTCCGACACGGCCACCGTCACCATCCGCAAGGCGGCGGCAGTGCCTGAGACCGTGGTCATCCAGAAGGACGGCAAGACCGTAACCAGCGATTCCATTACCATCCCCCAGAGCGACTCTAACGCTGTGACCTACACCGCCGTGGTCTATGACCAGTACGGCGCGAAAATGGAGAATCCGGCGGTAACCTGGAAGCTGACCGGGACTGGCGAAGGAGTCAGTCAGGAGAACGGTACCGTCACCGTCACGCCCGACGCCGCTGCCGGTACGTATACTCTGAAGGCTGACTGCGGAGGAAAAACGGCCCAAGTAGCGATTTCCGTAGCCGGGATTACATTTGATGTACATGCTGAGGTTGGGAATGAGCGTGTCTATGGCATGACATGGGCGGAAATTATTACCGATGTTTCCGGCACGGCAACGATTGACGGCACGGTAATTAACGGCAAATTCTCCATCCTGGATCCGGACGTGGTCCCCGACGCCGGAAGGCAGAGTTATCGCATTGGGTTTACCGGCGGTGGCTATGAGAATATTACGGCCCAAACCGGCTATGTCAACATTCTTCCCAAGCCTGTCACAGTTACAGACATCACCGCTCAGGACAAGCCCTATGACGGCGGCACGGATGCCGCGTTCGTCGTCGACGCGGCGAGCATAGAAGACGTCGTTGCAGGCGATGTGCTGACGGTCGCTTCGGCTACCGGCGCGTTTGGTGACAAGAATGTCGGTACCGGCAAGAATGTGAATATTTTTGAGATCATTCTGGGCGGAGCCGACGCCGCCAACTATACCGTCGGGTCTCTGAGCCAGAATGAGACCTATGCCTCCATTAAGCCCAAGCCCGTCTCGGTGTCCGGCATCACGGCCCAGGATAAGGAATACGACGGCGATATCACCGCTGAGCTCGATTGCAGCAAAGCGGCCGTCACCGGCAAGGTGGACGGGGATGACCTGACCGTTGCCTCGGCCACTGGTGCATTTGTGGATAAGAACGCCGGCCCCGAAAAGACCGTGACTGTCAGCGGGATCACCCTGGGCGGCAATGACGCGGGCAACTATCAATTGACGAGTGACTCGGCTTCCACTGTCGCTGCGATCACCGCCAAGACTCTGAGACACATTGACGTTTCCGGCGTGACTGTCACGAAGCAATACGACGGTACCACGGCTGCTGGTACTGCTTCCGGCAATGTGACCTTTACAGGCAACGTCGCGTCCGATGATATCGGTATCACGGCCACGGCCGGACTCTATGCCGACGAGAACGCCGGCTCTGGAAAGACTGTCGCTTTGAGCTTAACCCTGACGGGCCGAGATGCGAGCAACTACACGTTGGAGCAGTCTGCGGCAACGATTGAAACAGCCGTCATTACTGCCTGCGATACCTTTATAGATGCGACTGCCACAGAGCAAAACGTAGTAGTTGGGGTTGGCGCATTTGCCGAGCCTGTCTTCACCGGAGTAAACAGTGAAGCTGTCACCGGAACGACTACCTACACCGCTCAAGGCAGTGCCGCTTCGTATGATGAGATTGTCGGGCGGCTGAAGAGCTTGACCAATGGTGAGACCGCCTCAATTGGATATAGCTTCACCGCCAACGGAAACTATACCGGCGTCAGGACCGGCTCCATCACGGTCACCATGGTGGATATTCTGTTCACGGTGGATGGTCAGCCCGCAACCAGTGAAAATGCTGTGACCGTGCAGACAAATCCCACCTATGGCCAGAGCTGGAATGAAATTGTATCCATTGCTGCCATTTCCGCTACCTTGAACGGCCAGCCCGTAACTGGTAGCTACAGCTTGGTTACCGAAAAAGAGATTCCGGCAGCTGGTCCCCAGCAGTATGTGGTTCGGTTTACTGTTGGAGAGAAGAGCTACGATGTCTGCGGCGGCATGGTGACCATCGCCCCGAAGGCCCTGACGATCACCGGTGTGGGCGCTGCGGATAAGATCTACGACGGCACTGTCAAGGCTGACGCGACCGGCGACGCTGTTCTAAACGACGTGGTAGGCGAGGATATTGTGACCGTGAAAGCTGGTACAGCTGCATTCACCGACAAAGATGCGGGAATGCAGACCGTGACGTTCACCGACTATGGGATCGAAGGTAAGGACGCTGGCAACTATACCGTGTCCCAGCCTGCCAATGTGACGGCCACGATATCCCGCAAACCTGTGACGATCACCGGCACGACGGCCCAGAATAAAGTCTATGACGGAACCACCGCTGCAAAGGTGGATCAGACAGGCGATGTCACGACCAAGATTGACGGCGATGACGTGTCTGTCCAGGCCGGTGCAGCCCAATTTACCAGCGCCGACGCGGGCGAGGATATTCGCGTCATCTTCTCCGGCTTCACCCTGACCGGGGCCGACGCGGGCAATTATATTCTGTCTGCCCAGCCCGCCGATGGAACGGCGGATATCGCCAAGGCGGTCTATCCCGGTACGCCTGTGGTGAACATCGACGTCATGACCCAGCAGGCCGAGGCCCTGACCGGCAGCCTGACGGCCTCCGACTTCTTTACCGCTGCGCCCACAGGTGCTGTGATCGTCAAGGTGGAAGGCGCGGCAAACGAGATGATGGAGTCTGTGACGGCGGCGGAAGGCAAAATCACCTACGTCAGCAAGGCCAACCTGCAAACCGCCGATGAGACCGCGACGTATGTCGCCACGATTTCGACGCAAAACTACAGCGACATTGAAGCGATTCTGACCTTTACCACCGTGGACAAGACCCCGGTCGCTGTCTCGGGCGTCGCCGTGGCCGATAAGACCTATGACGGTAAAGCTCTGACATACACCGGAACGCCCGCAGCGAAGACCGCCGACGGCAAACCTGTCGTGGTTTCCGACTTCACCTACACCTGGAAGGACAGCGAGGGCCAGCCTCTGACCTCTGCGCCCAAGAATGCCGGAAGTTACACCCTGACTGTGGCCGTGGAAGACAGCCGTTACACCGGTTCTGACACCCTGAACTGCACCATCGCCAAGGCGGCCGTCACCATCACGGCCCTGGATGTCAGCGCCGCGGTGGGCAGCAAGCTTCCCACCTTCTCCTATCGCGTGGCCGGTCTGGCCGAGGGTGAGAGCCTCAAGACGGAACCCACCCTGACCTGCACTGCCGACATGAACAAGGCCGGCGTCTATGCCATCAAGGCCTCCGGCGCGGAAGTGCCTGAGGGCGGCAACTACCACGATACCATTACCTATGTGGATGGCAAGCTGACGGTCTACTATTACAATACTGCCAACCGCGTTACCGTCTACGGCGGGGCGCACGGCATCGCGAGGGTGGACGATTATAACCCCTCCACCGGCGACCGGGTGACCATCACCGTGACCCCCGATGAGGGCTACGAGGTGGACCAGGTCCTGGTGACCACCGCCTCCGGCAAGAAGGTCCCTGTGACCCGCACCGGCGAAAACCGCTACGTCTTTGAGATGCCCAGCGACAGTGTCTCCATCCAGGTGACGTACAAGGCGGAGGAGAAGGTTGTCTATACCGATGTGTCTCCCTATGCCTGGTACGCGGAAGCGGTGGAGTATGTGACCGTGCAGGGACTGATGAACGGCGTGGGCGAGGGCAAGTTTGCCCCCGGCGCCACCGTGACCCGCGCCATGGTCTGGACCGTGCTGGCCCGAATGGACGGTGAGAACACCGAGGGCGGCAGCACCTGGTACAGCAAAGCCCGGACCTGGGCCATGGAGAACGGCGTCTCCGACGGCGCCAACCCCGAGGCAGCCATCACCCGGGAGCAACTGGCTACCATGCTCTACCGTTACTGCGGCAGCCCGGCCGTCTCCGGCAGCCTCAGCGGCTACGCTGACGGCAGCTCTGTCTCCGACTGGGCCGAGGACGCCATGCTCTGGGCCATCGAGCAGGGCCTGATCGAGGGCGTAGGCGACAACAAGCTGGCCCCTGATGCCGACACCACCCGCGCCCAGCTGGCGCAGATCCTCATGCGCTTCGATAAGAAGTTCTAAAAATATGACCTAAACCGAGAGGGGGCCGTTGCAGCAATCCACCTGCAGCGGCCCCCTTTGCTCTATTTTGACAACGGAGGAAGAGATATGAAGCACCTTTGGAGAAACGCGTGCCTCCTGTTGGCAGCGCTCCTGCTGCTGCTCACCGTCGCCCTTGCCGCCGACGGCGCAGAGACGGAAAATCCCGTTGCACAAGATGTATCCCCGCAGCTTCCCCAGGTGACCGGCCTGCGAATGCTGACAGCAACTGAGACGGTTACGGTGCATTCTTACCGCGAGGGGCCGGTTACCCGCACCCTCTACCCCGGCTCCCTGGTCTGGAATCCCGCGGCGGGAGACGTTTCCTATATGGTTCAGTATTACCGTGAAATCGATGGAGACAGGGCTGTGCAGATTAACAAGGTGAGCACAGAGGATGCCTTCTTCCCCGTCGACCTGCTGTGGACGACGCTGGGGCAGGGAACCTATTATGCAACCGTCACCGTGGAGCCCAATTCTGCCGGCTATTTGCCCAGTGAGCCAGTAGAAAGCGGCCGATGGACGCTGAATGCGACGCCGTCCGCCCTCCCGGTGCCAACCGTGACGGTGAACGGCTCAACGGCCACGGTGTCAGGTTCTCCGGAGAATGTGGCGCGGTATAACCTCCAAGTGCTCGTGCGTGGGAGCGAGACAGAGGTTATCACCTTGCTGTTGGATCTCAGCGATCCAACCTACTCCATCGATGAATATCTCGTGGAGGAAAATCCCGACATCGCGTTTTCTGTCCGCGCCCAGGCCGTCGCCCTGGATCCAACCCAAAATACCAACAGCGACTGGAGCATCGCAGTGCCCATCGACACGCCGGAGCGGCTGGAAACGCCCGCCAACGTGCGCTTTATCACCGAGCCCACCACCATAGAGGTAGACCTGGGCAACGGCGCGTTCTATGAGGAAACGATCTACCCCGGCGCCATCGTCTGGGATGCTGTGGAGGGTGCGGAAAACTACTTCGTCACGATTTACCGCGATGGAGCGGAATACAAGCATGACAGCACCGTTTTCAACTTCTGCAGCAGGTGGTGGTACCCGTGGGAGCAGCTCCCCAGCGGCACTTATACCGCCCAGGTGTGGGCGGCGCGCAATGACGGCACAATGCTGCCCAGTGCGGCAGCTGAAGCTGGCACTTGGGTCTATACCCAGCCGGAGACGAAGCTGCAAAAGCCCTCCAACCCCCGCTGGGATGGTACCAATGCGGTGGTGGATCCCGTGACCAATGGGGAAATATACTATTTTGTGCTCTATTATAGCCCGACGGCGGATGGAACCTTTACCGAGTATCCGGCGCACTATCAGGCGTCGGGTTCTACCTACAACTTCGCCGAGCAGATCCAGGAGTTGGGCAACGGATACTACTATTTTAAGGTTACTGCCTATTGCAACGATGTCACCACCGCCGTGGCAAGCCCCATCTCCGATGCCAGCGCTACGGTGCATATAAACTGGGAGAAGCTGGAAACGCCGGAGAATTTCCACGTGGCGCAGGAACAGGAAACCGTGACATATACCAAAAACGGTGAAACGAAGGTGGTTACAGTTTGTCCCGGCTTCCTGACGTGGAATCCGGTGGACGGCGCGAGCAATTATTTGCTGACGTTCTATCCCGAGGGAAAGGATTACTATACAGGTTATTCCTATGTGGAGGAGCCCTGCTGGCATGCGTTTTATGATGGGCTTCTGGTGCCCGGGGCGTCCTATGATGTCACGCTGGAAGCCGTTGGCGCATCAGGCGAGTCCATGTCCAGCGACAGGGCTGTGCTGCAGAGCTGGACATACACGGTTGCAGAAACTGCGCTGCCTGCGCCGACGGTGACCCAACAGAACAAGCAAATCTCCTTCCAGGTGTCTTCCGGCGGCGTCTACAGCTACCAGGTGGAGTTTTTGCGGGGTGCGGACAGGGAACGCGCGCTGCTTATCCACAGCGAAAGCACATACAGCAGCACCTTCTCCATTCCCGACTATATTGCCGAGGATCTGGACGGAGCTGAGAACTACTACGTCCGGGTGATGGCCTGCTCCAATAACCTCCTTACCACAGCCGACAGCGGCTGGTCGCAGCTGGTGTGGCTGGTGAAGCCCGAGAGCGTGAAGGAGACCATCTCCCAGGTGGAGCAGATCGTCATGGAGCTGCCGGAGGACGCTACGCTGAGCACGGTGCAAACTCAGTTGGAGAAAATCGATAACCAAGAAGTGCAGACTGCTCTCGAGGAAAAGCCTGTGGAAATGGCGGCACAGATTGCCCAATTGGAGGAGAAGGTGGACGTTACAGTGACGGTAAAGGACGAGCACAACGAGACGTCCGATGTCAAGGTAGTCGGCCTGGGACTCAGCGCCGACGACACAACCAAGGATATTACCCTTACCGTCACCCAGACGCCGCATGCCGCCTTGCAGCTCTTGGATGCCCCGGAGATCAGCAGCGCGAATTTCCAAAGCGCCACCGATGTGACCTTCAAGGCCGAGAATGTGAAGGATGAACTGGTCATCCCGGTGCAGATCTCCCTGCCGGTATCCACGGAGGATCCCGACCAGCTGCGGCTCTATCAAGGCGAGGATCTAGAAGAGGTGCCCTTTATCCTGGCGATGGAGAATGGACAAACCTTTGTGAAGTTTGCCGTGTCTGACCTGGATCAAACCTACGTCCTGGCTGAGGCTAACCTGCTGGGGGAGGTTACCGTGGATGACAACGGAACCGTCACCGTCACCGCCAATGCGCCCGATGGAACGACCCTCTACGCCGCGTCCTACGATGAAAGCGGCAAGATGCTGGACGTGGCCACCGCCTCCGTCACAGCGGATGAGACAAGCTATACCCTCTCCCTGGCTCCCGGCGCAGCCGTCCGGGTCTTCCTGCTCGATCAAAACCAGACGCCGCTTTGCCAGGCGAAAACCCTATCCTAATGCGAACCCGGACTGCACCGGCAGCCCGGGCTTTTGGAAACAGGTGATCCTTTGAAGAAACTATTTATCCTGCTACTGGCGGCGCTGCTCCTGGGGGCGCTGCCTGCCGCTGCCCAGGAGGCTGAGACGCCCTACCTGGTTCTGCTAGAGAACGTGCCCCTCTCCCTGCTTAGTGCGGATTTAACCCCCGTGGCACCAGAGAGCGGCGTCTATCTAGTGGAGAGCGCTGCTGAGGCGCAGGCATTGGTCGACCAGGGCCTGGCCAGCGTTTGCGCCCCCAATTGCACCGTGGAGCTGCTGGACGCCCTCGCCGTATCGAGCCCCAACGACAGCGCAAAAAGCTGGCACTGGAAGGCCATCGGCGCGGACTATCCCGCCGCCGCCGGCCTGACCGGCGCGGGCGTCCGAATCGGCCTGGTGGATTCCGGCGTGTGTCTTGTCCACCCGGACCTGGTGGGAGCAGACATTGAGACCGGTTGGAGCTATATCGACGGAAACACGGACGTTTCCGACAGTGTGGGCCATGGGACCTTTATTGCAGGTCTGCTGCTGGCACGGCCCGATAACGGCATGGGTCTCAGCGGCCTCTGCCCTGGCGTGACTCTGGTGCCGCTGAAGGCATTTTCTTCGACCACCGGCAATCTCAGCGATGCTCTGGCCGCTGTCGAAGACGCTTGGAGTGACTACAACTGCGATATCATTCATATGAGCTTCGGCATCTTGGAAGCCGGTTTGACGGCTGAGCAGCGGGAAATCTTCGAAGCAGCAATGGCCGCGGCATCGCAGCACGCCCTTTTGGTGGCCGCGGTGGGCAACGGCAACGGCACGGCAGCCTACTACCCGGCGGCCTGTGACAATGTGATCGGTGTGGCCGCTGTCTCCGAGGATTTGACGCGGTGGAGCAATGGCGTCTCCGGCAGCCAGTATAACGAAACCGTGGATCTGGCCGCCCCTGGCGGAGGCCTCACCTCCCTGAGTACCACCGGCGGCCTCGAAACCGGCAGCGGCACCTCCTACGCCGCGCCCCTGGTGAGCGGCGCAGCCGCCCTGCTTCTGGAGCGCGAGCCGGAGCTTACCCTGGCGGAGACCACCCAGCGTCTTCTGGATGCTGCAGTGGATCTTGGCGCACCAGACCGGGACGATCAGTTTGGCGCTGGCCTCGTAAGCCTTCCACGGCTGCTGATGAGCGAAACATCTGCCATCCCCGCGTCGGACGGAACCTATTTTGTCCAGCTCCCCCAGGGCGGCAGCGCCATCACCGCCCAGTACACCGAAAGCGGCCAGCTTGTGGAGGCTGCCGTGGAAGCGCTCCCATCCTACGCCTTCGGAAACTATACCCCTGGGCTTGGCGATTTTCTCTTGGATTCTATGTACCGCCCCCTGTGCGGGAAAAATGAATAGCACGCCTTTCGGATGATTTCCGGCAAAAGCCAGCGATAAAACGATAAGGAAAAGAGGGAAGAACCCATGAAAAAACGCCTGATTGCCCTGTTGCTTGCCGCCGCGATACTCTTGAGCACTGCCCCCGCCGCTGCGGCTGATTCAAGCCTGGCACTGCAGTCCATGCAGTCCGGCAGGTGCGGATCGGCCGCGGCATGGACGCTGAACCTGGACACAGGCACCTTGCGTATCTTTGGCTTCGGTGCTATGGATGACTTTGAATCCTACCAAACGGAGGTTCCTTGGTATGCCTATCGCAATTCCATCCAAACGGTGGCCGTGGGAATAGGGATCACGTCCATTGGCTATTCTGCATTCCGGGACTGCGCCAATCTTACCCGCGTCTCCATTTCAAAGGCAGCACCGCACAATTTGGCAAGAGCATTCGGCCAAAGATTTTGCCTCATA
>DSLFC04102__coassemble_2047_pt1 | contig 9465 bp, 6 predicted proteins | sample DSLFC04102__metabat2_low_PE_037 | metagenome-assembled genome bin DSLFC04102
GCGCATCGCACGTCCGCACCCGGGTATGATTTACGCAGAACCGGCGCTCGATGTATTCGGTTCCGGGCGGATATTCAATCCGCCCCTACAACCTGGACGGAGGGCAGTGCGGTCGGCGGTCTGCCTCGGACCCGGCGGCTGGCGGGCCGATGTGGGCATCGGCCCCTACGAGGCGGAACCATGAAACCCCGGCGCGAATCGGGCCCCGATTCGCACCGGCATAGCCGCCCCTACGGGGTATTCTTGCAGCAACGCTTTGTCCTGGAAGTTGACGCAACGGCGGTCACCAAGTAAACAGGGAGCGTTGCAGAATACCCGTCTGCAACGCTCCCTTTGTGTTATCCCACGGAGATGGCGTCCCGCTCCTGGAGCTCCAGCTGGAGCCGGTCGGCAATCAGGGCGATAAACTCGGAATTGGTGGGCTTTCCCTTGGAGTTGGAAATCGTATAGCCGAAGAACCGCTGGAGGGTCTCCAGGTCGCCCCGGTCCCAGGCCACCTCGATGGCATGGCGGATGGCCCGCTCCACCCGGGACGGCGTGGTGGAGAAGGTCTTGGCCACCTGGGGATAGAGCACCTTGGTAATGGCGTTGATGACCTCCCGGTCCCCTACGGCAATCTTGATGGCCTCCCGGAGATACTGATACCCCTTGATGTGGGCCGGAACGCCGATCTCGTGAATCACCGACGTGACCATGGCCTCCAGATTGGCCCCGGCCCGCCGGTTGGCCGGGATCAGCCGCTCATTTTCCGTCTGCAAAATCTCCCGCAGCCGCTGGGCCACGGCCTCCAGCTGGCAGGGCTTGGCCATAAAATACCGCACCCCCAGCCCTGCCGCTGCGGTGGCCGCATATTCCGTCAAAAATCCCGTGAGCACCAGGCTCACCGGCGCGGGCTTCAGCTGCGCCGCCTGCCGCAGCACCGCAATCCCGTCCAGCCGCGGCAGCAGCAGGTCCAGAACCAGCACGTCCGGCCTGTGCTGCTGCAGCAGTTCCACCGCCTGCTGGCCATCGGTGGCCACCGCGGTGACCTGCCAGCCCGGCGTCTGCTCCAGCGCTTCCTTCAACCGTTGGCAGAGCTCCTCGCTGCCGTCGGCGATCAAGATTCTCCTCTGTTGATCCATGGTGATTCGTCCTCTCCTTGTGATCCGTGCAGCTGGGCTGACACGGTCTTAACTTATCGCCGCGATAGCACAAGTTTAACACATTTATCCAATGTTTTCAACAGTTTTTCTTCGATTTTCTCCATGATTTATCGATATAATTCCGACTTTCTCTACATTTTTCGAGGTTCTTCGACAGGATTCGACAAAGCGCCGTCTACCAGGAGCCTCGCCTGACTCTCGCCCGAGGGCAGCCGGGTGACCAGGATCTTCTTTTCCACGGCCTCCTTCAGCAGATCCACATGGGAGATGATCCCCACCAGGCGGCTGCCCTGGGACAGGGACTGGAGCGACGCCAGGGCTTGACGGAGGGTATCCTCGTCCAGGGAGCCGAAGCCCTCGTCCACAAAGAGGGTATCCAGCCGCACGGCCCCCGCTGGAAGCAGCGTGTCCGACAGCCCCAGAGCCAGACACAGCGACGCCTGGAAGGATTCGCCGCCCGAAAGCGTCATCACGCTGCGGTTCATGCCGGTGCAGCGGTCGAAGACGTCCAGCTCCAGACCGGTCTGGCTCCGCTGGCCCTGGGCCGCCCGGCGGCAAAGCCGGTAGCGCCCGCCGGTCATCTCGAACAGCCGCAGATTGGCCCGGTCCAGTATCCGGTCGAAGCAGGCCATCTGCACATAGGTCTCCAGGGTGATCTTCTCTTTTCCCGCCAGACTGCCGTTGACCGTGTCCGACAATGCCTTGACCCACTCCAACCGGCTGCCGGTCTCGCGGAGCTCCCGGTCCAGCTGCTCCAGGGCGGCGGCGATTCTGCCGTTGGCATCGGCCCGCAGAGCGGCCGCCTCCCGGGCCCGGGTCACGGTCTGACGCCTGGCCTCGGCCTCCCGCCGGGCCGCCTCCAGCTCTGCCAGACCGGTCTCCCCCGCGCCCTCCAGCTGGGTCCGCAAGGTCTCCGCCTGGGCCTGGGCCCGGGTCAGCTGCTGGTCCAGGGCGCTGTGCCGGGCCCGCGCCTCGGTCTGGGCCCGGGTCAGCGTCTCGACCCGGCGCTCCAGTGCCGCCAGCTGCCGCCGGGCCTCGGCCTGGGAGGGATAGGGCAGCTGGGCCGCCGCCTGGTCCCAGGCCGCCGACTCGGAGGCCGTCTGGAGCCGCAGCTCCTCCCAGCGCGCTCCGGCGGTGCGGACCGTCTCTTGGGCCGCCTCCAGCGCCGCTTCCGCCTGGGGCAAGCGCCGGTCCAGGGCAGCCAGCGCCGCCGCTGCCTGCCGGGCTGTCTCCAGCTCTCCGGCCAGGGCCGCCAATGCCGTCTCCGCGGCTTCGAGAGCCGCTTCCTGGGTCTCGTCCCCGAGCAGCGCCGCCGCCCGGGCCTCCCAGCCCTGCCGGGCCGTCTCATAGCTGCCCTGTCGGGTTCCGGCCTCGGCGCTGGCGTCGTTCTGGACCTGCTGGGCCCGGTCCCGGGCCGCCTTGGCCTGCTCCACCGCCTCCAGCGTGGGGGCGTCCTCGGAAAGCGGGGCCGGATGGGGATGCAGGAGGCTGCCGCAGACGGGACAGGGCGTATCGGGCGCAAGTCCGGCGGCCAGTATGCCCGCCTGGTGGTCGAGATACCGCCGCTCCAGCGCCGCGGCCCGCTCCGCCTGGGTCCGGGCCGCTTCCCGGGCCCGGAGATAGGTCTCTTGGGCCCGCGCCAGACTCCGGGCCGCCTGCTGGGTCTGGGCCTCCATCTGCGCCAGGGCCAGCAGATCCTGCCGCCGGGCCTCCAGGGCGCTCTGCCGGGTCTCCAGGGCCTCCAGGCCCTGGGCCGTCTCAGCCAGCCGGGTACGCCGGGCTCTCGACGCCTCCAGCTCCTGGGCCATGGTCTCGGCGCGGGCCGCCGCCTGGTCCCGGCTCTGCAAGGCCTGACGCTCCTCCAGCCGCAGCTGCTCCAGGGCCCGGCGGCGGGTCTCCAGCCGGTCATACTGGGGCAGCAGCTGCCGTAGGGCCTGGGCCTCGGTGCGCAGCCGCTGGGCCTCGGGCTCCTGGGCCGCCGCCTCGGCCAGCGCCTGGGCCGCCTGGTCCAGGGCGGGCGTCAGCCGCCCCATCTCCTGCTCCAGCCGAAGCAGATCGGCCCGGGCCTTTTCCACGGCTCTGGCTTCGCCCAGCTGCCGGTCCAGGGCCGTCAGCGCCTGCTGGACCCGCTCCCCCTCGGCGGACAGGCTGGCCGCCTGGGCCTGGGCCTCCTCGGTCAGCGCCCGGGCCAGCTCCAGGCCCTCCTGGGCCACCGGCTGGGCCTGCAGCGCGGCCAGCGCCTCGCCGCGGGCCGAATCCGGCCCCGCCTGCAAACCCGACAGCTGCCGGAGCCATTGGCGCTCCCCGTCGCCGATCTGATCGCGCAGGGCCTGGGCCTCTTCCTTGACCCGGTCCTGAAACTGGCGGTAGCGGCCGGTCTGGAAGATCTCCCGGAAAATCTTGATCCGGTCCTCGGTTTTGGCCTGGAGCAGCCGCAGAAAGTCCCCCTGGGCGATCATGGCGATCTGAGAAAACTGGTTCCGGTCCAGGCCCAGCAGCGCCGTCACGGCAGCGGTGACCTCCCGCCATTTGGTCACCGGCTGACGGCCGTCGGGATAGTGGAGCTCCGCCTCGGCTCGCTGGGTGGTGAAGCCCTTGCCCCGCTCCTTGGGCCGGAGATACTCCGGCGTCCGCCGGACGCGGTAGGTCTCGCCCCGGCTTTGGAAGGTCAGCTCCACAAAGGTGGGCCGGGACGGCGGGGCATAGTTGCTCCGCAGCATGTCCGGCTGGCGGCTGCTGCCGCTGGCCTCGCCGTAGAGGGCGAAGCAGATGGCGTCAAAAATCGTGGTCTTCCCTGCCCCGGTGTCGCCGGTAATCAGGTACAGGCCCCGGTCCCCCAGCTTGGAAAAATCCAGCCGGACCTCGCCGCCGTAGGGGCCGAAGGCGCTTATCATCAGCATCAGCGGTCTCACAGTCCATCCTCCCAAATCTCTTCCATCAGCCGCCGGGCCAGGGCCCGCTGGTCTTCGGACAGGGGTTCCTCCCAGCGGCTCTCATAGAACGCCGCCAACAGCGCCTCCGGCGACTGGACCGGCAGCGTCTCGGCCTCGGGCAGGGCTCCGGCCGGGCCCTGGGCGTACTCCAGCTTCAGGAGATTGGGATAGCGGCTCTGGAGCCGGGCAAAGCTGTTGGGCAGGTCCCCGCCGGTGAGCGTAATGCGCAGATAGTCCTCCGAGCGCCCCTCCAGCAGGTCCTCCAGGCTGCCCCGGAGGGACCGGACCGGGTGCTGCGGTGTAAGCGGCCGGGCTGTCACAGTGACCTTTCCCTTCTCCCCCAGCTCCACCAGGGTCACGGACTTCTCCTGGCCACCCTCGGAGAAGCTGTAGGCCAGCGGCGACCCGGCATACCGCAGACCCGGCCCCACATCCTGGGCCCGGTGCAGGTGGCCCAGGGCCACATAGTCGAAGCCCCCGAAGGCTTCGGCGTCCACGTTATCCAGGCCGCCGATGGAAATGGTCTCGGATTCGCTGCGCACGGAGCCGGTGACCAGCTGGTGGGCCAGCAGCACGTTCCGGGCCTCGGGGTCCAGGGTCCAATGGGACAGCACCTGGGCCACGGCGTCGGTATAGGTCTCCGGCTCGGCCTCAGGGTAGACCCGGCGGACGTGGACCGGCTTGACAAAGGGCAGCAAATAGAAATCCACGGGCCCGAACCGGTCCTCCAGCCGCACCGGCGGCGCTGCGCCCTCGAAGACCGGGGCCAGATAGACGCGGCTGGTTCCCAGCAGAGACGCGGCAAAGGCCAGCCGCTCGGGGGAATCGTGATTGCCGCTGACGGCCAGCACGGCACAGCCCAGCCGGGACAGCTCCGTCAGAAACCAGTCCAGCAGGCCCACGGCCTCCACCGGCGGCACGGGCTTGTCATAGAGATCCCCGGCCAGCAGCACGGCGTCCACGGCCTCGGTCTGGGCCAGGGCCAAAATTTGATTCAGCACGGCCCGCTGGTCCTCCAGCAGCGGCACCCCGTGGAGCCGCCGCCCCAGGTGCAGATCCGAACAGTGCAGGAGCTTCATGGAATCACCTCATACCTATTGTCTCTTACGAACAAATGATTGTCAAGCCGAAACCTGCCCGGCCTGCGGAACGGAACACCGGCAGGGCCGGTGAGGGCAATGGCACCGGGCGATTGCCCTCTTTTCAGCAAAAAACAGGGTGGGAGGACCCACCCTGTCAGACTGTCAAAAAACCTCGCTGAAGATGTCTGTGACAGAGCAGCGGGGGAAGTGTGAAGGGGGCAAAAAGCCCCCTTCGCGTTCAATCGACACGTATTTTTAAACTTTTTAGAAAGTTTAAAAATACGCACAGCGTGGCGAAAAGACTTTTTCGACACGCTGACAGGGTGGGAGAACCCACCCTGTCGGAGTGATATTCCATTAGCCCTTGGTGTCGGGCGTGCCCTGGCCGTAGTAGGCGTTCTTGCCGTGCTTGCGCAGATAGTGCTTGTCCAGGAGCTCCTGCTGCATCCGGCCGGCCTGGGGGTTCATGGCCATGGCATGGAAGTCCATAAAGGCCACTTCCTCCAGAACCACGGCGTTATGGACGGCGTTCATGGCGTCGGCGCCCCAGGTAAAGGGGCCGTGGCTGTGGACCAGGACCGCGGGAATGGTCATGGGATCGATGTCCTGGAAGGTCTCGATGATGACGTTGCCGGTCTCCAGCTCATACTCGCCGGCAATCTCCTCCGGCGTCATCTTGCGGGTGCAGGGGATGTCGCCGTAGAAGTAGTCGCCCTGGGTGGTGCCCATGGCGGGGATGGGCATGCCGGCCTGGGCAAAGGACGTGGCCCAGCGGCTGTGGGTGTGGACGATGCCGCCCATCTCCGGGAAGGCCCGGTAGAGCGCCAGGTGGGTGGGCGTATCGGAAGAGGGCTTCCATTTGCCCTCGACCACCTTGCCCTGGAGGTCCACCACCACCATATCCTCGGCGGTCATGCCGTCATAGCTGACGCCGGAGGGCTTGATGACCACCAGGCCGCTCTCCCGGTCGATGCCGGAGACGTTGCCCCAGGTGAAGGTAATCAGGCCGTGCTTAGGCAGGAGCAGATTGGCCTCGAGGACTTCTTGCTTCAGTGCTTCCAGCATGTTACCTCTCCTTACTTCAGCTTCCAGGCCAGATCGTTGAGGAAGAGCTGCTGCTCCAGGCCCTCGACGGTGGTGTCATGGCCGATGTGCACGAACTCAATGTCCATCATATTGGCCCAGTCCTTCATCTGCTCGGCGGTGACGTCGTAGCTGAGGACGGTGTGATGGGCGCCGCCGGCAGTGATCCAGCACTCGACGCCGGTGGTGAGGCTGGGCTCGGCCTGCCACATGACCCGGGCCACAGGCAGGTTGGGCATGGGCATGATGGGCTTGACGCAGTGGATATCCTGGCAGATCAGCCGCAGGCGGCCGCCCATGTCGATGAGGCTGACGACGATGGCGTCGCCCTCCTTGCCCTCGAACACCAGACGGGCGGGGTCCTCCCGGTCACCGATGCCCAGGGGATGGACCTCGATGCGGGGACGGGCAGAGGCCACGCTGGGGCAGACCTCCAGCATGTGGGCGCCCAGGGAGTACTCGCTGCCGGGCGCCAGGTGGTAGGTGTAGTCCTCCATAAAGGCGGAAGCGCCGTTGCCGTTCTCGCCCATGGCCTTCATAATGGTGGTCATGGCCGCGACCTTCCAGTCGCCCTCGCCGCCGTAGCCGTAGCCCAGGGCCATCAGGTGCTGAGAGGCCAGGCCGGGCAGCTGCTTCATGCCGTAGAGATCCTGGAAGGTGTTGGCGAAGGCCTTGCAGCCCTCGGCGTCCAGCATCTTCTTCATGGCGATCTCCTCGCGGGCCTGATAGCGGACGGTCTCCATATCGTCGGTGGCGAAGTCATAGCTGGCCTTGTAGACGTCCATCAGGGCGTCGATCTCTTCCTCGGTGACGGCGTTCATGGTCTCCACCAGCTGACCCACGGGCCAGGTGTTGACCTGCCAGCCCAGCTTGGCCTGGACCTCGACCTTATCGCCCTCGGTGACGGCCACTTCGCGCATATTGTCGCCGAAGCGCATGACCTTCAGGCCCTTGGAGTAGGCCACGCCCACGGCAGCCCGCATCCAGGAACCCAGACGCTTCTGGACATCCTCGTCCTGCCAGTAGCCGGCGATGACCTTGCGGGCCTTGCGCAGCCGGGCGCCGATGAAGCCGTGCTCCCGGTCGCCATGGGCGGCCTGGTTCAGGTTCATAAAGTCCATGTCGATCTCTTCGTTGGGGATCTCCCGGTTATACTGGGTGGCAAAATGGCACCAGGGCTTCTGGAGGTTGACCAGGCCGTTGATCCACATCTTGCTGGGAGAGAAGGTATGGCACCAGGTGACAATACCGGCGCACTTGGTGTCGTAGTTGGCCTCGCGGACCACATCGGCGATCTCCTGATTGGTCTTGGCGGTGACCTTATAGACCAGCTTGCAGGGCAGGTTGCCGGAAGCGTTGAGCTTGTCGGTCATCTCCTGCGCCCGGGCGGCGACGGTCTCCAGGACCTCGGGACCATAGAGGAACTGACTGCCGACCACGAACCAAAATTCCATGTTCTGAACCATTGCAAATTCCTTCTTTCTTAGATTTTCAAAGTGACTATGTCAATGGGTGGGAACGGCTGACAGGCGCTGCCTCTCAGCCGCCCGGATTTATTGCACGTGGGCGACGGCGGCCTGCTCCACGGCAAGGGCGGGCTTGAACCGGGCCATAAAGGCCTCGAAGCCGGCCACATCCTCGGGATCGGGGGCCAGGGTGACGGACTTCTGACCGGCGAAAATCTCCTGATCCAAATAGTCCTCCAGGGTCTGGCCGGGCTGCTTGCAGACGGCGTAGGCAGCCAGCAGGGCCATGCCCCAGGGGCCGCCCTCGCCGGCGGTCTCCATGACGGACACCGGCGCGCCCATGGCGGCGGCCATGATCCGCTGGCCGACCTCGGGCGTCTTGAAGTAGCCGCCGTGGCCCAGCAGGCGATCCACGGCCACGTGCTCCCGGGCCAGGATATCCATGCCGAGCTTCAAGGCCGCCACGGCGGAATAGAGCTGGGCCGCCATAAAGTTGGCGAAGTTCAGCTTGGCCTCGGGGCTGCGGACCAGCAGGGGCCGGCCTTCGGCCATGCCGGCGACGGGCTCGCCGGAGAGGAAGTTGAACAGCACCAGGCCGCCGGCGTCCTTCTCGCCCCGGAGGGCGGACTGGAACATGGCGGTATAGACGGCGTTCATATCGGGCTTCTGGCCCAGGGCCTCCAGGAAGCCCCGGAACACCGAGGCCCAGGCGTTGATCTCATTGGTGCAGTTGTTGCAGTGGACCATGGCCACGGGCTTGCCGGTGGGGGTGGTGACCATGTCGATCTCCTCATAGACCTGGGACAGGGCCTGCTCCAGGACCACCATGGCGAAGACCGAGGTACCGGCGGAGACGTTGCCGGTGCGGACGGCCACGGCATTGGTAGCAGTCATGCCGGTACCGGCGTCGCCCTCGGGCGGGCAGACCGGGCAGCCGGGCTGCAGCGTGCCGGTGGGGTCCAGCAGCTTGGCGCCTTCGGCGGTCAGGCAGCCGGCAGGCGCGCCGGCGGGCAGGGCCTTGGGCAGGATGTCCCGCAGCTTCCAGGGGAAGCCGTAGGAGGCGATATGGGCGTCGTAGGCGTCCACCTTCTTCTGGTCATAGTCCAGCGCGTCGGAGTCGATGGGGAACATGCCCGAGGCGTCGCCGATGCCCAGGACCTTCTCGCCGGTCAGCTGCCAGTGGACATAGCCGGCCAGGGTGGTCAGGAAGTCGATGTCCTTGACGTGGGGCTCGCCGTTGAGGATGGCCTGGTGGAGGTGGGAGACGGACCAGCGCTGGGGCATATTGAAGCCCAGGAGCTGGGTGAGCTCGGCGGCGGCGGGGCCGGTGGTGGTATTGCGCCAGGTGCGGAAGGGCACCAGCAGCTTGCCGGCCTTGTCAAAGGCCAGGTAGCCGTGCATCATGGCCGAGAAGCCCATGCCGCCCACCCGGGTCAGGGGCTCGCCGTACTTCGCCTGCACATCGGCGGCCAGCTTGGCGTAGGCGTCCCGCAGGCCGGCCCAGACCTCCTCCAGGGAGTAGGTCCAGTTGTCGTCGATATAGCTATTCTCCCAGCCGTGGTCGCCGGAGGCCAGGGGCGTGCCCTTGGCGTCGATCAGCACGGCCTTGATGCGGGTAGAACCGAATTCAATGCCCAGAAAGGTCTTGCCCTGGGAAATCACGTTGTTGCAATCCATGTTTCTGCCGCTCCTTTTTACTTGTTCTTTTCCTTAGGCATCACCGCACAATTGTGTCTGCGGCCTTCGCCCAATCTTTTGC
>DSLFC04102__coassemble_2079_pt1 | contig 9303 bp, 10 predicted proteins | sample DSLFC04102__metabat2_low_PE_037 | metagenome-assembled genome bin DSLFC04102
GATTGGCAGTCCATTATTAAGTTTTTTATTATGTTCCCTTTGTACACCGTTGCAATCAAATTTGTCGGTTTGTACGCGGATTATTCGCCGGGACCGGGGTGGACGACCTTGCCCAGGTTCCAGGTATAGGCCGCGGCTTCGGCGGCCTGTTGGCGCTCCTCGGCGGCGCGGAACTCGGCCAGGGCGGTATGCGCGCCGCAGTCGCCGCAATAGACGCTGAAGGCCCAGCCGCCTTCCTCGTGCATGATGGCAGGACCGCCGCAGAGCGGGCAGTCCTGGAGCGGAATAGAGGTGAGTATCGGGTCCATCAGGATTCCTCCTTCAAAAATAACAGCTTCCGAGGTCAGCCCGCGGTGAGATTTCCGTCGCCGCTGACCGGGATCACCTCGCCCAGATAGGTGGGCAGAGGCTGAAATACACAGTAGAAAAAGTCCTTGTCCCGGGCCAAAATCTCCCGAATTTCCCGGAGAAATTGGCCGGTATAGGCGATGTCCTCGGCGGCCACGCCCCAGGCGTCCAAGCCCAGGGCCCGGGCGTCGTAGACGGCGCGGTAGAGATGATAGCGCTGGGAGACGATGATGATTCGCTGGGCGGCAAAGACATCCCGGGCGCGGTACATGCTCTCATAGGTGGAGAAGCCGGCGTGGTCCTGGAAGACGTCCTCAGAGGGGACGCCCCGGTCGGTGGCGTAGTCCTTCATGGCGTTGACCTCGTCATAGCCCACGGAGCCGTGATCGCCGCTCATCAGGAGCTTCGGCGCAGCTCCTGCCTCGTAGAGCTGGAGTCCCATATCCAGCCTGTCCCGCAGCATCAGGGAGGGGGACCCGTCGGGCCGGACGCCGCAGCCCAGAACCAGAATGGCGTCCATGTTTTCCAGCTCTCCGGCCTCTTCGGCGGAGAGGATGTAGCCCCGGCTGCTGTTCCAGACCCAGAGGCTCAGGCCCAAAGCGGCGGCGCCGAGGAGCAGGGCCAGGATCAACACGCCGATCAGCAGCCAGCGCCAGAGCTTTTTACGAAGAAACGGCGCTGTCATGGAAAATACTTCTTCTGGGCCCGGACTACACACACGGCGTACCAGATCACCACGGCCAGGGGCAGCGCCACCAGGAACAGCAGCTCAAAGGGAAGCAGGTCCATGCCGATGGCTGCGGCGGCTGCCGCCAGGAAGCCCATTCCCTCGCCGAGCAGGCCGATGCCGCCGGAAAGCGCGGCAATGACGCCCAGCACCAGGGTCCGGGGCCGGATATAGGCCACATAGGTCTCGGGTTCCAGACAGTCCTTGGGAGTGCGCTCCTTGGGGATGAGCAGCGGATTGGAAAAGAGCGGCTCCCGCAGAAGCCGGAACCAGGTGTACACGGCGTAAAGACCGTATCCCAGGGTGATGAGATTAAAGATGCCGTTGAACCCACCTTGATCCATGGGTTTACTCCTCCTCTTGATCCTGACTAGGCGGCTGACGCCGCCGGCGAATAAGATCGCTGAACAATATGACGCCCACGGCAAAAAACAGCAGCGCGCCCAGGCCGCTAATCGCTGCCGGAAAGACGGCGCTGTTGCGAATATGACTGACGAAGTTGACCGCGAGCACGCAGCCTAGGAACACCAGGGCAGTGCCTAAAATGGCGTTGAATGCCCGCTGCTGCTTTGCTTCACGGCCTGGCTTTTGACCTCGCCCCATGCCGCATTCCCCCTATTCTGCGAATTTCGATTTTATTTTACCCCATGGGGCCAGGAGAGTAAAGGCGTTTCGGCTATTATTTATAGAATATTCACGTTTGACGCCGGGGGTGCGCCGTGGGCGCGGAAGAACTCGATCATCTCGCCGGTGAGGCTGATGGCCGAGTGATCGTCGGGAATTTCCGCCCGGGGGAACCACTGGGCTTCGGAGAGCTCGTCCTCCTGGAGGGTGATGGCGTCGGAGCCGTCCAGCCGGGCGAAGAAGCCCATCAGCAGGGAATCGGTGAACACCCAGGGCTGGGACTTGTAGAATTGCAGGTCCCGGACCCGGAGACCGACCTCCTCGAAGACCTCCCGGCGGACCGTGTCCTCGATGGATTCGCCGATTTCGTTGAACCCGGCCACCAGGGCATAGCGGACGAAGGGACGGCCCCGGTACCGGGTCAGGAGCAGCCGGTCGCCGTCGTAGACCGCGGCGATGATGGCGGGACAGATCTTGGGATAGACCACCTGACCGCAGACGGGGCAGATCTGACTGCGCTCCGTCTGGCCGTGGACCATGACAGCGCCGCAGCGGCCGCAGAATCGGTTGGCCCGATACCATCGCCAGAGGCTCTCCCCGGCCCCCAGGGCAAAGAGGGTCTCGTCGGCCCGGAGATCCCGGAGCCCCCGGGTGGGATGGTATGTAAAGCCGCCGGGGGCCTGGGGCGGCTCTCCCTCCCAGAGGTAGTAGCCCCGCCCGTCCACGGCGAAGAGCCGCACCAGGGCGGAGGGCTCCGGCAGCTGCGCGGCCGTGGGCAGCACCACCGCCCCGTCCTCCACCCGGGCCAGCAGCCCCGCCTGGGAAAAGACCAGCACCAGATCCCCGGCTTGGGCCGGGGCGGTGGAGAAGGCGTTTTGATAGACGTGGGGGGCGATATCCTGGATCACAGTGCCGCCTCCCGGAAAAAGGCCTCGATGGCCGCCCGATCCGCCCGGACCGAGCCCTGGACAAATTCCGGCTTCCCGCCGCCCCGGCCCTGGAGGGCCTGGTTCAGAGCCTTGGTAAAGTCCCGCAGATTGCCGCCGGGCTGGGCGATGGCATAGCCGAAGCCGCCCTCGCCGTTGGGAGAGAAGACCGCCGCCCGGCCGCCGCAGGTCTTCTGTACCGCGTCGGCCAGCCGCCGGATGGCGTCGGGCCGCATGGGCTCCTCAAAGAGCAGCACGTCTCCCGCACCGCGGAGCGCCTCGGCCCGCTGGGCAAAGACCGTCTCCTCCAGCCGGGCGGCCCGGGCCTTGACGGCCTCCAGCTCCTGGGCTGCGCGTCCGGCGGCGGCAGCCGTCTCCAGGGGCTTGGCCGAGAAGAGCCCTGCCACGGTCTTATTTTGCCGCCATACCCGAGCCAGCAGCGAAAAGGCCGGCGCGCCGCAGAGCAGCTCAATTCGGACGCCCTCGTGGAATTTCTGGCTGGACAGGAGCTTAATCAGCCCGATCTCGCCGGTGTGCTGCACATGGGTGCCGCAGCAGGCGCACAGGTCCACGCCGGGGAACTCCACCAGCCGCACCGCGCCGTCGATGGCCTTTTTGCTCCGATAGGAGAGGGAGGCCAGCGTCTCCGGGTCGGGGTAAAAGGTCCGCACCGGCAGGTTGTCCCAGATCACCCGGTTGGCTTCGGCCTCGATGGCCTGGAGCTGGTCCTCGGAGAGGAAACCGTCAAAGTCGATGGTGACGGCGTCGTGCCCCATGTGGAAGCCTACATTGTGGAAGCCAAATTGCCGGAAGACCAGGCCGGAGACGATATGCTCGCCGCTGTGCTGCTGCATCAAGCTGTGGCGGCGGCCGTAATTGAGGCCGCCGGAGACCGTCTGCCCAACGGGCAGCGGGGCCTTGCAGAAGTGGACGATCTCGCCGCCGGCGGTGTGTACGTCGGTGACGGCCACGTCGTCCAGCCAGCCCTGGTCGCCGGGCTGGCCGCCGCCCTCGGGGAAGAAGGCTGTGCGGTCGAGAATCACGTCGTAGCCGTGCTTCCCGGGGGTGCAGGCCAGGACCCGGGCCGTAAAATTCCGGCAGTGCGAATCCAATTCATAGAGCTTTTCTGTTTCCATGGGCAGCGCTCCTTTTGTCTCTGATGGGCCGAAGATGTCGGCGGATACATTATAGCAGACGGGTGCGGAAAAGAAAAGCCCGCTCGGAATCGGGAACGGGAAGGAAATTTGAGACAAGGACTTGCTTTCTGCCTGGCAGTAGGATACTATGGTCTTAGGACGTACGCGAGAGGAGGGCACAGCATGCACGATCCAGCATTGGTCATTATGGCTGCCGGCATGGGCAGCCGGTTCGGCGGACTCAAGCAGATGACGCCAGTGGATGCCGAGGGGCATTTTCTGATGGATTTCTCGGTCTACGATGCCATTGCGGCCGGATTCCGCCGGGTGGTATTCATCATCAAGGAAGAGATGCGCGAAGCCTTCGAGGAGAAGGTGGGCCGCCGTGTGGCGCCCCATATCCCGGTGACCTATGTCTATCAGGACCTGCGGCAGCTGCCGGAGGGCTTCACGGCGCCCGAGGGCAGAGTCAAGCCCTGGGGAACGGCCCATGCGGTGCTGGCCGCCGCGGCGGAGCTGGAGGACACGCCCTTCGCCGTGCTGAACGCGGATGATTTCTACGGCGCGGCAGCCTTTGCCGCCATGGGCGCATATCTCCGCGCCGGACACGGTCCGGGCTGCCACGCCATGGTGGGCTACCGGCTGGGCAATACGCTCACGGAGCACGGCTCCGTGTCCCGGGGTGTGTGTACGGTGGACGCCCAGGGCCTGCTGACCTCGGTGACCGAGCGCAAGCGGGTGTTCAAGACCCCAGACGGCCCGGCCTATACCGAGGACGGAGAGACCTATCATCCCCTGCCGGAGGATGCGCCGGTGTCTATGAATTTCTGGGGCTTTCAGCCGGACGTGCTGCCCCTGTTCCGCGGGTCCTTTGCCGCCTTCCTAGGCGGCCTGACGTCTGAGACCGCCATGACCGCGGAGTGCCTGATTCCCCAGCTCACCGACCGGATGATCCGGGAGAAGCGGGGCAGCGTCCAGGTTCTCACCACGCCGGCCCGGTGGTACGGCGTCACCTACCGGGAGGATCTGCCCGGCGTCAGCGCTGCCATCGCCGCGCTGAAGCAGGCCGGGGCCTACCCGGACAAGCTATGGGAAAACGCCTGAAAACAGGGATTTTCCAGTGTCAATCGGAGATTATTTTTTAGGAGGAATGTCATATGCTGCATGTCAATCTCATCAAGGCTGCCGATCCCAAGGAAGTGGGCAAGCTGGCCGCCGACCTCTTTGAGGCGTTGATTCGCACCAAGCCCGCCTGCGTCATCGGCTTGGCCACCGGCTCCACTCCGCTGCCCCTGTACCAGGAGCTCATCGCCCGCGAAAAGGCCGGCAAGATCGACTTTACCCGCGTCCGTTCGGCCAACCTGGATGAGTACAAGGGTCTGGCCCCCGATCATCCCCAGAGCTATCGCCGCTTTATGCAGGAAAACCTCTTCGACCACATCTCCATCAAGCCCGAGAACACCATCGTTCCCGACGGCCTGGCCGAGGACGTCCAGGCGATGTGCGAGGACTATGAGCGCCAGATCGAGGCCTGGGGCGGCGTGGATCTGCAGCTGCTGGGCATCGGCCATGACGGCCACATCGGCTTCAATGAGCCCGCCGACCACTTCCCCGGCATGACCCATGAGGTGGAGCTGACCGCCATGACGCGGGACGCCAACAAGCGCTTCTTCGCCTCTCTGGACGAGGTCCCCACCGCAGCCTTCACCATGGGCATCGGCACCGTGATGGCCGCCAAGAAGATCGTCATGGTCGTCACCGGCGCTGACAAGCACGATATCCTGATGAAGTCCTTCTTCGGCCCCGTGACCCCCGAGGTCCCCGCCTCCATCCTGCAGTTCCATCCCGACGTCACCGTCATCTGCGACGCCGCCGCCTGGGGTGAATAAGCCATGGCCGCCCAGTCCTACCGCAACGCCCTGGTCTACCAGGACTTCTCCTTCCGCCGGGGCGGCTTCACCGTCGAGGACGGGAGATTTGTCCAGGTAGGCGAGGAGCTGCCCGACGCCGTGGATCTCCAGGGGGCCCTGGTGCTTCCCGGTCTCATCGATATTCACAGCCATGGCAACTCCGGCTGCGACCTCTGCGACGGCAGCTACGAGGGTCTGGTGACCATGGCCAGGTTCTACGCCCGCCATGGGATCACCTCCTTTGCGCCTGCCAGCGCCACGGTGCTGGAGGAGACCCTCCGTGACGCCTACGTCCAGGCCGCCCGGCTCCACCGGGAGCAGCCCGAGGGCTGCGCCGTCCTCCGGGGCATCCAGATGGAGGGACCCTTCTTTGCCGAGAGCAAAAAGGGCGCGCAGAACCCCGATTTTCTCCGGAAGCCCGACTATGAGATGTTCCTGCGGCTCCAGGAGGCCGCCGAAGGCCTGATCGCCATTGCCGACGTAGCGCCCGAGCTGCCCGGCGGCATCGAGTATGTGCAGAAGGTCAGCCGGCACTGCCGCGTCTCCCTGGCGCATACCGCTGCCGACTATGACACGGCCAAGGCTGCCTACGACGCCGGCGCGACCCATCTGACCCATCTCTATAATGCCATGCCGTCGCTGCTGCACCGGGCTCCCGGCGTCATCGGCGCGGCCTGCGAACGGCCCAACGTCACCGTGGAGCTCATTGCCGACGGCCTCCACTCCCATCCCGCCGCCGCCCGGCTGGCCTATGCGGCCTTCGGCAAGGAGCGGATCTGCCTGATTTCCGACAGCCTCTCCTGCTGCGGCTGCGCCAACGGTACCTACTACCTGGGCGGCCAGCAGGTCTTCCTGGACGGCAATCTGGCCCGCCTGGCTGACGGCACCATCGCCGGCTCGGCCAACCACCTCTTCGGCATCCTCCGGAGCGCCGTGAACATGGGCTTCCCCATGGCCGACGCCGTGCGGATGGCCACGTATAACCCGGCCAAGGTGCTGGGTGTTGAGAACGAGGTGGGCTCCATCGCCCCGGGCCTCCGGGCCGACTTCCTGGTCTGCGATCCGGACCTGACCCTCCGGACCGTCTACCTGGCCGGAGAACCTCTGAAAACGGAATAAGACATAAATAAACAGCGGACCCGAGTCACAGTGCTCGGGTCCGCTGTTTTCATAAAGCCGCGCCCTACGGCGCGAATGCGGTTTGGTCCGTAGGGCGGGGTGCCCACACCCCGCCGTTGCCGGGCTGCCGCAACCACCGGGGCCTCAAGCATCACGCACCCGGTTCTGGCGGCATGTGGGCATGCCGCCCTACGGCGTTCAACGAGGGGGCAGCCCTGCCCGGGCGATTACGACACGATTTTGTAATACGAACGGGCCGTGATCCGGTACACCAGGACATAGAGCACCGCGAAGACGCCGAAGGTGAGCAGGGAACAGATGGCCGTCAGCTTCACATCGGTCATGGCAAAGAGCTGGAGCAGGAGCACCATCAGCCGGAAGTCGAACAGCAAATGCAGCGCCGCCGCCAGCAGGGGCAGGAAGAACACCACCAAAATCTGCCGGTTGATGGACCGCTTGATCTGCCGCCGCTCCAGGCCCACCTGCTGCATGATCTGGAACCGCTGCCGGTCCTCGTAGCCCTCGGAGATCTGCTTGTAGTAGATAATCAGCACCGCCGCCATCAGGAACAGCACCCCCAGGAACACGCCCAGGAAGAAGAAGCCGCCGTTCATGCTGTAGCTCTCGGCCAGGTTCATGGCCCTGGACTCAGTGGAGAAAGCGTTCCAGGAGCCGGTGCCGGAGAAATCGGGGTAGGCGCCGTCCTCGAAGTTTACAAAGGCCCGGTTGTAGGCCTCCAGTTGCTCCTCGTCGGTGCCGGAGAGGGTGGTGAAGAGCGTCCACTCCATGGAGCCGCCGTTGGCGGTTTGAAACTGCGTATAGAGATCTAAAAGTGCCTGATCGTCCGGCACCACCACGCAGATCCCGCCTGTCTCGCCGTTATTGGCGCTGATCATGGGCGACCAGCCGCCTGTAGCCGGGAAATCGTCGAGGAATTCTTTGATCCGGAAGGAGCGGGGCTCGCCAGCAGTCTCCTGGGGATTAAAGCTGTGGTAGGGCAGGGTCAGGGTGTCGGGCAGCTGCCACCCCCGGCACCACACCAGCACCTGGTCGCTGCTGAGGGTTTTGGACTGGCCGGTGAGATGATTGTACGCATCCAGCGGGATAAAGAGTACTTCCAGCTGTGCATCGAAGAGGATTGCATCGTCCTCAAATTTAGGAGCAGTGTCCAGAACGCCGTCATATAGGAACAGATCCTGGGAGGAATTGAGAAATCCGTAGGATTCCGTGGCCGGGACGCCCTGGACGGCGGCAATCTCCTCCATTTTTTCGGTCAAGCCGTCAAAATCCGGCGTATCGCCCTCGGCAGGGCGATATCGCAGCGTGCTGGTCCAGTCCGCCGGGGTGCGGGTCTCCACCACGCCCTCCGTGCCGAGATACAGCGACACCGTGCCGGAGATCATCACCAGCGTCATGGTGCAGAGGATGCAGATGTTGGCCAGCCCCACGCCGTTGCGCTTCATCCGGTAGAGCATGCCGGACACCGTGATAAAATGGCCGGTTTTATAATAATAGCCCTTGTTCTTTTTGAGCAGCTTCAAAATCGTGATGCTGCCGGCGGTGAAGAGGCAGTAGGTGCCGATGACTACCAGGAACACCGCAAGGAAATAGTTGGCGAAGGCCTCCATGGAGCTGGTAACCCGCAAAGAGATATAGTACCCGAACCCCAGGGTAAGGAAGCCGGTCAGGGCCAGCAGCCACTTGGCCTTGGGCTCCTTTTCGCCGGCGCTGCCCTCGCGCATCATGGCCACCGGGTTCTGCCGCCCCATGCGGACCAGATTGCACAGCAGATTCAGCAGCAGCACCGCGCCGAAGAAGATGGCCGTGACGAGGATGCCGGGCCAGGAGATGTAGAAGGAGAAGCCGGTGGAGAACCGGACCACCCGATAGATAATCAGGGTCATCAGCCGCTGGAGGAGCATCCCGGTGAGAATGCCGCCCACCACGCCGGAGAGGCCGAGAATCAGCGTCTCCCAGATGAGCACGGCGGAGATATTGCCCTTACCCATGCCCAGGACGTTGTAGAGGCCCAGCTCCTTGGTCCGGCGCTTCATCAGAAAGCTGTTGGTGTAGAAAAGGAAAACCACCGCAAAGACGCCCACCAGGAATACGCCGATCTGCATGAACACACCCAGATAGGCGTAGCGGATCTTGCTCGGCAGATCATCGGCCCGGGAGAGGGCCATCAGAATATAAAAGACGGCGGCAGTGAAGAGAATGGTCAGAAAGACCTGCTAACAAAAGTCAAGTAGAAATTTCAGCTTTTGGGAGCAGCGAAAAAGGCAACACAAAATCAAGCCGCTGAGCATCTCAAAATCGAAACGGCGGCTAACCAGATGGTATAGTGCAGGAAGATCAGTCGTGTTCCAGGGAATCCAAGTAGGCTTTCACAGAAGCGTAGTAGATGCGCAGGAACTTGTTGGCAGAAGCCATCATGTAGACACGGTAGGGTTTGCCTTCAGAGCGTTTCTTGTTCATGAACTGGTAGACCGGCTCATCCATTGGAGCGCATT